>Ga0209979_1001314_pt1 | contig 27722 bp, 23 predicted proteins | sample AnhtaG_FD_183114 | JGI IMG/M metagenome (GOLD analysis project Ga0209979, IMG submission 183114) | Deep subsurface microbial communities from Anholt, Denmark to uncover new lineages of life (NeLLi) - Anholt_01485 metaG (SPAdes) (version 2) | ecosystem: Environmental > Aquatic > Marine > Oceanic...
CCAGGTGTTTGTTACCACCAACCTTCATGATATCTTATTTTTCACCAGCAAAGGGATAGTTTATAGAAGGAGAGCATATCAGATTCCTGAGGGGGGGAGAACTTCCCGGGGGGTTGCAGTAATTAATTTATTGGGCATCGAGAAAGATGAACATATTACTACGATTATTCCCATAGAAAGCAACGAAATTGCAGAATCGAAAGAAGAAGATAACGAGAAGTATCTGTTTATGGCTACCAAAAAAGGAAAAATAAAAAAGGTTCCCCTTTCCCATTTTTATAATTTAAGAAATGTAGGAATTATCGCTATACGTCTTCTTCCAGAGGATGAATTGATTGGAGTAAAGCTTGCCGGTGAAGAAGAAAAAATCATTTTAACTACCAAAAGAGGAAATTCTATTTGTTTTTCAGGGAACCAAATAAGGCCCTTAACCAGGGTCGCTTGTGGTTCAAAAGGGATATCTATAAAGGAAAATGATTATCTTCTGAATATAAGTTTAGTTAGTCCGGAAACAGATGAAGACTTATTAATAGTTACTGAAGGTGGAATTGCTAAAAGAACCCCTATAAAGAAGTTTAGAGAATTCAAGAAAAGGGGTGGCAAGGGAGTAAGGTCTATTAAATTAACCAAAGAGAAAGGTCTGGTAGTAGCAGTTAAAGTGGTAAAAGAAGAAGATGAAATAGTGTTAATCAGCCAGCAAGGAATTGTAATTCGGGTCCCGGTTAAAGAAGTCCATAAAACAGGAAGATATACACAGGGAGTTAAGGCAATGAATCTTGCTCCAGAAGACAAGGTGGCCAGCGTTGCCCTGGTATCGAGTGAAAGTATTGACCTAAGCTAAATAATGTTTAAAACGTGACAAGGACACATACAAGATTAATCCAGTAGTAATTATTTATTATCTTTAGAATATTTTTTATAAACAGTCATTATGCCTTGCTTTAATAAAGTTGGGAATATTTTTCTGTTTAGAGTAAAAAACGATAGTGAAGAGGTGGTCTAATTGTCTTCTTCAGAATCTTTTTTAGAAAAATTGAATAAAATTAAAAAGGCTTGGAAAAGATTTATTGAAACCGGAGAAATTGATTCCCTGGTTGTTCGTCCAATAATTGCTAATTCGTGGAAAAGATGTAAGTCGGCAGGGATTGATCCACATTCAAAAAGGCCTATTAGTACGCTTAATGATAAAGAAACAAAAGTATTATTAGAGAGGAATAGACATTTAATCGAGGTATCATGGCCCATATTAAAGATGATAGGAGAAATGATAAGAGGTTCGGGGTTTAGAGTGGATTTAGCAGACAAGGATGGTTATTTTTTAAAGATAATTAGTGATATGGAAACATTAGAAGAATCTAAAAAGCTTGGTTCAGTGATAGGTGCAAACAGATCTGAATTAATTTCAGGAACCAATGGTATCGGAGTGGCTCTATCTACCGGGGAACCCATACAAATTCTTGGTCCAGAACATTATAATATTTACCATCATAATTGGACTTGTTCTGCTGCTCCTATTCATGATTCTTCAGGTAATATAATTGGAGTTATAAATATGTCAGGAAATTATCGTTTACTACATAAACATACTTTAGGTATGGTTGTTGCTATTTCAAATGCCATTGAAAGTGCACTTGTAACAGAAAAAAAAGTATATGAATTAAGCACTACGAATAGATTTTTAAAAACAATAATTGAATCTATAAATGATGGATTGGTTATATTAGACAAAGAAGGGAAAATAACTCATTTAAATTCTATTGCCGGGGGAATTTTAGGCAAAGAACCACCTGATGCAATTGGGGAACCGATAAATAAATTAATTAAAACAAATTTTTCTTTATTTGATATTCTGAATAATAGGAAAGGATATTTAGAGAAAGAAATTACCATTACACCTTTTGGCAGTAAAGAAAGCTTCCAATATCTTCTTACGGAAAAATTAGTTGAAGATTATGAGGGCAAATCTCAAGGGATAATGGCTTTATTTAAAGAAATGAAAAAAGTGCATAAATTAGTAGGCGGCATTATTGGATCTAAACCCCAACTTAATTTTTCAAACATCATTGGAAATAATGAGAAACTAAAAAGAGCAGTAAATTTAGCAAAAGTTGCTTCAATAAGTTCTTGTAAGATATTAATACAAGGCGAAAGCGGAACAGGAAAAGAAATTTTTGCCCAGGCTATCCATAATAATAGTAATAGACGGGATAAACCTTTTATTGCTATTAATTGTGCTGCAATTCCCAGAGATTTAGTCGAAAGCGAGTTGTTCGGGTATGAAGAGGGAGCATTTACTGGGGCAAAGAGGGGTGGAAGACCAGGCAAATTTGAATTAGCGGAGGGCGGAACTCTTTTTCTTGATGAAATAGAAAGCATGCCTCTGGAATCTCAACCAAAGTTATTGAGGGTGGTAGAATCAAATCAACTAATGAGGGTAGGGGGCAATAAAATTATTACTACTGAGGTAAGGATTATTTCTTCAACTAACCAAGATTTGTTATTAGCTGTAAAGAAAGGTAGTTTTAGAGAAGATCTTCTTTATCGTATAAATACAGTTACCGTAGATATACCTCCATTACGAGAACGAAAAGATGATATTCCAATTTTGGTAAAATATATTTGTAATAAAATTGGGAGAAGAATAAACAAAAATAATATTGAAATTGATAAAAAAGTTTTAGAAGTTTTGTGTGAGTATAATTGGCCAGGCAATATAAGAGAATTGGAAAATGCGCTTGAAAGTGCAATAATATTAAGTAAAAATCATAAAATCACCATTGAAGTAATGCCCGAAAATATTAAGCCTTTTAAATCTAATGACCTAGACATTAAAGAGGATAGAGAAGCTAATTCTTTAACAGATATTGAAAAAGAAGTAATTTTCAAAGTTCTGAAAGAGGTTAAGGGTAATATCACTAAAGCCTCTCGAGTATTAGGGATTGATAGAAGCACCCTATATAGAAAAATTGAAAAATATAAAATTTCCAAATAAATTTCGAATAAATATTCACATCTTTAAACCTTTCCAAATAATCTTCTTGTATTTTAGTTAGTTTCTTTTAAGAAGTTAAACTTTCTCCTCAAAAATTTTTCTAAACCATTCCTTATAATCTTCGTGAAATAATTAAGCTAATCTTGTTTTTATTTATTAGATTAAATAAAAAAAGAAAGTTCTTTCTTATTTCAATTTTTATAATAATATAAACATCTGGCCAAAAATATAAAATGTTGCAAAGTGCTATGGCATAATGCAACAAATAATGATTATATTAATGGTTACAGTTATTTGTATATCCCAATTTAATTGTTGAAACATAAGAGTTTTACACAATTTATTTATATTACAATTTAATTGGCATGAAATTTGCTTCTATTATATAAGTGAAAAGAGTTTTAAAAGTTCCTATCGTATATAAAGAAAGGGGGATTTTGGTGGTATTTCAAGAAGAACTAATCAAGGATTTAGAAAAAAAAGCAAATATTATTAGAAGATATATTGTTGAGATGATATCTAATGCAGAGGGAGGGCATATAGGGGGAGCTTTATCAATAGCTGATATCATGGCTGTTTTATATTTTCATATTTTAAAAATTGACCCTGAAAATCCTGAATGGGAAGATAGAGATCGTGTTGTTCTTTCTAAAGGTCATGCTTCGGCTGCCTGGTATGCTGCTTTGGCTGAGAGAGGGTATTTCCCCAAAGAAGAATTATTAACTTTTGATCATATAAATAGCAGACTTCAAGGGCATCCTGATATGAACAAGACGCCTGGAGTGGATATGTCCTCAGGTTCTTTAGGACAGGGAATTTCTGTGTCATTAGGGATGGCTTTAGCTGCAAGATATTTAAAAAAAACCTACCGGACTTTTGTTATTTTAGGAGATGGGGAAACTCAGGAAGGACAAGTATGGGAAGCGGCAATGGTAGCCGCTAATTATAATACAGATAATCTTATTGCGATATTAGATTATAATAAATTACAACTTTATGGCGAGACGAATGCAATTATGAATATTGAACCAGTAATCGAGAAATGGCGTGTATTCGGTTGGAATACGATAGAAATAAATGGCCATAGAATAAATGAGATAGTACAAGCATTGGAAGAGGCGGTTAAATTTGAGGGAAAACCTACTATAGTGGTTGCCCATACGATTAAAGGTAAGGGTGTATCTTTTATGGAAAATAAAGTTGAATGGCACTCACTGGCTCCCACCAAAGAACAAGCAAAACAAGCATTAAAAGAATTGGGATACTCTAACGAAAAAGGATTTTAATTATGAAAAATAAATTAATAGCCACCAGGACTGCTTTTGGCGAAGCGTTAGTAGAAATAGCAAAAGAGAGAAAGGATATAGTAGTATTAGATGCTGATGTGGCAACTTCGACAAAAACATCTATTTTTAAAGAAGCCTTCCCTGATAGGTTTTTTGAAATGGGAATTGCCGAACAAAATATGATGGGGGTAGCCGCGGGCATGGCTACTACTCAAAAGATTATACCTTTTGCAGTTGCTTTTGCAGTTTTTGCCACTAAAAGAGCCTGTGATCAAGTAAGCATTTCCATAGCTTATCCAAAACTTAATGTAAAGATTGTAGGTTCTTATGGAGGGATTCCTACAGGTAAAGCAGGCGCTACTCATCAAGCCTTTGAAGATATTGCAATTATGAGAGCTATACCTAATATGACAGTTATTGTTCCCGCGGATGCTGTGGAAATGAAACAGGCAGTTAGGGCATGTGTTGAATATAATGGACCTGTATATCTGCGTTGTATCCGTTGTGAAACTCCCGTTATTTTTGATGAGAATTATAAATTTGAATGGAATAAAGGAGTTACCTTACGAGAAGGAAAAGAGGTAACCATTGTCTCAACAGGAATGATGACCCCAGAAGCCTTAATTGCAACAAATATCTTAATTGACCAGGGAGTAGACGTTAGATTAATTCATTTACATACTATCAAGCCAATAGATAAGGAAATTTTAATAAAAGCTGCTCAGAAAACGAATTGTATAATTACTGTAGAGAATCACAACATTATTGGAGGATTAGGAGGAGCAGTATCAGAAGTTTTAAGCGAGAATTGCCCGACACTAATAAAAAGGATAGGCATAAAAGATACCTTTGGAGAATCAGGCTCTTTAAATGATTTGTTTTGTAAGTACGGTTTAACTGCTGAAAATATCGTAAAAGAAGTTAAAGAAACAATTAAGAAAAAAGCTAATAAACTTTATAATTTTCAGTTTAAGTAAAAAAATGAGATAACTTATTTATATATTTTACTCGTTCCAGGTAGAGAGTTTTTTAAATGAGATTGTTATAATATATTGTAGCACAATGCAATATTAATAATTAAAAAATCATGTATTACAAAATATAAGTGAACGCCAACTATTGTGAACTTATTGATATTCCTTAAGTTTTCAAAGAAAGTATATCCAGAAAATTTAATTGGCATGAAAATTGCTTACCTAATATATATTAGGAAAAATAATCGGACAATTTGAGACTTAAGTTTTTAGAATAAATAAATATAAAAATAATAAAATAAATTGAGGGGTTAAGATAAAAAATGACCATTTTAGAAGAACCAATAAAAAAAATAAGGATACTAAAAAATTATATTAATGGAAAATGGATAGAGCCAAAAAATAACGGGTATCTGGATGTAGAAAATCCGGCTACCAGAGAAATAATCGCCCAAGTTCCACTTTCCACAACCAAAGAAACTAACCGGGCTATTGACGCTGCAGCTGCTGCCTATCCCGGGTGGAGTGCCACCCCGGTAGCCAGACGGGTAAGACCTCTCTTTAAATTAAACGACCTGCTTAGAGCCAACGAAGAAAATCTCGCAAGGGTCCTGGTTGCTGAGATGGGGAAATCCCTACCTGATGCCATAGCAGAATTTAAACGTGTCTATGAAAATATAGAAGTGGCAGCGGGTATGCCCATACTTCAGCAGGGAGATAAAATAATTGGCACTTCCTTTGATATAGACGGAGAAGTCTTAAGGCTGCCCCTGGGAGTATTTGCCATGATTGCACCCTTTAATTTTCCAGCTATGGTCCCCTTCTGGTTTCTGCCCTATGCTCTGGCCACTGGAAACACTTTTGTCATTAAAGTATCCAAGCAGGTGCCTCTAACCATGCAGATGATTACCGAGTATATAGACCAGGTTGGCCTTCCACCGGGTGTATTTAATCTGATCAATGGAGATAAAACGGTAGCAGAGGCTTTTATGGATAGTCCCAAGGTAAAGGGTATATCCATAGTAGGTTCTACTAATACCTGTAAGATTGTTGCGGAAAAGTGTGCCAAGACCAATAAAAGATTTCAGGCTATGGGAAGTGCTAAAAACCATCTGGTCGTGATGCCAGATGCTAAGTTAGACCAGGTGATAAGAAATGCCACCACTTCCTGCTATGGCTGTGCCGGACAGAGATGTATGGCTTCCTCTGTCATTATCGGCGTAGGAGAGGTATATGAAAACCTCTGTGCTCGATTTATAGAAGATTCGAAAAATATAGTAGTCGCAGATCCCCTGGATCCTAAAGTAGTAGACCAGTCTTTGGTTATGGGACCGGTCATCTCTAAAAAAGCCAAGGACTTTATTCTATCCATGATTGAAGAAGGGATAAAAGAAGGGGCAAATCTGGCCTTGGATGGAAGGGATATCATCGTGCCAGGCTGTGAAGACGGATACTTTATTGGCCCGACGGTATTTACTGAGGTAAAACCTAAAATGAAGATACATGATAGGGAAATATTTGGGCCGGTGGTAGCGATGATGAAAGCAGATACCCTAGATGATGCCATTAAGATGATCAATGATCATAAATATGGCAATGGTGCCTCCATATATACCCAGAATGGCTACTATGCCAGAAAGTTTAAACTGGAAGTAGAAGCAGGTATGATCGGGATCAATATTGGTATTCCTGCTCCTGTGGCCTATTTACCCTTTGGTGGCATGAAGGAATCCCAGTATGCTGATATAAAAGCCCAAGGAAAGGCTATAATAAATTTCTTTACTGAAGATAAAATCATTACCGAAAGATATTTTACGGAAGAGTAAATTTCTTTTACGAAAGAAAAAACCATAAACAGAAATTTATTTAAAAATCCAGTTTATGAGGTTTTAAATAAATTTTTTGTGGGTTTAATTATCGCTTTACAGATGCAAGTTATGCAAATATTTTAGAGGGCGTAATAAAAATTGAGGGAAAAATCCGAAAATATTATATGGATTCGGCTGAAGTATCTAAATCTTTAATGGCTGACACTCCCAGGGATTTTGAGAGGGTAGCTAAGAAAGAGATAAACGAAAGCCATGTCTAGAGAAACTTATAACAAGTTAAATAGTAAATTATAATGTTATATAAAATTTAAATTGTTTGAATTGTATTTTGAGAAGTGAAAGAGGAATAATAGAAAATTAAATGAATATAGTTTTGTTGAGACAGCTCTGGATCCAGAATCACTATTAGATCATTATAGAATGGCGATAGAGGACATAATTAAAACGACTCATCGAACTATAATACCAAAAAGGGAAAAAATTTGAGAAATTACTAAAAAATATAATAGAAATGAAGAAGTTTTTAGATAAAATTTGACTAATTGGCCTAATTATGGTTTATGTAAGAGGGGGACGAGAAGATATGAAAATTGCGGTAATTAATGAAACTAGTGCAGGCGATAAAAATAAAGATATTATAGCAGCTTTAGATACATTTGATCATAAAATTTTTAATGTAGGTATGAAAAAAACTGGCGGAGATCCAGAATTGACCTATATCGATACAGGTTTTCTCGGGGCTCTTCTTTTAAATACAAAAAGGGTTGATTTTGTCATAGGAGGGTGTGGAACCGGTCAAGGTTTTTTAAACTCTGTAATACAGTACCCAGGAGTTTTTTGCGGCCATATATTAAGTCCAGTCGATGCTTGGCTTTTTATCCAAATAAATGGAGGAAATTGTATTTCACTTGCTCTAAATCAAGGGTATGGCTGGGCAGGGGATGTAAATTTAAAATTTATTTTTGAAAAGTTATTTAGCGTAGACCCTGGATCCGGATATCCTGAACATAGAAAAACATCACAACAAGAAAGTAGGGAAATCTTAAACAATATATCACAAAAGGTCCATTTTCCTTTTGAGGTTATAGTTGAAAAAATGGATAGCAATATTATTGAAAAGGTCTTAAAATTTCCTGGAGTATGGGATTTATTAGATATAGAAAATATTAAAAACGACAGATTACAAAATATTTTAGCGAAAATGTATAAAAGATAAAGAATCATAACGAAACAAGTTCTTCATGACTTAATCGGCGATGATTTGATCTAAAAATAATTGAAATATTGATAAAGTAAATGTCGAAACGCGAGCTTAGCCATTCTAAAGTTGGTTTTTAATTCCTATAGTAGTAAAAAAAGAAAGGTGGTGATCTTTAAAGAGTAGATAATAAATGAGAATAAGTGTCCGGTTATATAATCGCCTTTTTCAATTCCATTAAGGCGAAAAAAAATTTAAAGAGGTGAATTAAATGAAACTTAAAGGAAAATTATTAATTCTTTGCTTGATATTAAGTCTTGGTATGTTATTTTCAAGTATGGTTTTTGCTCAAGATATAGTTCTTAAAGTAACTCGTGCTGGATATCCGGAAGGCTCAACTAAGCTTTTTACTGAGTTCCAAGAGGAATATCAGAAAGAACACCCGAATGTATCATTCGATATGATTGAAACAGATTGGGGAACATTTCATGACAGAATAGGTGTTTGGATCCGTGGCAAGTCAGAGCCAGATGTATATCAAACATCAATCTCCGAGTATGCGGCTTTTGTTGAAATCGGGGCCTATCTACCACTTGAAGATATATATGATGAAGATCTTAAAGCCGTTCTTCCTGAGGATTTACTTGCTCCTTATCGCTATAACGGCAAGTTATATGGGATACCTGGAAATGCTGCAACTTTTTCTTTCTGGTACAATAAAGAAATATTTAAAGAAGCTGGGTTGGATCCTAATAAACCTCCAACAAACTGGGACGAACTCTTAGAATATGCCCAACAAATAGTAGAAAATACAGATGCTTATGGTATAGGATTGAATTTAGGACGAATAGAGGATATGACTCAATTATTACTTGGTAATCTTTATTATTCGGCTACAAATACAAATTTTGTTGATTCTACTGGTAGGGCACTGTTTAATTCTCCTGAAGGAATTAAAGCTATTCAGTTTGTGGTTGATTTGGTTAATAAATATAAAGTGACACAACCAAATCCCGAAGTGTATACAAAGGGAGACCTACGCCTTCTTTTCCGGGATGGCAAAACTGCAATGACATTTGATGGTCCTTGGATCATGAGCCTCTTAAAAGAAGTATCCGATTTCTCAACAGCAGAAACCTGCAAATTTGCAATTGCCGCACCACCTGGAAGTCCAATTGAGGGTAAAAAGGCCATGGTATCTAGCACTTCTGATCCCTGGGTTATTTCAGCAAATACCAAATATCCAGAAATTGCCAAGGAAGTATTGCGTGAACTATTAACGCCCAAATGGCAACACAAGCACAATATTGCAGTTAATCAGAACCCATTTCGCAAGGATGTTATCAATACTTATGATTATGAAAATCAGTGGGTTTGGAATGTTATGTCGGAGGATATTGCTAGTAGAAGTATATTATTTAATCCTCAAGTCCCTCCAGGACCAACAGATGCACAAATCAAACAAATTTTGAATGACTATGTTCTAAGAGCATTATTTGGGGAAATGACAGTTGAAGAAGCAATGAATAAAGCGGCAGATGAAGTTAATAAATTACATGGGGTAAAATAAATAATATAAGCTTATAAAACATAAATAGTTTCTCTTATATTCTCTGCTGCTTAGATAAAAAAATTTAACAAGATAACTTTTTATTTAATTATTTAAGCAGCAGAGAAATTTATTATAGAGTAAATAGTAAATATATTAGACATTAAAATTATAAGATTATTATGCAGGGATGAGCATAGTGTTCTTTAAATAGGTAAGATGTGTTTAATGAAAGGATGGATGTGAAAAATCAACCGAGATTAAAAATAAAAAGAGAAGATAATAGCTTGATGAATAAGCCAACAACCAGAAGAATATGTTTTCATACAGTAGAGCCTTTTCTCTATATCATGCCAGCGATAGTTTTGATTGGAATAGTTTTTTTTATTCCTATAATAGAACTATTTAGAATATCGCTTTTTAATGCACATACCGTTGCTGGTATAAGAGAATTTGTTGGCTTAAAGAATTATGCAAATCTATTTAATGTCCAATTCTTGGCAACATTATGGAGAACGGTTGTCTATGTTGTTGGCGCTATACCTATTGCAGTAATTTTTGGTCTATTTGGAGCAATTTTGCTAAATCAAAATATTCCAGGTAAAAGATTTTTATGGCTTTTAGCTTTTATTCCTTGGATTATTCCTCATTCCATTTCAGCTATTTTATGGCGTTGGTTGATACATTCTGAGTATGGACTATTGAATCATATTTTGATATTAACAGGTATATTAAAGGAACCAATAAATTTTTTAAGCACAGATTTAGCCATGTTCAGTAACATCGTACTAAGAATTTGGAAGGCATCTCCATTCGCGATAATCACTTTTCTTGCCGGCTTACAGGCCATACCTGTAGAATTATATGAAGCAGCTTCTGTAGATGGTGCGAAACCCTGGCAAAGTTTTATTTTTATAACTGTACCTTCATTAAGGAAAATCATTATGACCACAAGTATATTGTTGGGAATTTGGGGATTTGTAACGTTTGATCTTATTTGGGTTCTGACACAAGGTGGTCCAATATCTGCAACAGAAACGATTCCTATTGCAATATATAAACAAGCATTTAAGTTTTATAATGCAGGATTAGCTTCGGCAATAGGAGTTATAAGCCTGATAATTACATTGGGTGCAAGTATAACATATTTTAAGATGATTGAAAGAAAGGATAATCCATAAGATGACGAGAAGATGGAAAAATATTATTATATTCCCGTTAGCTATAGCATTAGTAGGTATTCTTCTTTTCCCATTGTATTCTGGTTTTATTGCATCAATAAGTCCGTCACGTTTGGTGGGAAGACCAAGTATTTTTCCTCAAGAGTTTCGCTTTCAGAACTATATTGATGTTTGGAGTAGGATTCCTCTAGGAAAATACATGCTAAATGGTTTGTTTTACGCCCTTATGAGTACATTAATTGTTTTGGGGGTCTCGGTGCCGGCAAGCTATGCCTTATCCCGTTTCAGGTTTATAGGGAAAGGATTGTTTATGATGATTGTGCTTGTAACCCAAATGTTTTCTGTGGCAACAATAATTGTTCCAATTTTTCTTTTTATAATATATCTTAACCTTTTTGATACCTATGCGGGAGCAATATTTATTATTTCAGCAATATCAACTCCCTTAGGTATCTGGTATATGCGGGCATTTTTTGACAAGGTTCCACCTGAGTTAGAAGAAGCCGGTATGGTTGATGGATGTACAAGGATTCAAGCTGTTATTCGTTTGGTTTTACCTGTAGCAGCACCAGGATTGGTCACGTCTGCTATTGTTATTTTTACCATGGCATATAAGCAATTCTTTATTCCATTAGTTCTTCTTTCTTCAGCAAAAAAGTATCCAGCCCTTGTTGGGGTTTATACTCTGGCTAATGAACTTGCTCCACCATGGGAATTGGTAATGGCAGCGGTATTTATAACAATTTTGCCTCCAATAGTATTATTCTTATTCACAAGTAGATTTGTAATTGGTGGAATTGGTGCTGGTGCAATAAAAGGATAAAAGAGAAAACAAGTCATCTTGATAAAGAAAAATAGGAGGAAAAAGAATGCAAACAAGCAAGGAAGTGATCAAGACCGAGGTTCTTGTAATCGGCGGCGGAGGGGCAGCCGCCAGGGCGGCACTGGAAGCAAGCAAATCTGGAGTAGATGTTATGATGGTAGTTAAAGGGCTCTTTGGTAAATGTGGGGCTACTGTTTATGAAGTTGCAGAAAAAGCAGGATTTAATGCTGTAGATTGTTGCGGTGATCCCGAAGATAGTTTGGAAACCCATTTCAATGATATTATTTTGGCTGCTCAGGGGATGGTCGATGAAAACCTTGCTCGAATTGTTGCAGAGGAAGCACCTATTGTTTTGAAGGAAATGGAGGATATCGGTGTTAAATTTGAAAAAACTAATAAATGTTATTATGTTAAGCTGGGATGTTTTGCTTCGAAACCCAGGACACATGTTATTAAAAATCATGGTATACCAATTGTAAAATGTTTGAAGGAAGAGATTAATAAAACAGATATAAAAATATTATCCAATACAATGATAACTGGTCTTTTGGTAGATAATGGTTCTTGTTTTGGTGCAGTAGGGGTTGACTGGCTGGGTAATATTATTCAAATAATTTCGAAGGCAACTATTCTTGCGACAGGTGGAGCTGGTCAATTATATAAGTATAACCTTAATCCAAAAGATATTACAGGTGATGGTTTTATTCTTGCATATACAGCTGGTGCCGAGCTGATAAATATGGAGTATATACAATATGGAACGGCAACTGTTGTACCTAACTTCGCTTTAGTTGATAAATGGATTTGGTCGGTCTATCCTGATATTTATAACCGAGATGGATTTAGGTTCTTAAAGTTATATATGCCTGAAGGTATAGATATTTATAATGCCATGAAAGGAAAAATCCACCATATGCCTTTTAGTACATGTGATTCTTCAATGTATATTGATATAGGAATAGAAAAGGAAATTATGGCAAATCGGGGAACACAAAATAAAGGGGTTTACCTAAGCCTTGAGAATATTCCAGATGAAAAACTGGAAAGTCTTCCAATGTGGTCATTTCGTTATCCTTGGTTCCTTTCTAAGGGGATAGATTTGAAGAATAATCCTCTGGAAATTGGCCATTTTGCCCATGCTTTTAATGGTGGTATTCGGATTAATGAATATGCTCAATCGACGGTTGATTCATTATATGCAGTAGGAGAGGTTGCCGGTGGGTATTGTGGAGCCGATAGACTTGGAGGGGATATGCTAACTGGTTGCCAGATTTTTGGGAAGATAGCGGGAAGAAATGCTGCAAAAAAAGCAGCACAAAAGAAATATCATGATAATAAAAAAGTTATTCATAATGAAATTAAAAGAATCAATAAGTCTATATATGAAAAGAAAGGTCCTATTCCTCCTAATGAATTAATAAATAAACTTCAGGATACTATGCAAAATAATGTATTAATTATTAGAACTGAAGAATCACTGAGAAAAGCCATAGTTAATATTGAGGAAATTGGTAAAAACTATAAATCTCATATGGGCTTTAAGGAACAAGATATTTTTAGATCTTTTGAACTAGAAAATATGATAGAACTTGCCAAAATTATTACAGATTCAGCTATGCAGAGAAAAGAGAGCAGAGGAAGCCATTATCGTGAAGATTATCCTAAAAAAAATAATAAGTATAATATACCTATAATTGTAAAGAAATAAAACAAATACTTCAAAGGAGGATTGTTTGATGAAAGACCTACTTGCACTATATGGAGGAGAAAAGTCTAAAAAAACTCCTTTTGGTGAAGGGAGTAGGTTTGGAGGGGAAGAGCTAAAGCAACTGCAAGAGGCTCTAAATCAAAACACCCTTTTTTATTGGTCTGGAAAAAAAGTAAAAGAATATACGAAAAAGTTTGCCAATATATATGGAGTAAACTATTGTTTGGGCACATCTTCTGGGTCAGGAGCGATACATACAGCGTTGGGAGCGCTGGGAATAACCGTGGGTGATGAAGTAATAACATCACCAATTACAGACATGGGAACAATTATTGGAATTCTTCTTCAAAATGCTATTCCTGTATTTGCCGATTTACATCCTTACACATATAATTTAGATCCCAAATCTATTGAAAAGAGAATTTCTAGAAGAACTAAAGCGATATTGGTAGTTCATCTTGCTGGAAATCCAGCAGACATGGATCCGATAATAGAATTAGCTAAAAAATATAATTTAAAAATTATAGAAGATTGTGCTCAAAGTTACCTAAGCTACTATAAAGGTAAATTAGCAGGTACATTTGGAGACATTGGTTGTTTTAGCACAAATGATACTAAGCAAATATCAACTGGCGAAGGCGGAATTTTAATAACTAACCAAAAAGAATTATTTGAAAGGGCTTCGAAATTTTTAGATAAAAATTATAATAGATTGGCAAAGGATACTAGGGATAAATTGAATATTAGCTATGTTTCTCCAAATTATAGAATGACAGAATTACAAGGAGCTGTAGGCATTGCACAACTTGGCAAGCTTAACTTTATCTGCTCAGAAAGAAATAAGTATGGGGAGGGTCTTACTGATGGAATCAAGGATCTAAAAGGCATATATATTCCCTTGATAACTCAGGAAAGTAAAAGTTCATACTGGTTTTATATGCTTAGAATTAATGAAGATGAAGCCGAGGTTAGTAGAGATGAATTTATGGAAGCTTTGGCAGCTGAAGGCGTTCCTTGTCAAGCTGGGTACACCCCAGAGTGTATTTATAATCATGATTTATTTCTTAATAAAAGTGCTTATCAAGGGACACATTGTCCTTTTGAATGCCAATATTATAAAGGGGAGGTAAAATATTACAAAGGCTTATGCCCGGTGGCCGAAGAAATATTGGCAACTTCTATAAGAATACCCGTTAGTGAATTTTATACAGAACAAGATATGCTAGAAGTAATTTTAGCAATAAAGAAGATTTCTAATTACTATAGAAATAGAAAAAATTGCAAATCAATGAAAGAGAGGTAGAATAATGCAGGAAATTAATAAAGTTAAAAGAGCATTAATAGAAGGTAAAAGCGTGCTTGGTGCTTTTGTCATGTTTCCTTCACCTGATATCGTTGAAATGTTAGGTTATTCAAATTTTGATTTTGTAATTATAGATAGTGAACATGGACGTATGACAATAGAACAAATTGAATGTCTTGTAAGAGCAGCTGACTGTTCTGATACTGTACCGATTGTCCGGGTACCTAACGATAAGAATAAGATATTACAGGTTTTGGAAACGGGCTGTCTGGGGGTCCAGATACCTCAGATAAACACTGTGGAAGAGGTTCAAGAAATAATCAAAACTGTAAAATACTATCCGGAAGGGCAGAGAGGGATGGCCTTTACAACAAGAGCAGGTAATTATGGCACCAATAATTTGGAAGACCATATGCGGAGATCTAATAATGAGTTGCTTATTTCTATTCAGATAGAAAATATAGAGGGTGTCAATAATCTTGTCGATATTTTGAAAGTTCCGGGGATTGATGTGCTGTTTCTTGGACCAGCTGATCTGTCACAATCACTGGGATTGCCAGGACAGGTTAATCATCCCCTGGTAAAAGAAACAATAGAAAGAGTATATGAACAGGGGAATAAAGCAGGATTGGTTATTGGAATTGATACCAGTAGTGCAGAGGCTGCCCGTAATTGGTTGGATTATGGTATGAGGTATGTAACTGTGGGTCCAGGTGCTTTGTTTAAAAGCTGCAAGGAAATCGCCGCAGAAATAAAAAATATTAATTAATTTTGAGAAGAGGGGAATATATGAATCTAACAGAAGAACAGCTAGGGATTCTGAAAGGTGAAAAGGGAGAGTTTTTGGCAAAATACATGTCCTGGATGGTTAAATGGGGTGAGATTATGGGGGCAAAAAGGATGGTACCTGTAACTAATGTTCATTGTATTCTCCGTACTCCTTTGAAAAAGGGCATCTCTCTTTCAACTGTTAACAGTTTTTGTGAAGAAATCAGAAATATTTGTCAGCATAAAGTAAAATGTACTACTCTAACACATGTAAGAAATATTGATTTTGACAGCATTAAGGAAGCAGGAATTAGTGAAACTGAGGCTTCTTTCATGAAAGAACTTGATAGACTGGCGCCAAAAGCAGGCATCCTAACTACCTGGACATGTACCCCTTACCTGGTAGGAAGCGTGCCAGTTCGTGGTGAGATTTGTGCTTGGACAGAATCGTCTGCAGTGGTTTATGCCAATTCAATTCTGGGTGCGAAAACTACGCGCCATGGAATGGTAAGTTCGGATGCAGCAGCTCTGCTTGGATGGGTCCCTGAATTTGGGGTTTTGATTAATTCTAACCGGCGGGGGACTTTTTTAATAAACGTTGAGACCGAACTCAAAACGCCCAGCGATTGGGGAGCAGTTGGTTTTTTTGCAGGGAGCATTGCCAGGACAAATGATATTCCGGTTATATGTGGTCCCGATTATATGACTTTAGAGGATGGAAAACAGATTTCTGCTGCTATCCCTTACGCTGGTGGAGCCGTTACAATGTTTCATGCTATTGGGATTACTCCAGAAGCCCCTGATCTACAGACTGCCTTTCAGGGAGATGAGGTAAAGCAAATAGTAAAATTTACCAAAGAGGATCTGGATAGAACTTATAGTAGTTTACAGGATGTGAAAAAAGGTCAGAAGGTGGATACAGTAATATTTGGGTGTCCTTTTGCTTCACTGCCTGAAATAATGGAGATTGCAAATTTCTTTAATGGGAGGAAGCTTGCAGAAGGTGTAAAATTGTGGGTATGTACTTCATATCAGACGATGGAAGATGCTAGGCGAATGGGGTATATCCAGAAAATTAAAGAGAGCGGTGGTAAAATTTTGATTGGTACCTGTCCGGGGTCAATGGGTTGGTTGCGTCCCGGTAATACAGTGACTAATTCATTTAAACAGGCGCACTACTGTCGTGGTTCTTTAAAAGCTAAAGTGTCAGTCGGTAAAACTGAGAAATGTCTAGAGGCTGCAGTCAAAGGAAGATGGTATCAATGATAAAACATGAGATTAATATAAAAAAAATAATTGGAAAAAGCGCTAAAGGTCTGGCTATTGTCTCCCAAAAGCCGATATGTTTCAGGTCAGAGTATAACCCGGTAACCGGGAAGGTAGATGCGACCCACCCGTTGAGTGGAAGGACAGTTGCTAATCGGGTATTATTTATTCCCTCGACTAAAGGGTCATCAGGGAATTCGATGACAATCAGGCTTATGTCCTTAGAAGGAACGGCCCCTATAGCATTAGTCTGTCTAAGGGTTGATCCACTGGCTGCATTAGGATGTATTGTTAATGGTATACCGTTTGTGCTACTTGAAGAAGATGAAAATATCTTTGAAAAAGTTACAGATGGGGATTATGTTGAGATTGACGCTGAAAGAAAAAAGATAATAGTCAATAAAAAAGAGTAGGAGGGTAAAATGGATCTTAAATTAATTGTAAAAAAAGGCGTAGCGACAATTACACTCAACCGCCCTGAAAAGCGCAATGCGATTAATAAAGCAATTCGAGATGGCCTTATAAAAGTGATGGCAAAAATTGAATCAGATGAAGAAATAAAGGTCGTGATATTGACCGGGGCTGGTACAAAGTCTTTTTCGTCTGGGGCTGACATTTTTGAAACAAAATCAAGAAAACCATTCGAAAAAAGGTACCAGGTTAAAAATGAGGCTGCAAACACAATCAGGAACTGCTCAAAACCAGTTATTTCCATGATGAAGGGTTATGCGCTGGGAGGTGGCCTTGAAATGGCACTGGCCTCAGATATACGTATTGCAGCTGATAATACAATCCTCGGGTTTCCAGAAATTAATCGAGGATGGATTCCTGCAGGGGGAGGAGGGACACAGGTTCTTCCCCGCCTTGTTGGTGAAGGTAATGCGATGCGTTTAATTTTAGGAGGGGAATTTATCGAAGCCAAAGAAGCATTAAGAATAGGTCTGGTAGATATAGTATACCCTCTTGAAGAATTAGAGAAAGAGGTCTATAACCTGGCGGGAAAGATGGCAACTAAGAGATTGCAGGCACTTCAACTAGGCAAATCTGCCATTAAGCTGGCCAGCAGAACCAATCTTGATATTGGACTTGAATATGAGAAAGAATTAATAACCCTCTGCTATACCTTCCCAGATCGGGAAGAGGGTATCCAGGCATTTAAAGAAGGTAGAGATGTGCCAACTTTAATGAAGACCAATGAGGCAAGGAGTGATTATAATGATTAAGGTCATAAACGCCTATGATGCAGCGAAAAAAATATCTGATAAAGCAACTCTATGCCTTACTGGTTGTACTTATCGTCTTATGCCGGAGGCTATCCTGGCAGCCCTTGAAGAACGTTTTAAAAAAGAGGGGAAACCTAATGACTTAAAACTAATCTATCCCATAATGGTTGAAAAATCGCGTGCTGGACACGGTGGAGCTGGGTCAGGCATAAATCACCTGGCACACAATGGTATGCTAAAAAGGGTCATCGGTGGCAGCTTTAGCCGAAAGGTAGATGAAGAATTAAATCAATTAATAACCAGTAATGCAGTTGAATCTTATAATCTTCCCATGGGCACTATCTTTCAATGGTTTAGAACCGCAGCCTCAGGAAAGCAGGGATTAATTACTGATGTGGGCATTGGTACCTATGTTGACCCCCGTATAGAAGGGGGCAAAATGAATGATATTACCAGAGATGATTTATCTGAAGTTGTGGAATTTAAAGGAAGGGAATACCTCTATTATCCTCCTTTATCTATTGACGTTGCTTTAATCAGCGGAACATATGCAGATGAAAAGGGCAACATTACACTAGAACAGGAAGCGTTCTCGCTAGGTGTTTTATATCTGGCCATGGCTGCTAAAAACAGTGGAGGACGGGTTATTGCTCAGGTTAAGAGAGTAATCAAGAAAGATACTATTCATCCCAAAAAAGTCGTTGTTCCGGGGGCCTTGGTTAATGATATTGTTATATATGACAACGATTATGAAGACGAACGAGATCCGGCAATTACTGGAGAAATAAGGGAAATAATTACAACAAAAAATTTTGTTTTCAGTCCTCAGACAGTAATAGCCAGGTGCGCATTAAATCAACTTAAAGAGGGACAGATTATTAACCTTGGTGCTGGTATCCCGATGTATACTATTTCAGGTATGGCAAGGAAGAATGACATGTACAGGAAGATAAACTTTACAATTGAACAGGGGCCTTTTGGTGGTCTGCCGGAGGCAGGAGGAATTGCTAGAAACCCGGAAGCCTTTCTTGATTCTTTGGAGGTTTTTGATTTCTATGAGGGCGGTGGAATAGATACAGCGTGTTTATCATTTGCACAAGTGGACAGTAATGGAAATGTTAATGTTAGTAGATTTGCAAATATGATGCCTGGTGGTGGAGGATTTATCAATATTACCCACCGTACAAAAAACATTATTTATTGTGGTACCCTAACCGCCAATGGTTTAAATATAGAGTTTGATGATAAAAAACTGAAGATTGTTTCTGAAGGTAAGATTAAAAAATTTGTTTCTGAAGTAGATCAAATTACCTTTAATGGGCGTAGGGCAATTGAAAATGGGCAAAATATACTTTTTGTTACTGAACGGGCTGTATTTAAACTTCAAAAGGAAGGAATAGTATTAATTGAAGTTGCGCCCGGGATTAATCCAGACAGGGATATTCTACCTCATATTGATTTCGAAGTGAAAATCAGTCCCCGATGCAAATCTATGAATATAGATATTTTTAAATAACTAAGGATAGAGGTGATTAAAATAGATGATTAATTTGGCATTGGTTGGAATTGGGTACTGGGCTTCACATACGGCAGATGAGGTTATGAGGAGTAAGAAGGTCAATCTTTATAAAGTCTTCACTAGAACAGTCGAAAAAATGGAAGAATTTGCCCGGAAATATAACTGTTTGACGGCAGCAAGTTATGAAGAAATACTAGGTGATCCTGATGTGGATGGGATTATTTTAGAGACCCCTAATTATGTTCATAAGGAACAGCTGATAGTTGCTAGCAGGTTTAAAAAAGCAGTGCTTGTTGATAAGCCTATCTGTAATACATTATTAGAAGGCCGGGCGATTTTTGAAGCCTATGAGAGATCGGGTAATTTGCTGGCCGTTGGACACAATAGCAGAAGGCGCCCAGAGAGTAGAATAATGAAAAAAATGATTGAAGAAGGAAAAATCGGAAAAGTTGTGGCTATTGATTCCGTTCTTTCTACTCCCCGTGGACTTAGTTTTAAAGGTGGAGAATGGCGCAGTGAAGAGGATAAGTGTCCGGGAGGCCCTTTACTTCAGTTGGCTGTTCACCATGCTGATACTCTTAGCTATTTGCTTGGACCGATCACTGAAGTAAGTAGTTTCCAGGCGAATTTATTTAACAAGGCAGAGACTGTGGATACAACTGCAACCCTGATAAGATTTGCATCTGGTAGCCTGGGATATATTGGGTCCTGCTACAATACGGTGAACACTTATCAGATAGTTATTTATGGTACTGAAGGTAAGGTAACTTATAGTGACACAGATGGTTTGTGGGTATGGGATATTGTTGGGAATAAAAAAGAGATTGACCTGGGGAATAAAAATCAGGTAGCTGAGGCAATATTAGAGGAAATTGAGGAATTTGGCGAGAGTATTGAAGGAAGAAGAAAACCGGAAACTGGAATAGCTGAAGGTCTTCATTCCCTTGCCATTATTAGAGCAGCAATATTATCACAGGAAAAAGGCGTGCCAGTTTCCCCTCTAAAGTTATTGAAAAAACATCAAATATATATCTAAAAATATTGTTTGTATTTAATAATAAAAGAGCCGGAGATGACTACCCTGTACCCGAGAAAACTCCGATTATGAGAAACTTTTTAGCTTATAAAGGGGATAAATTTTGGCAAGTAAGGGTATTTATTTTCAGATTGGACTCTAGAGTATATTAGGAAAGGAGAGATAATTATGTATAAGGTCGGGTTATTAATATTTTCAGAATCAAAAAACCGTGAGGATGTATACAAGCAGAGAAAACCAATTCAGGATCGAGAAGTAAATAGATTTAAAGAGGAATTAGAGGATGAGATAGAATTTATAGTACCAGGTGAGATTAGAAGCAAGAAAGATGTGAGAGTAGCCATTGAAGAACTAAATGCTTCTGATGTATCAGCTATAATTTTTTATCTCCCAATTTTTATCTCCGCATCACTGGTTGTCCATGCTAGTATATTAACCAATTTAACAATTATTATTATGGGCAATAGCACGGAAGGCACGCTCAGCCGGCTAAGTTTGTTAGCTTCAGGAGGAGCATTAGATCAGGCAGGGCTCTCTAATAAAAGAATAGTTGGTGATATTTCAGATCAAGCTACCAAACAAGAGTTATTGAGGTATTTGAGAGTTATAGAAACAAGTAATAAATTAAAGGGTAGTACCCTTGGGTGTATCGGCGGGAGAAGTTTAGGCATTAATTCAAATACTGCTGATCTCTCTCAATGGATTCGAATATTTGGAGTAGACATAGAGCATATTGATCAATATGAGATTGTATTACGGGCCAATAATATATCCGATGATAAAGTAATACAGTATAAAGATTGGATTAATGAAAAATATGGTTGCGTTTGCTTTAAGAAAGGGCGTTTGGAAGATGAACACATTAACAAGATGATCAGAAGTTATTTAGCAACCAAGTCATTAATTAAGGATTATGAACTGGATTTTTTGGCTATAAAATGCCAGCCAGAATTAAGTAATGGATATGTAGTACAGTGTTTGAATGTCCAACTACTTAATGATCCGTATGATGCCGAAGGTCAGAAAGAACCAGTTGCATGTAGCTGTGAAGCAGATAACGACGGTGCCCTTACAATGCAGATATTGAAGTTAATTTCAAACGGACAACCTGTAGCATTGCAAGATATTATGCTTGTTGAAGACAGGCGAATGGTTTTAGCTAATTGTGGGGCAACAGCATCATATTTTGCTGGACTATCTGATAAGCCTGAAAAAAACTTGGGGAAAGTATATCTCCAACCACACGGCTTTGGGGCAGCTGGTGGGGCCGCCACTCAGTTTGTTTGTGCATCAGATGTTTTTACTTATGCCAGGTTATTTCGTAGAAATAGAGAGTACCAAATGACTATTTTAAAGGGAAAAACTGTAGAAAAACCAAGAGAAGAATTGGATACTTTTAAACCAACTTCCTTTGTGGAAGTAGATATTAATAGTAGTGATTTTCTGAAAGAATTTGGATCTAACCATATTCACTGTGTTAGAGGGGATTATGTAATAGAGTTGGTGGAATTCTGCAAATATAAGAATATAGAGTATAAGGTATATTAGCACTATTTTCTTTATAATGGTGCCCTGATAAGATATGTTTAAGGGAACCAATATATAATATAAAATTTAATCTTAAAAGTTTCCAGAATATATTCAGGGAAATTTTAAGATATTTCATAATATACTAAACGAGTGTTTGAAATACTCTTTTGGCAGTATTAGCTTCGTCATATGGGTGTCTATAGCAAATATTTTGTCTGTATTATCAGGGTTAGGCAAATTTAGTTGGTAAATAATAAAAAAAATGACTTATAGTTGGCGGTTGTTATTAATATTATTTACAGCAACAATTTCATTAGACCTGGCTAGGGATGGGATAAAGCAGCAGCATTCCCTTATCTCCAAATTGATTTCAACTTTTATATTTATGAGTTCTACAACAGTATCTATTATTAGTGGTCGGGTTGTTGATAATTTTGGGGCAAAGAGAGCAATATTACTGACTGTGGTTAGTGTTGGGATGTTTATAGTATTATTTTCAGCGTTACACCAATTCTGAGTTTTTCTTATTCTGGCATTATTAATGGGATTAGGAATGAGTTTAATTGCACCTGAAGCCAATATTGGTGTTACAAAGCATTTCCCCTTTCACAAAAGAGCAATTGCTATGGGTTTTGTCCAAGTCGGGAATGAAATTAGAAGTATTATAATGGCTGTTATACTTCCGTTATTAGTTAGCCCCTTTGGCTGGCCTAAAGTTAGAATTTTCCCCGGACTGGTTGTGCTTGTTTTTTCTTTTGCCATAAGTAAAAAATACCCTGATACTGCTGTAGAAGAAATTTGTGAAAATATATATATATCAATAATTCAATTTTTCAAGTTTTACTATAGGTATTATACAACAAGTATTTTACAGTCAGTTGTTTTTTAGGCTTTTTATTCGGATGGGTGTTTTCTGCGATAAATACACATTTTACTTTGAATTTGTTTATGGACCTCCAGTTAGCCAGATCTATAGCGAACTGGGGATTTGGGTTTTTACATATCGGTGGGATTCTGGGGCGTTTTATATGGGTACATTTAAATGACTGGCTTTTTCATAGTTGCCGCAAGAAAGGTCTTATAATGATTAACATGTTTGCTCTATATTAGTTTGTTTATGGGATTTATTATCAAAGTAATAGAGCAACACATATACGTTATTTTGTAATTACTCAGGCATGACTTAAAATAAATAAGTTTTTTCAAACCCAGAGAAAACCCAGGTTAGTGTAAACTTTAGTGGGGTAGTTAGAAGAAAAAACATTATATATTAATAATACTTTCTTTTGTGAGTAATAAGACAAGTAACAAGAGAAGGATTGTAAAAATATAATAAAAAGGTGTAGACTTACCTATATACACAAAAACCCTTTACAAAAAGGAGGTAAGCTACACCCATAGATACTATAACAATAACTTTCCCTGAGGTCAAGGTTAAAATACCAATTAAGGGTCTAACCTTTGATATCTTAGAAAATATGCTCTTTGAAATATTACAAAATATAGCCCGCAAGGTATTTGAAAAAGCCATTACCGACATAGATAGCTACCTGCGTAATAAGAGAGAAAGAGGAAAACTAAAAAACACCGGTAAAAGGAAAAAATACTTCCTCACCCGTTTTGGTGATATCCTCTATTCCCGTACCCGCTACAAAGACAGACAAGATAAAAGTCATTATCTCTTAGATGAGGCCTTAAGTATAGTTAAAAACCAACGCATCAGTCTATCTCGAGCCAGGATAGAATGTTTTCTTTCCGGTTTTTCTTCCTATCGGGAGGTAGTAGAAGGAATAGGACTTCTAATCGGCGGTCCCTGCTCTCATGAAGTCATAAGACAATCAGTATTAAAAGAGGGCAAATTAATCATAGAAAACCAGGAGAAAAAGTTAAGGCAGATAGAGAACTTAAATTACCCGGATAAAGAGGCCCCCGATACTGCTTACATGGAAGCAGATGCTACCTATATTAGTTTACAGCATAGAGGCAAGAAGAAAAAAGAAAAGATGGAAATAAAACTGGGAGTAGGCTATACCGGAAAAGAAGCCCGCTATTCTACTGGTAAATCCAAAAGACTAAAGGAGAAATTCACCTTCATCGGGACAGGGAAAGAGTTTATGAGAAACTTAAGTCTTCAGGCTGAATCCAGGCTTTCTCTTTCTAAAGTAAAAAAAATCCTTTTTGGAGGAGACGGGGATTCCTGGATCACCTCCGGGATCAAAGAGTATTTCCCCAATTCTATTTATCTTCTCTGTTTCTACCATCTTTTTAAGAAATTTAAAGAATGTCTGCCAAAGAGGAAAGAGGAACAGAAGGTAATAAAAGACCTGCTTCTATCTAACCAGATAGATCAGGCCTTATTAAGAATAGACCAGTTAATCAGAAATTCCTATGACCTTAAAGAGAAAGATAATCTAGTAAAACTCTACACCTACATATCTCGTAACCGCCAGGGGATTACTAATCATTTTAAACTAAAAGATAAAGAGATAGGAAGAGCCGGAGCTATAGAATCAAACATAAATAAGGTGATAGTCTCTCGCTTTAAGAAAAGAGGGATGAGCTGGAGTATACCGGGAGCCCTGGCTCTCCTAAAGATAAAAGAGACTATCATAAATGGAGAATGGGACGACTGGTAGAAAACAGAAAGAGAACGAAATATTAAAGTGGGTAAGTATAAACCACCTTTACCTGCTTCTTACTTTAAGAAAGAGGCAGAATCTTCTCCTCTTATCGAGGTAACCATACCCGCTTTAAGAGGACCAGATCAGGGTAAACCCTGGGTAGGTGTTTTGCGTAAACTCGCAGAAGTAGGATATTATTAATCAGTTAAAGAAAATATAAGAAAGAAGATTAAGATGTATTACTGTAACCTAAAGAACATAAGGGCAATTATACTTATTTGTAAAAACCATAAGCCTTAATAAAACAAGGGGTAGGTCTACCCGAAGCCAGAAGAAATTTTTTCACCAAAGAAAACTACCCCCAAAGAGTTGACACAGACTGAGGCGATTGTAATTTTGACAAGGTTAGAGGCGAATGTTAAAATTGATTAAAATTTTATAAATGCCCGGGGCAGGAAGAGTAGGCCAAAACAATAGTTCAGAAATCCAAAAGATTTTTAGAGGTTAATAAGAGAGGATTGAAAGATGTCTGATATCCCAAGAAGAATAATTGAAGTAAATCTAACTAAAAGTTCTATTTCAATTCAAAAATTAGAGGAAGATTTATTTAGGAATTATTTAGGAGGAAGCGGATTAGCTGCCAAATTATTATACGATGAATTACAATCTAATCTCTCTCCATTACACCCGGACAGTCCTTTATTGTTTTTCTCTGGATTATTAACCGGAACCTCTATCCCCACTGCCAGTAAACTCTCGGTTTGTGCCAAATCTCCCTTAACCGGTATCTGGAACGAATCAACCGTTGGCGGGAAATGGGGTACCGAGCTAAAGTTCTGTGGCTATGAAGGCATAATAGTTATTGGGAAAGCAGAGAAACCGGTTTATCTGTACATCACTCCCGGTGAAATTAATATTAAAGATGCCAAAGAGATATGGGGGCAGGATACTTATTGCACCTCTCAAACCCTAAAGGAAAAACATGGTCCTGAAATTAAAATAGCATCCATTGGTCAGGCTGGCGAAAAGTTAGTGAATATTTCTTCTATTGTGATAGATGCTCCTCGCTACCGATTAGCAGGAAGAGGCGGATTAGGCGCAGTAATGGGATCAAAAAATTTAAAAGCAATCGTAGTTAGAGGAAATTTAAAACCAACGGTAAAGAACCCCTTAGCCTTAAAAGAAATCTTAAAGACTGATCGTCAAAATATCAGACATTATACTGAAGGATTGCATCAATTAGGGACTGCTGGATCAGTTGAAGCAAGAGAATATACCGGTGATTTACCTGTTAAAAATTTTACTCAGAGTAGATGGCAGGGAGCCAGTAAAATCACCGGACAAGTCATTGTCGATACTCTTTTTAAAAAACACTATGCCTGCTTTGCCTGCCCCATTGCCTGCGGAAAAGAAGTAAAAATCAAAATTCCTCCTTTTGTGGCTCATGGTCCGGAATACGAAACCGTAGCTGCTTTTGGGTCTTTATGTTTAAATGACAATTTAGATAGTATAGTTGAAGCCAACGACCTTTGTAATCGATACGGAATAGATACTATCTCTTTCGGAATTAGTGTAGCCTTTGCCATGGAAGCCTGCGAGAAAGGTTTTTTAAATCAAGAAGGTTTTGAAGGAATAAATTTAGAATGGGGTAATTCCCAGGCAATAATTAAACTCATTCACCAAGTGGCAAAAAATGAAGGCCCGGGCAAGCTCCTGGGTCAAGGAGTAAGGTTGCTCTCAAAAAAGGTTGGGAAAAATTCCGAGGAATTCGCTATCCATGCTAAAGGTTTAGAACTACCCTTACATGACCCTAGAGCTTATACCGGAATGGCTCTGAGTTATGCCACAGCCAATAGAGGGGGATGTCATTTAGAATCTTTAAGTTATGCAGTTGAATCCGGCATTCCCTTAGAAGATTTAGGTTATGGAGAAGATAATATATTAGACCCCCATACTTCTGTTGGCAAAGCAGAGTTAGTGATTAAACTGCAAAATTATATGAATGTTTTTAATGCCCTGGGGCTTTGCAAGTTTTTGCTATTTGGCCGAATAGGACCAACCAAGGTGACAGAATGGTTAAATTATGTAACTGGCTGGAACCTTACTCCAGCAGAATTACTGACCATAGGAGAGAGATTGCACAATCTTAAAAGAAGGTATAACGTTAGATTAGGTATAAATCGTAAGGATGATATACTCCCCCCGAGACTTTTACATTTGGCTCGTAATGACGGCATGGCCGCAGGGGTTTTGCCCGAATTAGATAAGATGTTAGAAGAATATTATCGCTTGAGGGGCTGGAATGAAAACGGGATTCCTACCGAAAAGAAATTGAAAGAATTGGGATTATAAGATATATAATCTTTTATTAAAGCAAAAAGTCTCCCTTATTAATATAAAAATTTCTATACCTTTGTTAGGAGTAACGAAAGTAAAATTTTGACAAAATTAAGTCCGGGTGTTAAAATTATAAAAAATTAATAACAGGCCGATGACGGGAAGAGTAGGTTGAAGATTTTTTAATGTAGAATTTTTTCGACCGAAGACCAGCCCGGAGGCTTAAGATGAATCTTGCAAAAAGAGCAAATCTTTCGGGAGAAGACCCTTACAGCTTAAAAGAGAGTTCTGAAAAATACAATTTCAGAGAAATAAAGTGGAACCGCGAAAATCTTTCGTCTTTATATTTAACATATAAGGCGAAAGATTTTTTTATATGTTTAAGAGAAAGGTTGATGGATAATTATGAAGAAAAATACGATTAATATCGGGATATTAGGATTAGGCACGGTAGGCCAGGGCACCCTTAAGATTTTGCAGGAGAATAAAGAGTTTATCGAGCAAAAGATATATCCTAAAAAAATAATCTTAAAGAAATTGGCAGATAAAGATAAAACCAAAATTCTGCCCGACAAAAAG
>Ga0209979_1001315_pt1 | contig 27718 bp, 30 predicted proteins | sample AnhtaG_FD_183114 | JGI IMG/M metagenome (GOLD analysis project Ga0209979, IMG submission 183114) | Deep subsurface microbial communities from Anholt, Denmark to uncover new lineages of life (NeLLi) - Anholt_01485 metaG (SPAdes) (version 2) | ecosystem: Environmental > Aquatic > Marine > Oceanic...
TCCTTGCTATCTTCAGCGGCGATGAACCCAAAACCTCTTTCCCGGATGAGCCTCCTTATCTTCCCTTTCAAGCGCCTATCCTCCTTTTTGTTGAAGCCTATACTAGCTGCCGCTGTAATGTCAATTGTTCGCTCTAATTGCACTTGTTGGCTTTTTGTGCAACATTCCTAAAACGTCTAGAAACCCAAAAGTCATGCTTTAGGAGCTATCCGTTACACTCCGGGAAACTACCCAAGTTTGTTGAATGAATTAACAAACAAATGGAGCGCATTTGAGATAATGCATCATAACTGACTGACGCGACTGTATACAGTTAGCAGAATCTAGCCACTCCTGATGCTTTAACTTTAGCTTACCCTTTCACCTGCTTCCCTCTGCTGAACGCCTCGCCTATAGGCTTGCCGAATTCCAGGTACTGGTTCGCCGGGTCGATAACCCAGAGGAAAGGCTTGATCTTACTTACATCGGGCTCGCCATCAGTTAGACAGGAGCCCGTACAATAAACCTCTTTAATCTGTCCCACGACCATCTCATGGCTTCCCAGATTTAGAATATGCAGAGCATGGCACTCAAGGTTTACAGGGCACTCGCTAATCAATGGTGCATTCGCGAGTTTACCGTAAAAGATGTTGAATTTGCAGTCGGCGACTTTATCGACCTTTCTTCCTGAGACAAGTCCACAGTAATCTGTTTTTTTTACCAACTCCGTGGAGGGGATATTCACAGAGAATGTGCCATTCTGTTTGACGCCCTTCAAAGTATGGCGCTTGTGCTAGAAGGCAACGGAGAGCATCGGCGGGCGGCTGTTTACGATCCCGCACCAGGCATATGCGGAAAAGTTCGGCTTTCCACCAACGTTAGCTCCGACAAGAACAGTGGGGAGTGGGTAAAGAAGTGTACGTGCACCAATAGCTACCTTAGCCATATGGAATAACCTCCTATTTCTCAAGTTTTGATACTTCTCCTGGTTTTCTTTTTGCCCAAAAATCCTGGTCTATGCTACTTACCAGGATTCAAAAGCGTACTCTCCACGTGCCGTATCTAACATAGCGCCATGGACACCAGACATCCAAAGACGAATGATCGGTAGGTCTCGGAGGTATTTTTCTACATAACCACCGGTTGAGTAACCATAAGACCCCATCAATCCCATAGCTTGCCTGCAAACCCACTCAGCTACCTCGGTTGCAAAGTTCTTACAACCGGACGATCTTGCCAACTGTTGAAGTGATATCGTGTCTCCGTATATCTCAGGGTGATCAAACATATAAGCAACGTTCAAGTAGTAACTCCTGGCCGCTTGAATTTTCATAGCCATTTCACCAATTGTAGCAGCAATAAGCGATCTATCTCTTACCGGTTTGCCCACAATATACCTATCCTTTAAGTAGTCTATTGCGATTTCGAGACAGGCTTGAGCTGGACCTAGCGCTTCAGGAGCACTATCAAAACGTGAGGATACCATCTGCTTAAGAACCCAGGCCCCTTGCCCCCCAGGTAAGCCACTACAATATTCTTTAGGGACTCTTACGTCATCATAGAAAATAGCCCCATTTTTTGCTGTACATGATCTACCCATCAATTCCTCCGGTTTACCAAATGATAATCCCCGTGTATCCTTGGGAACATCGATAATGGCTATCCCACCGTCTCCCTTTTCAGGGTCTATAGTACAAGCTGTACTATAAATTATAGAGTCGATGATAGGACCAGGCCATAGCTTTTGTCCATTTACTATCCATTCGTTGCCTTTGAGTTCAGCTCTCGTTTGAATAGTGCGTCCATGCTGGCAATAAACATCTTCAATATTGCAGCCGCCGGCAGGTTCGCTCATGGCAAAACAACCATCACAAACTTCACTACCACAGAAGATAGGAGCAAACCTCTTCAATACTGTTTCATTATTCACGAGCATAGCTGCTTGAAGGCCCCATACAGCCGTGCCAAAATGTTCGGCTATATCTGGGTCTCCTCGGGACAGCTCCTCTGTGAAAATAGAATAAGTTACGCTAGAGTCCATCCCCAGCCCCCCATATTCCTTTGGGAACCATGCTCTTTGCCACCCGAGGTCCACGAGGCCCTTCCTGATTTGATGAAAGGTCTTTTCGGCCAGCTCTCGATCGCGGTGAAAACCACCGTCTAAATCCAGGCGACGAGGCATGACCTCTCGGTCTACGAATTCATGCACCGCTTCTGCTATTGCTAAATCTTCCTCAGTGGCGAATGCTTTACTGTACTTCTGAACAGGGTCTCTCAAGTCTACACTAGATGGATATTCCATTTAACAATCTCCTTACCTTTATTTTTTGCAGCGAATTTTCCAACCCCCTCCCCAATACTCTCCACAATGCCTATTCCATGTTTAATCCTAAGTTGGCGAACCAAATATGCATGACTTTAGATTTAACTTCATGATTTAACATCCTTTACTTAATTTATCGGCCTAAATTAAAGCCTTCAAAACAACAATTTACTCATTTTTGTTAACTTTAGGCTCCTTTTTCTAGGCTGCGTCCCACAACTGGTGGAAATTTGATCTAGCCATATCATACCTCTGCTTCTCATAGTAGTCAATTCTGTTAAGCAATTAAAGCTTCTTCAAGGAATTCCAATTTAATTGGTTCCTGTTCCAATGCTTTGGCTGTCCCCTCTATCCAGGCGATATCCTCAGTTCTCATCCTGACTTTCTGCCACTTTAATCTCTCTCCCTCCAGAATACTGAAAACCATTACCAGCGCTGAGGTTTCATTCGGAAAATGCCCTATCACTTTAGTCCTTCTCTTAACCTCCTTGAAGGCTCGTTCGATAACATTACTGATGCGGATATGTTTCCAGTGACGCTCAGGGAAACGATAGAAAGTAAGGCATTCTTCAAGGTGTTTGGCTAAGGCCTCGGCAGCAGAGGGAAGCAGGTGAAGTGGTAAGCTAAAGTTAAAGCATCAGGAGTGGCTAGATTCTGCTAACTGTATACAGTCGCGTCAGTCAGTTATGATGCATTATCTCAAATGCGCTCCATTTGTTTGTCAATTCATTCAACAAACTTGGGTAGTTTCCCGGAGTGTAACGGATAGCTCCTAAAGCATGACTTTTGGGTTTCTAGACGTTTTAGGAATGTTGCACAAAAAGCCAAATTGTGTCTTTAGGATCTGCCTCACGGGTTCCGTTTTATTTTCCGCCTCAGTCTTCGCTCTGTGCTCTCCGCTCTGCACGCTCTGGTCCCTGCAGCAATATGGGACGGAGCAAGGCACCTCCCAAGCAACGGAGCGGCAGAGCGCCGGAGCGGTAAACGACGTAGGATGAGCCTAGTCTCTGGTAATATGCTCTGCAGGCAACAAAACGACGGACTGTGACTCACTAATCAAAAAAGTCTACTGTGCCCGATTGAACAAAACAAGTGATTGTTCAGGGCCGGAGATATTCAACTCTCGCCTCCTGAGCTATGATTTTGCTGGTTGCCCTTTTCATTCTTAATCGGTGAAAGGCGCCGGAATACACTAAATCCAGGCTCCTGCTGGATTCCTGGGCGCTCTGGCCCTTGTGATTTCCATTTGCACCCGAGTCGCACCTAGATTTCGTGGTGACCTGTGCCAACGGACCTGTTGCAGTCCTATAATAATCGTCTCTACTCTCAACCACCGAGTGTATTTCCTTGACGGAATTGCCATCCGGTGTGGTACCGGGCTAACTGCCCTATCCAACCTTTATGCAAAGGATAATGGCTTACACTTAAGATGGTCATTCCTCTTCTCTATTACCTCCCAGTATCCGGAAGCGGCAATCTTGCGCTTTGTCTCTTTCCGTGACTGATGACCATCATCGATTATAAGAAAACCCTCCGCATCAGTTATTCGTCGTAGTTCTTTCAGAAATGCCGTTGGATCATTGATCGCGAAGAACACATCAATTGCGTATACGATATCTGCTACACCATCTGGTATCCCGCTATCATAACCTTTCGCCAATACAGGAGTAACGGTCTTCAGCCCTTGTTTTTCGGTTCTATTCTTTACCGCCTCAATCGCGAGTTCATGAATGTCGACAGCAAATACTCTGCCTTTCTCTCCAACCAGATGTGTAAATCTGGTTGTGTATCGACCGGGTCCACATCCGTAATCTACAACGGTCATCCCGGGTCGGATATCAAACCTCTGTACCCTTTTGTCAATATATGGGTAAACGAAATCTATAACCCTGAATAGCAGTTCCATGCCGCGAAACGAAAAATCTGACATTCGCTCAGATCGCCTACGATCAGGGTCTTTTTGTGAAGCCATATTAGCACCTATCACCATAACCTGTAGGGCAGCTAACACTAGTTCTTAAATCCGCTCTATCAGTAGTGATATTATGAGGTCGGCGATGATCGATGTCAATGGCAAATCGTAATACGCTCTTCGTTGAGATATGCCTCAACAATTCGCTAAAAAGTGCAGTGCGGCTCAACAGAATGCAGAACCGTTGTATGCTGGGCACCATTTGTCGAATATTGGGATTGGTGAGTTGAAGACGCGTCAGCCGCTACTATACTGCTTGGTTTCTTGACCCCATGGTTTGACTTCGGGCATTTGGAACCGCTTTGCTAAAGCCCTGAAAAATGGGATGATGGCAATTAAGGATAGGGTCAACGTAATCTGAAATACCATCATATTGGAGTCAAGTCCATCTATTGTTTGAATATGGACCATATTTTGGACGGTATTATTGATGGTATGCATAATCCACGGAGCCCACAGGTTGCCCGTCTTTAAATATAGATAACCCATGGCAAATCCGGAAATGCCTGTTGCGATCAGTACAATTATGGATTGAGAGAGCACTCCACCCATATCGAGTTGTCCTGTCAGGAATTGCTTGATTGGCCAATTTAGATGCCAAATCCCAAAAAAGGCTGCCTGTAGGAAGTTAGCTCTCCAGAATGACAGAGAAACCCTAAAATGAGGAAGCATCACGCCCCGGAATAATCCCTCCTCCATAAAGGAGTTTATGAAGTTGCCAACGAGGAGAAACAGTGCGAATGCCACGCCTCCGGTTACTCCAGCTGTCGGATCGATGGCCGTAAATACCAGACTTGGCTCTTTGCCAGCACCAATCAGAACACCGAACTGAAGTCCATAGCTCAACAACAAGATAGAAATGATACCGGCAGTTCCGATTATCAGGGCCTTTGTCACAGATTTGCCATGCAGACCGATGGCGGTAACCGATTTCCCAACGAACCAAAGATAGGCTAAGACCAGGAGGAATCCGAGAGACTTAGAGACAATAATTTCACCGAGTCTCTCATTGTAGGTGGTACTAAAAACGGGGGCACCCCATGACCACTCATACCATTTCTGGGCCCGGGGCGATCTGTTCATTCCTGCTGGCACTCCTACCCTCTTAATGACACGGGTATCAGACTGGGGACCATACCAAGCCGTCGCACAACCCTAATAATATTGGGCGTGTTCAATAAATCGACAAAATCCTATGATAGATATTCAAGAAAGAGGCGGGTGTTACCTCTTCTTCTTTGTTTACACTCCTCCTATCGGCCATTAGTATTATTGACGGATTATATTTGTGCGAATATTAAAAGTCAACTGTTATGCATCTGAGGGTATTCTCGGGACATAATACCTGATTTGCAGTAAGCCTAATTGGAATGGTGTCCCTGGAATTCGGCGTCTTCTGAGCCGGATTACCAAAGGCGGTATTGAATCCATTACTTAGCGCTTAAGGTGACTGGAAAACTGCACAATCCGCTATCTTATTGGATAACTTCCTATCAAAGTGCTACTTAATCATCGCATATATCAACGAATTTCCATACATACAAGTGGAATTTGATAAGAAAAGTTAAGATAGTACATCTTGACCACCATAGATGCAGAGACATACAATTAAATGCTCACCAAGGATTTTTGGACCTCCTAGCGATTAATACTAATGAGTCTTTAAAAACATAATATTCTTACGATGACATAGGGGCACTGAACTGCCACCTGTATATGGTCACTTGGGTGGTGGGGAGCCAATAGTGAAACCGACCTAGAAATGGTCGGTTTTTGTTTTGAAAGGGGGTGATGACTTCCGCACATGAAGGCATTGAAAGTTCCCAAGTTTCTTCATATTGAAAGCCGAATCGTTCGGTATACTCTCTGGACCCTATTTTGCATAATAGTTGCAGACGGTCTGATAAGCCAGTTTCTGGTGACAGGTGGATACGGGTCAGAAATCAACCCTTTGCTGACACCTTGGGTAGGCCGGGAGTCGTTTCTAGCTATAAAGATATCAGGTGCGTTTTTGGCCACGTTGCTTCTATGGATTAAGTATAATGTCAAACCCAGACTCGTATATACAATCACGGTGGTAGCTCTGGGATTTTATACAACCATTGTTTACTGGAACTTGTTTGTATTTCTTTTTACTGCTAACCAACCTATCTGAACAAGGGTTCTGCGATCACACAATAGTCAGTTTTGTTGGATAACAATCTGATGATTTGGGTAGCGCGTGAATTAGGATAGCAATTCGGTATTTCAGCCATTTCAACGATAAGCCCTAGTCTATTACTTTACGCTTCGCCTGGAAGAAGAGCTGTCCTTCGATCGTTGTGCCTGGGTGAGTAACCTTTTCCTCAGCCTGATATTCCCAGGAGTTACCTCAACTAGCTCATCATCATTTGTAAAATCAATTGCTTGCTCCAGGCTCAACTGCACGGGAGGAGCCAGTTTTATGGCAATATCGGATGTAGACGAACGCACATTGGTCTTCTTCTTTTCTTTGCACACGTTGATGGCTATGTCCTTCGGCTGTGAATTCAGCCCTATTACCATACCCTCATAGACTAGCGTGCCTGGCTCAATAAAGGTGCAGCCTCGCCCCTGGGCATTATTTAAACCATAGGTAACAGCTATACCCTGTTCCGATGCTACCAGTGCTCCATTACGAGTCGAAATTATATCTCCACGATAAGGTTCATAGCCAAGAAAAGTGGCATTCATGATGCTTTCACCATGCGTGGCGGTAGAGAAAATAGTGCGGAAGCCAATGAGTCCTTTTGTAGGTACATGGAATACCAAACGCACATCATCATGGCCATCATTGCGCATATCCGTAAGCTGAGCTTGCCGCTTGCTCAACATCTCGGTTAAAACTCCAAGATATTCATCTTTGGTATCAATGGTAAGAACCTCCACAGGTTCTACAAGGTTACCGTCAACTATTTTGGTGATAGCTTTTGGTTTGGAGACCTCAAATTCATAGCCCTCCCGGCGCATGGTCTCAATCAGTATAGCCAGATGCAGTTCTCCTCTCCCTTTTACTAGCAAGGTATCTCGGCTATCTGTACCCTGCACCCTGAGACTGAGATTAGTTTCCAGCTCTCTGCTGAGTCGTGCCCACAACTGGCGTGTGGTGCAAAAGTGCCCCTCGCGGCCAGCAAAAGGTGAGGTGTTTACTCCAAAGGTCATCTCTACCGTCGGTTCGCCAATCTCTATACGCGGTAGAGCTTCAGTCTGCTCCAGGCTAGCAATGGTATCTCCAATGTTGACCTTGTCGAGACCGGTCACAGCTACTATATCACCCGCCTCGACTTCCTCCACCTTTAAGCGTTTGAGACCGAGATAGGTAAACACTTCACTAATCTCATAATGAGTTACACTTCCATCAGCACCCACACTGACTACCGGTTGGTGTGGAGCAACCTTTCCTCTCCAGATTCTACCAATAGCTATCTTACCTTTGTGGCTGTCATAGGCTAGATTAGAAACCAGCATTTGAAATGGCCCACTTTCAATTTTCGGTGGTGGTACTTTTCCCAATATGCATTCGAGTAGTGGAGTGACATCTTTGCCTTTCATGCCCAATTCAGTTACGACAGTGCCTTCCCGTGCACTGGCATATAGTACCGGGAAGTCAAGCTGGTCAGCACTGATAGCTAGTTCTAAGAACAGGTCCTCGGTAAGTTTCTGCACCTGTGCTATGCGCGAATTTCGCCTGTCTATTTTGTTGATAACCACAATGGGCTTTAGGCCTATCTTCATAGCCAGCCGAAGTACGAACTTGGTCTGGGGCATGGGACCTTCTATGGAGTCCACCAGGAGCAGACAACCATCCGCCATACTCAGCACACGCTCCACTTCCCCGCTGAAATCAGCGTGTCCCGGTGTATCAATAATATTGATTTTGACACCCTGGTAAACTACGGCGGTATTCTTAGCCATGATGGTAATCCCCTTTTCTCGCTCAAGCGCATTCTGGTCCATTATTAATTCGCCAACCATCTGGTTATTTCGGAAAATCTTGCTTTGTTTGAGCATGGCATCTACCAGGGTAGTCTTACCATGGTCAACATGAGCAATAATAGCTATGTTTCTTATGTCGCTGCGATAATTCATATATGTTCGCGAAATCCTACACCTTAATTACTACAATTGGCATTATTATGATGTCCAGGAAGTTCAAATGCCAATTAATACTCTTCACGAGGAAGGTATGTTTAAGTGACATATCTTAGTTCGATGTTGATAGCTATGGCAATGTGCCAAATGAGACTTTATTGCTCCTAGTCTCCATCAAGCAAGACAGCATTGCGCCTCGTTTAAGTAACAGTTACCTTTTTGCTACCACCCCGCTCATTAAGTATTGCACACTATCGTAATTGCTGTGAAGAGCGAATGTATCTATTAGCTGGTACAGGCATTGCGTAATCAAAGTTTTGCAGCCTCCGGTGCTCCAGTGGCGTGTTGAGAAGGTGCTCAAGAGCGCGCACCATGGGCGTATCTTCACTTGTCACGAATGTAAATGCGGTGCCTGTTTTGCCAATTCGTCCAGTGCGGCCGATACGATTAATGTAGGCGTCCGTACTGTCAGGCATGTCGTAGTTAACAACGTGCGAAATATCCAGAACATCGATGCCGCGGGCGGCAATGTCAGTCGCCACCAGAACCTTAAATGAGCCAGCACGGAAGTCATCAAGCGCGGTTTGACGCTGGCACTGAGACATGTTACCTTGTAATGAGGTCGCCCGATAGCCCGCTTTCGCCAGTTGCTGCGCAACACGCTCGGCACGGTATTTGGTGCGGGTAAAGACAAGTACTGACTCCGTTTCAGTATGGCGTAAGAGTTCTATCAGCAGCGCAGTTTTGCGATGTTGCTTAACCGGATACAGTGTGTGAGACACCGTCGTTGCCGGTGATATGTGACCAATTTGTACCGTGACCGGGTCATGCAGGATTTCTTGTACCAGACGCCTGATATTATCAGGCATGGTGGCTGAGAAAAGGAGTGTTTGCCGCGGCTTTAGCAGACATCTCAAAATATTCCGGATGTCGGGCAGGAAACCCATATCAAACATACGGTCCGCCTCGTCGATTACAAGGACTTCCAGCTGTGATAAATCGATCGTACCTTTCCAAAGATGGTCGAGCAATCGTCCAGGGCAGGCTACGATGATTTCGATTCCATTACGCAGTCTCCAGGTTTGCTGTTCCATACTCACACCACCGTAAATGGCAATACTCCGCAACCCGGTTTGTTTCCCCAATTCATCTATAGTTTCATATGTTTGCTCAGCCAGCTCGCGTGTGGGCGAGATTATGACAGCACCTACACGACCTCTTGGGCTTTGCAACAGACGCTGCAGAATTGGCAGTACAAAAGCTGCAGTCTTGCCGGTTCCGGTCTGGGCCAGACCAATGAGATCGCGGCCCTGCACAATTGGTGGGATGGATTTAGCTTGGATTGGTGTGGGTGTAATGTAACCGAGTGCCTGTACACCAGCCATGACCCTCGGATGAAATTTAAAGTCTTCGAAGTTCATTATGTCCCCTTATGTCGGGTAGGCTAATACCTTTTCTGCCTTCTGCCCCTGGGTCTACCGCCTCTGTCACTACCGTAACCACCACCGTAGCCACCACCCCTCCTATCATCATAGGACCCACCGCCTCTGTTGTCAGAACGAGGACGTGCCTCATTAACCACAATAGTTCGCTCTCTTACCACTTTCCCGTTAAGGCCTGTGATTGCAGCTTCAGCCTCAGACTTTGAGGCCATTTCAACAAAGCCAAATCCCTTAGGTCGCCCGCTGAACTTATCGTTCAGGATGCTTGCAGATATCACTTCTCCGTAAGCCAAGAATTCCTTCTGTAATTCCTCTTCGGTCACATCATAGGATAAATTACCTACATAGATTCTCATATTAAAACCCTCCTTTTTAAATTACTTAAATCTTAATTGCCTGTTTGTTGCATCGCGACTTGCAATGACATATCACACCAACACATTCTAAAAACATGCATAACCTGGGTATCCGTGGACTATGTGTGCTATTGAAGCTAGGCTAGCGTTATCTGCTCAGCCCGACCTTATTGTAGCGATCGCTACAATACACCAATCTCCTTTCGTCAAACTTGAAGGAGACTTCGTCTTGCATGCTACACTTAGCATACATACCCGGAAGGTTTAATAGCGTGATGTATAGTTGTCGCCACCGCTTCCACTACGCTGTGCTTTTCTTGCTCGGCGGCATTGGGGACAACGCTTAGGTTCATTCTGCAGGCCACGAGACGAATAGAACTCTTGTTCTCCAGCCGTGAAGATGAACTCTTGCCCACAATCGGAGCATTGAAGCGACTTATCTTGAAAACTCATTGGATAACCTCCTCTCTTTTAAATTTTAGTTAGAGTCCGGCTACCCAATACTTAAGATAAATCTGCTGAGATTCTAAGAAGCTTGTAATAACCTAAACTGAACTATGGATATTATACACTAAGGAGAACTTCTTTGCAAAATGAGTGCAGGCCCTCCTGTATGCCAGGGTGCCTTTTATAGTGTGATACTCTCTCCCCTCATAGTAACTGAATGACGCTTTGTGCAATCGCTGCTATTCCCTAATGGAACGAGCCTGGGCGTCAATGCCCGCGATGTATAGAGCTACCACCATCTTATGTGATCAGCCAACCACTTAAGGGTAACTTGGATTGTCTGCGTTGATATTTATTAGCGCAACTCAATTTTGACGCCGAGGCGGGATATATGGTACACTGACCAGTGATGGCTCTGACAAATATTCGGGGCCTCGAACGGTTCTTAGAATATTCATCAACTGGAGTGAAAAAAATTAGCACCTGATTCCGTAAAAATAGGGCTGGATTCTCGGGGAATTCGTATTTGGGATATGGTCAGATTGGGGGAAATTAGCACCTGTCTTTTAATCAGGGTGTCACAGGTTCGAATCCTGTACGGCCTACCACAAAGCTACCAAGAGCACTTGATTTTCAAAATTATTCCCAAAACGTAGCACTAAGTCGCACAAGAACCTCCAGCAAAGTTGTAAGCTGTCAGAGTAGGAGGTTGGAAGTGAACACTCTCTCTGACAGCTTTCTTGCTTATAGGATATGTGCTCAAGCTGAGGGAATATCACAAAGGTCAATCGACTGGATAATAGCCATAGTGGGTTACTTCAATGAATTTCTGGGTAACCTCAATATTGAAGCTATAACTGCTGACGATTTAAGAAGATTTATTATTGCCCTTCAGCAAAGGCAGGCTTTCACCAATCATCGCTTCACAAAACCGCAAAATAGGCCACTGTCACCAGAGAGCGTAGCTAGCTATACAAGAGCAATAAAGACCTTCTTCAGCTTCCTTGAGCGCGAAGAGCTTATTGCCAATAACCCAATGAAGAGGGTTAAGTTGCCAAAGACCCCCAAGAAAAACATGCCTGTATTTAATGAGAAAGACTTGAGGAAACTTCTAGCCCAGCCAAACAAGAAAAGCAACGAGGGCTATCGAAACTACGTAATCATGCTCACATTACTAGATACAGGCATCAGAGTATCTGAGCTATGCAATCTAAAGACCTTGGATGTGTACTTAGCAAATGGCTATTTAAGGGTTATGGGGAAAGGTGCTAAAGAAAGGTATGTTCCTTTAGGGGCAAAATTGAGCAAGTCTTTGCTGAAATACCAGCTAGCTCGTAGACCTGAAGGGTGTGATAGTTTCTTCGTCATTTCTGAACCTCCTTACCACTTCAATTAGTGGAGCTGCCATTGTAGTTTCCTCAAATGTATACTTACTTATTATATCGTTTCCAACAATAGCTGCCAAAAACACAGATATGGGTAAAATTCGTTTCATAATTACCACCTCATTTCCGGATTACTTCTAGCCAGCATTTCACATTTCAATTCACCTACGTGGGAATTCCCGGGGGCACCATACCAATTACACCTACTATAGATTAGGTATTATGTCCCAGAATACCAGGTGAGAAAGGAACCAAACCCCGGAAAGAGATTGCACAATTCTGACTATTGTGCAATCCCTATCATACAACCATTAGTCCTAAAGTGACTTCGCGAAATACACAAGAGGAGAGACTTGCGTACACTAGCTTGTTGTTGAATTTTCAGTTATCATGATAACTACTAATACCGTGAGAAAGGTAATTGCCGATGGATAAGATAGAGTCGCTATTAAAAGAACTGACCGAGTCCGACGGAGTAGCCGGATATGAGGCTGAGACAAGCAGGGTGATCAAGAAGCATTTCGAACCACTTGGAGAGATACTTGAGGATAAGCTTGGCAGTTTGATCTGCCGGAAGAAGAGCCTGGCGCAAGAGCCGAAGGTAATTCTGGTGGGCCATATGGACGAGATTGGTTTCATGGTTAAACTCATTACCAAAGAAGGATTTGTGAGATTTACGTCTCTGGGAGGTTGGTGGGACCAAGTCTTGCTTGGGCACCGAGTGCGCATCAGAACCAATAAAGGTAGCATCCTTGGCGTGATAGGCGCTAAACCCCCGCATCTCCTTTCGGAGGAGGAGCGCAAGAAGGTCTCTGAGAAGAAGGATATGTACATCGATATTGGGGCAACATCACAACAAGAAGTTGAGGGTACAGGTGTTCGTGTAGGGGACCCTATTATACCGGTTAGTGAATTCGCGGTTTTGCCTGACACAAAGGCCTATATGGCCAAGGCCTTTGATGACCGGGTTGGCTGTGCTCTGGTTATTACTGTACTACAGAGATTGATGGAGAAAGAGCATCCCAACGCTGTTTTCGGCGTGGCCACGGTACAAGAGGAGATTGGTTTGAGAGGGGCAACCACCAGCGTTGAGGTCATCAATCCCGATGTAGCCATCATTCTCGAGACAGACATCGCTGGTGACGTCCCCGGTATCAAGCCAGAAGAGTCAGCCATAAAACTTGGAGGTGGCCCAACGCTCTTAGCCTATGATGCCCGCATGATACCTAATCTCAAACTTCGTGATATGGTAATTGATACTGCTAAGAAGCTCAATGTTCCACTTCAGATGTCAACCATGGAAGGAGGAGCGACCGACGGCGGGCCAATCCATTTACATAGAGTAGGCGTACCCACGGTGGTTCTGGGTGTGCCGACCCGACATATTCATAGCCACAATACAGTTCTTCGTCGGGATGATTTCGACCATGCCGCTGCGCTAGTAACGGCTCTCGTACAAGGTTTGGATAAAGAGACAGTCGCCGCACTGACTTCGTTTGGGGCAAGCTCGTAAGGATATACTAAATACATCGGACTGTCGGCCAACATTCCGCGGAATTGTTAAACCTTGGCTGGCTGTAAACACAGATGACTCGTTATAGCAGGAAGAGAGGTGTAATATTGAGGTGGCAGACTAGGACTCGACTTTGATTAGGGGTGGCTCCCTGTATGTGACTGAGCTTGTTAGTTTGCGGAATGCCATTGCCATATTGATGTGTGCAATCACAAATTAAATCCAAAGATAAAATGGCGGAAGAAATCACCGCGAGATAAAGGAGGTGATTGTGATGACAGCAGCGCGAACACGGAGAGCATTTGTTGGCCGCCTAAAGCTAGGTGACCCACCACAGGATGCCCTCCCCGAGGCAATGCGGACTAACGAGTTAATCCTGGGTTGGAGTGAAGCTGGAGGTCTGCTCAATTCTAAGTTGACTTGGGGAACATTTAGGCAGGTCGTCAAGGAGAACTATGGATTAGGTACTCGCCAAGCTGGGGTGCAGGCTCACAGTTTATGGATATTTTTAAGAGAAATGGAAAAGGCGATTTGGTTGTGGTTCCATATGGCAACCAATTCTATTTGGCAGAGGTAGAGGGTGATGCGTACTATGCAGCGCAAAAAGTCGCCGAAGACAGGGCTTACCGCCGACCTGTGAAATGGCTCAAAAATATCAGCCTTTCCAAAGAGGGGGGTCGTCGGGATTACAAAAGGCGTTGAGGGCTTGGCAAACTTGCACCAGCTATGACGCTCAGTTGATAGAAGTTAAAAAGCTGGCCGGCGACCCTTAATCTTCAATTACTGATTGTGGCAGTTCCTCTGAAAGGAGGGAGCTCGTTTCTCCAGCCAGGCTCTGTACTGCTAGGTCACGTAGGCTTCTGTTTCGCGCATAAAATCGAACTCATTGAACATTCACTCAAAAAGTGTGGTTGCTCACAACTCACAGACTGAGTAAAATGTTTTGTTGCTTAGTCACCCCATAGAAGATGTTACAGCTCCACTCCGGGTGGAGTCGGATTGTTTTTCAACCATGCAGGGAACCAGTCGTTGTCCATCTTCATGCAAGCGATAATCTGATTCTGGCCCTGTGTAAAGAAGCTATAAGCTTTTTGATTTTCTCGGTGGATCTTGTGAATCAACTCTGTTAGATCATTGTGCTTCAAATTCCCCTGCTTCCATTGCTGGAACGTCTTCGTACAGGGGATCCAGCATCTCGTGCATCCAGGCATCGTAATATGCATTGATTAAGGCTTGCCGGTAATCTCGTAATGTTCTCTTCTGACTCCCCATTACAGGCTCCTGGACAGTGCTTTTCATCTAATCTTCGAACTTGAGGTGGAATAAGAAGCCCTCGTATGCTCGTATAAGGTCTTTGAATTCGTCCTATGTTACCTTATAGCTATCCACAACAGAGTATATTTCCTCGCTCTCTTCATCAAAATCTATATAGCCTGCCAATTCCTCGGTAAGCATCTCCCACCTGCCTATTCCTTCTTTCCTCGGTACTATGTATCGGTTGGAAAGACCTTCCTTGATCTTAAGGTTGAGGCTACCGCGAAGGAGAGCATAATGGTCAACCAATGCCAATTTCTCTGAAGTAATAGCCAGGCTGCTTGTCGTTTCTGATTTCCCTGGCTTCTAGGCGCATCAATGGGCCAGACTCAAGCGTCTCAAACTTAAACCTGCGCTGCTTGCCTGTACAGTCAATGAAGGCCATGATTTCTTCAATATTTTCCATAGCGCTGCCTCCAATCGTCTAAGACCTGTAGACGCACGAGCTGATATTTCCGGTGATGCCTGATGCTAGGCTAGTTGTATTACCGAACCAAGAACCTTGGTAGTAGAGTAGGCAATGATACTTTGGGCTTGGCCTAAGTCACTGCACTTTTTAGCGATATCTGCAATACCCAATCTGAATAAACGCCTGATAGTCGGGGTGATATAATATAAACTAGAATTTTGGGAAAACTAAACTCTTACAGAAAAAAGGGGGTGTAAAAATGATAAGAATTATAGTCGAAAGGCATTGTCGGCCCGGTAAGGAAACACAGCTAGAAAACTTGCTGGTGGAGCTCAGGAGCATGGCCACGAGGCAGCGTGGCTATATTTCTGGCGAGACGCTCAGGTCGGTGGATGACCCCTCATTGTGGCTGGTCATCAGCACCTGGACTGACGTTGACATGTGGAATAAATGGAAGACCATGGTGGAACGTCTCGAGACAGCAAGAAAGATAGAGCCTCTGCTAGTTGATCCGGAGAAGGCCTCCGTCTTTAGTTTTGTCAAGCGGGGAGGTGCAGAGTCTGCCCACACCATTGACAAGTGAGTAGACCTGTTATTCATTGTTAGAGCTTTTACCAAGCTCACCTCGACCCAACAGGTTCGCTACCTTCTCCATTTCCTGGTAGGTTCTGCCATCGCGGAGTACATAGCAGATTCATCCCAGAAGCTTTCCTGCTGCGGCACCGTTAATCCATGAGGCATGTGAGCTTCATGAGCCGAATAGGCTACGCTGAAATACTAAATAGTGGAAACTGAAGTGGACTAAGGTGGAACATGCTCTGGACCAAAGTGGAACTAGGGAGTAAATTTTGAAAACAATTTGGTTGATTATCAAGTCACAAAACGATGAAATGTGTCATGCGAAGAACCAAATAACTTGATTTATTCTCCGCTGCCTCACGTTCCTATCAAGTCAATTGACGGGTAACCACCCATTTGTTGCGCCTTCTCAAAGAGAAACTTCGCCACAGCTATGTCCTCGATAGCAATTCCAGTGGAATCGAATACAGTGATAACCTTATTATCTGTTCTCCCTTTTTTCTTGCCCGTAACTAATTCGGCAAGTGTTCCATAGACTTCACTAATAGTATAGATACCTTTCTGGATAGGAACGTTAATTTCCCCGCCGGCACTTGCCTGTTCTAGGTCATCGACGATGACAATTGCATTCTTCAGTATTGAGGAGTCTAGTTCTTCCTTACCTGTCGCATCAGCACCGACCGCATTTACGTGAGTGCCGACGATTATCCACTCTTTCTTGATAATGGGATTACGAGAAGGGGTCAAAGTGCATACGATATCTGATGCTGCTGCCTCTTGTATGGAACAATTTCTAATCGAAAACCCTGGGAAAGAATTGATTAGTCTATCCACCTCAACTTTGGAAATGTCAAAAACATTTATTGCGATGGGGCTAAATAACTCGGCGTGCGCTAGTATCTGTGTGTATGCTTGGCAGCCAGCCCCGATAATTCCAATTGTATGCGAATCTTGTCGCGCTAGATATTTGGAGGCGATAGCCGCTGCAGCCCCGGTTCGGTAGGCCGTGATTTCAGTAGCGTCCATTATTGCCAGCGGATATCCTGTTTCCGGGTCATTGTAGATCATGGTGGCCATAACCGAAGGCAAATTACAAGATGGATTTTGAGGGTGTGCGTTTACCCATTTCATCCCGGCACACCCTGGTAAGGCAGCAGGCATTGCCCTGAAATCACCGTGTTCAACGGGTAAATATACTTTAGCTGGCATGTTTCCCTTACCCTCACCCCATATCCTGAAAGCCTCTTCAACCACATTGATAACATCTGCCATCTTCATCAGAGTGTTGACGGCCTTTCTATCTAACAAAAGTGTAGGCATAAGCTACTAAATCCCATCGCTATTGTAGAATTTCCCTATTGAATTTACTCCACTTTAATAGCATCGTCAAGGCACAAGTCACTTTTTGGCTTTCTGTTCAATCGTACACCCAACACACTGTATACTGCAGGGATGTCGCAATTGGCTTTAGACATTCTAAAACCCGCCCTATTGCCCGATGGCGACTATGTCACTATAATATTCAAGTAAAACTGGATTATGTTGTACACATTTATTACTCGAAGTGCTGGTAATTAACATGCGAAAGCGTTTTTCATTTGTTATCTACTTAGCTATTGCATTTGTGGCGCTTTCCGCAATCGCATATTTCATTCATTACCTCATTTTTCGTGATATTCACCATATATTTATCTATATGGTCGGTGACCTTGCCTTTTTGCCCCTCGAGGTTCTATTAGTGGTGGTTATCATCGAGCGCCTCCTGGCCCGCCGAGAGAGGCAAGCTAAACTGGAGAAACTCAATATGGTGGTGGGAGCTTTTTTCAGCGAACTGGGCAACCTCCTCCTTCGAGACCTCCTCAAACATTTCGATAACCGCCTGGAGATTTCCAGTCACCTGAATGTTACTGAGAACTGGACAAAGAAAGATTTCCAAAAAGCTAGCGACTTTGCGCATCACCTCAAAGTTGAAATTGACTGTCGTAATGTAGACCTTGGCGGGCTCAAAACCTTCCTGGAGCAGAAGCGGGAGTTTTTGCTGACGCTGCTCGAGAATCCCAGCTTGCTGGAGCATGACCGTTTCACCGACCTGCTCTGGGCAGTTACCCACCTGGATGAAGAGCTTGCGGTAAGACCATCGCTTATTGATCTTCCTGATAAGGACCTAGAGCACCTTGCTGGTGATATCCGAAGACTGTATGACCACCTGGCCAGTGAATGGTTAGACTACGTTCAGCACTTGAAAACGAAGTATCCCTTCCTTTTCTCGCTGATCCTGAGAACGCATCCGTTCCAGGAACAGCAGTCCCCCCTAATAACCTGACAGAGCCGGACTGCGTTATCTCCAAGCGTAGAAGCCTCTAGACTTGGGCTGGAAGATTTCCCTCGGTTTCGCCGCAATCCCGCCTTTGGTAATCTGGCTCAGAAGACGCTGGAAGGCAAAGAGCTAAGATTGCCCAGGCCAATTTCGTAGTGAAGGTGGGCAAAAGGAAGGTTAAGCCCAGCGTAGGCTCTATCAGGAGAGCGTTCATAACCTAGAAGATGGGAGGCTAGGACATCTGGCAAGATTCAACTCGGCCTATGGAAATGCGTTCTCTTTCCGCCTACTTCAGCTGCCCATTTTTGAGCAAAGTCGCAAGGCCAGTCCTGAGGGTGAGTGTAGAGATGACGCTCATATCCGTTACGTTCAAGCAATTGCTGTATAATATGCTCCCAACGGCCAGATTCCTCTTGTTTGGGTCTAAGCTCTAAAAAGTCATTGTATACAGCCGGCCTGTGTAAACCACGCGCAATCTGGAGTATTTTGCCTTCACACCGTGGACAGTCTTGATAGGGCCGCATGCGATACGGCGGAAGTGGGTCACCGCACAACTTACAGTTCCGCATGAATCACCTCCCGTTGGCCTTGCCATTAGCGTTGTTGGTAATCAGCGAATTCCAAGGACACCATACGAATTACACCTACTATAGATTAGGTATTATGTCCCAGAATACCAGGTGAGAAAGGAACCAAACCCTGGAAGGAGATTGCATAATTCTCGGTTTGTGCAATTTACTCACTCCAATGCTGATATACATTGATTTTTATCGAACTGGCGCATATCGCTTCAGATCCTGTATATTACTATTGTGGAAGCCATGAATGAAGAGCTAATCGCTCCCTGCGGAATGAATTGCGGCTTGTGTGCTAGCTACCTGGCGATGAAGAACGACCTGAAGAAGAAGGGAATTGGAAAGACGTACTGCGCCGGCTGCTTGCCACGAGGTAAAAATTGCCATTATAAAAAACAATGCGACCTCCTGGGAAAAGGACTGGTGCGGTTTTGCTACGAATGTGAGGATTTCCCATGCCAACGACTAAAGACCCTCGACAAGCGCTACCGCACTTTTTACCATATGAGCATGATTGAGAACGTGGAGTACATCAGAGATAATGGCATTAGTAGATTCCTTGCAAGAGAGCAGGAGAAGTGGCGATGCCCTGAGTGTGGTGAGGTAATATGCTGCCACAATGGTATCTGTTTTAATTGCGGTCTAGATAAGCTACGACAAAAGAAGCACAGATATCGCTGGGAGGAGAATTGATGAAGAAAACCTGGCAAGAGAAATTAAAAGACAAACCTTCCTTTCCTAAGGTGCTAAGGTTGGAGAAAGGGTTTCCCTGTTACAATGCCGTGCACAAGACGGGTGCTGAAGCTGGTGATGATGTCGTCCTGGTTAATCCATCGGAAGTAGTGGAAATCATGAAGCAGGTACCGAAAGGTAAGCTTAGCACTATCGTCGAAATATGCAAGAAGATTGCCAAGCAGCATGGTGTACCGGCTTGCTGCACGCTAACCACGGGTATCTTCATTATGACAGCGGCCAATGCGGCAGAAGAAGCAAGCAAGGAGGGTAAGTCATTAGACATACCATACTGGCGGACGCTCAAAACAGATGGTTTTTTGAATGAAAAATACCCCGGCGGACAAGAAGCGCATAAGAGACTACTTGAGAGAGAAGATTTCAGGGTCATTTCTCGGGGCAAGAAGTACCAGGTTGACGATTACAAGAAATACCTGATGAAGTTAACATAAAACTATTGCCAGTCCAAAATATCGCGCCTTGCATATAACAGATTGGCATCCTTACTCATTCACTCAGTTTGTTTCAGTTTGGAAAAAAGATCCCTTTTAAAGCACTGGGCAATCATTCAAAACATGGACCATTATTGGCACCCCAATTCATTGTCAAAAAATACGCCCCTGGGTATAATGACACGAAAGATATTATGATTAAGCGCTACGAGCATACTCAGGTTGGATACTTAATTATTGTGGCCATTGTAGCAGCAATGGTGGCAGTCGGGATTATCCTGGCGACTACCGGAATTAATTGGATTGCTATCGCAGTCCTGGTTGTCCTCGCGGTAGCTCTAGTGTTATTTCCCAGCTTAACCGTGCTCATCTCGAAAGAAGTGCTATTAGTGCAATTTGGGCCTGGAGTAATCCGCAAACGGTTTAAGTTGAGTGAGATAGAATCGTGTCAAGCCGTGAAAATTCCCTGGTATTACGGGTGGGGTGTTCGGTTAACGCCACACGGGATGCTATTCAGGGTTTCCGGCTTTCATGCTGTCCAGATAAATTTGATGACAGGTAAGAAATATTTAATCGGCACTGATGTTCCACAGGAGCTTGAGGAAGCTATTAGACAGATCATAGGTTACCATTAAGGATTATTATAAGGTACCATTTGAAAGCGACTCTCGCGCTGGAAAGAAGAGTGAACATGTTAGTTGCCAAGAGATTGGCATCCTGACCCCACTAATAACACTACTTGTCACCTCAGTAGGCAACAAATGGTCATTTCGTGACATTCGTTTCACTAAAGGGAAAACCTCCTGATTCTTGAGCGCATGCACAGGTCTATATGTATGTTCTGCGGAAACAAAACGGTTTAATAGCTGTTTCCCATACACTATGATATGATTCTCAAAAATGAAAGAAATATTCCGTGACAAGTCAAGAGATAATTTAGTACAGAACCTCAATTCCTTGGGGATTAGAGCGGCCCTGGCTGAACGCGGCCGGGCCGAAGAGAAAGTAGAGAATTCATGGTATCAACGTTCCTTGGGAGTTATAGACATACCAGAAGGACTGGTCAGATGGATAAATATCTTGAAGAAAGATGGGAGCAAGAACAGCCCTCCTAGATGGTGGGTCATTCTCGGTATACCGGATGAGAGACCCCTCTCAAATCATAAAGCGGTTGACATCAAGACAATAAGAAAGAAGTCATTTCCATTGTTCGGGAAAGTAGTCGATGTGACCTGGGAAGGTAACGACCATCATACTGGACTAGCCGAAGTTCTTTCCAACGATGAAGCGGTAAAGAACCTGGCGAAAAGGATTGGAAATTTGACAGTTCATAGTTATGCCAAAGAATTTCAAGGGTGGACATTGCAAGTGGATAGGCGATTTGAGCCAACAAATCAAGATTGGGATGCCATTCAAAAGATTGCCAGTTATATCCTTTCATCGGCGCGTGTCTATTAGCCAAGGCCTGGATCTCTGGTGAGCAATTAAGGTTTGAAATGAAACACAGGCGGTATCAAGTTGGGATTTCCGATTTGAATTCGCAATTAAGAGTCCTGGCTCTTATTGCTTTCATCATTAATAATGGCGAAAAGGATATGGAGAAGGGGAGGGCTAAAGGTATTCAAGAAACTACCCAAGAGAGAAAGGTTATGGCTTGGTGATGGAACTTGTATTCGGCTCGGGCCGGAGCACCCGAACCACGTCTGGAGCTACGATTTAATGATAGACCGCATAGCTGATGGCAGGATCTCCAAGATACTGGATATCATGAATGAATATAGTCGGCACTGTCTGGCTATTCTAGTATACCGTAAAATCAAGAATCAGCGTGTGATTGCCCTCATGTTTAACCTGTTCATTTTCCGGGGTATTCCGGAGCATATACGTCCCGATAATGGCCCGGAGTTTACCGCTAAAGCAATAAGAAGATGGCTTAACCGCCTGGGTGTGAAGACTTTGTTTATAGAACCTGGTAGTCCCTGGGAAAACGGGTATATTGAATCATTTAATGGAAAGCTACGGGACGAGCTTCTGAATCGGGAAATATTCACGACTCTGGGGAAGCTAAGGTCTTGATAGAGCAATGGCAAAGGGAGTATAATCAGGTGCGTCCTCATAGTGCCCTGAGATACCGCCCACCAGCACCTGGAGCTATACTAATTATGACTTAACAAGTGGTATCGCTGTTGGGGCCAGGTCAGATTGAGTAGCTGCCTCCCCTTTCTCCTCAGTAAGGATATTATGCTCCGGGAAGGCGCTGCCAACCGCATCCACAATTATACGTTCAGCACCTGTGTGCACCGCGGAGACAGGATTAAAGTGCCCTGAGCCTTTATAGATCACGCCCTTGCTTTTCCCTAGATTTTCCATCAGGAAACGCCCGGCGCGTAATGCTACCTCTTTGCTACTGCCAAGTATTTTTCCCTCACGCTGCCCTTCAATCAGATGAAATTCAAACTCCCCAGCCTCGAGTAATGTAAAATGAGGAATGACGCTACTTTATTTCCAGTTCCTCCACGCGCTCTGGCAGTGGGATGCCGGTATCGGCATCCCAGCCCATTAGAGTATAATAATAGCGCCTTGCCTTCTCCTGTTCCATAGGATCCAGTGCCGTGGCGGACAAAACCCCGTCCGTCTTGGGCTGGTAGAAACGCCGGGGTAGCACATCTTCTTTCTCGGTTAAACCATTGCGGATATTGAAAAGGCGCATCACGGTCAGGATCCTCTCTGCTACCCGCATCTGTTCAGCAATACCAGTGTCCCAGCCGCAAACCGCCGCTGTGATCCCCGCCAGCTGTGTGAAGGAATAAGGAAGAAACATACAAATAACAAGAGAATCATTAATAATTTCCTTCAATTGGATTGCTTTCAACAGCGCTACCTTGCGTGGGCTAATTTCATCTGCAGGCAGTAATTCTAGGATACCCAGAGGGCGCAGGTCATCAAGACAGTCAGGATCAATGTACTCTGTGTCCATCATATTGCAACAGTGATCGGCACCATGTGGATTCACCATAAAGCCCAAACCAAAGCCAGGCATTATCCTGGGTTCATGCATGCCTGGCTCTAGTCCCTTAACATGGACAACAAAGTCCTCCGCACCCTGTCCAATCTGTCGGGCAGCCCTAGCGGAGCCGTCCGCCAGCAACGCACCAACGCCTTTACGATGTGCAATCAAATCGATAGCTTTCAGCATCGCTTCGGCATTGCCGAATCTGAGTTCAATACCCCCGGTATCTCTGGTTGTAATCAGTCCATTCTCAAAGCATTCCATGGCAAAGGCGATTGTACTGCCAGTGGAGATAGTATCTAGGGCATAATCCCCGCAAAGCTGGTTCGCCCGGCACACAGCTGCCAGGTCATCAATACCGCAGTTGGAGCCAAGCGCCGCCAGAGTTTCATATTCTGGGCCACCGTAAGCAGGGTTAACTTGATACGGCTTATCAATTTTAACGGCCTTCTTACAGCGCACAGGGCAGGCAAAACAGCCGTCCATACCCACCTGAATGGTGTCTTTGATGGCGATGGCGTCTATTTTGTTAACACCGGGGAACAAGCCATCTCGGAAATTGCGCACAGGTAGATTGCCGGACAACTCGTACGCTGCCATCGCAGCGCCAGTGCCGTAATTATGGAGATTACGCGTGCTGTCAAGATTGCTGGTAAGCCACTGGCGATACTGCTTCAACCCTTCCCGGTCTGCCACTTCTGGCGCTGTATGCCCCCGGACTGCTACGGCTTTCAGGTTTTTTGCACCCATGACCGCTCCAAGACCTCCACGCCCCGCCGCATCAAAAAGTCCGTGCATAATACAAGAAAAGCGCACCATGTTCTCACCAGCGGGGCCAATCAGTGCCAGCCGTATCTTGTCATCACCAAGTTCTTGCCTGATGGCGTCTTGTGTTTCTTTCGTACCCCGTCCCCACAGCGGTGCACAATCCCGGATCTCCGCCACGCCATCATGTATCCAGAGATAAACCGGCTTTTCTGCCTTACCCTCAATGATTACCGCATCATAACCAGCGCGCTTGAGTTCCGCTCCCCAGAACTCTCCCGCCTCCGACTTGGCGATGCCACCGGTAAGTGGTGACTTGGCACCCACGCAGTGCCGCCCGCTGCCGCCCAGAGAAATACCCGTCACCGGTCCCAGAGCGAAGACTAACTTGTTATCAGAACCCAGCGGGTCAATACCCGCAGGCAGCTCCTTCCATAGATAGTATGCCACAAAACCTGCGCCCCCGAGGTATCTCCGGCAAAATAGCTCATCAGTGGCTTCCTCAGAGATTCTCTCGTGACTCAAGTTTACTCTGAGTATTTTTCTGTTATAACCGCCGAGTGCCTTTTCTAACATAAATATGTTCTCCTATCTAGTCCAGCATTACAAAGGGAATGGGAAAAGTTTAACTGCCCAAAGGTCTCAGTGTATAAGATGCCATAGCCGACTGTCAACCCTATATGCTGGCTGACCACATAGGTAACACTGGACTACGGATTTTAGCAAGTTCCTTTTCAATATACTCTACCGGAGTGAGATAGGCAAGAGATTGGTGCGGGCGGTGGAAGTTATATTCTACAAGCCATTCAGTGAGCCGGGGATTGAGTTCTTCAGGGTCTAAGGATAGATTATAGTTGTAGAGCCATTCATACTCTAAGATCTCATTGAATCTCTCTATCTCCGGGTTACCCTTAGGGGTTTTGACTCTGGAGAAGTACCTTTGAATACCCAGTTTGGCGGTAGCCAGTTCAAACTCCCAGGCAAACTCACTTCCGTTATCTGTCTGTTCCCGACAAGTCGGGACGATAGGTTGATCAATAAGGTAGCGGAGACGATAAAGAAAATCTGCTGCCACCAGAGAACTCTTGTTTTTGTACATCCAGGCACAGCCTAACTTAGTGGCATGATCCACGGCAGTCAGGATATATTTTTTGACATTATTCCAATAGATAACGATGGTATTAATGTGAAAGAGAAAGCGAGGTCTCCCTTCCTTCATTAAGTGGGTGATTCTCTTTTTGGGTTTCTGGCGGTCTTCTCTATCTTCTTTTGATCAGGATAAAGTTCATACCTTCGAATCACCCTCTCGATTGTCTAGGTGGTGATCTCCTCGGAATATTCTTTCTCATAAGGGACTTCTTCTTGCCATAGTAAGTATATCTCTTTCTTAAGCGTCTTATTCTTTCCTCCTGGGTAAGAGTTACCTCTCTGTTCTTTTATGGTGAGGAGCTTTAGATTGGTCTGCCAGACTTTTAACGTTGTATTTTGAGCCCTTAAAGCGGCTGGACCACTTGTGAAAAGTCTTTCTTGAGATGCCGAGATGTTTGGCAGTGAGAGCGGCATTCCCTTTACCACCTGTATGATAAAAGACCATCCACTCCACTCTCAATCTCTCCTGGCTTGTGAACCCCAAAATGTCCACCACTTCCCTCCACCTTTCATGCTTATCCTTACGGGCAATGGGCTTTCTCATCCTGGTAACTCCTCATAGTAAGTTGTCACCACTAAACATACCATGAGTGTTACCCATGTATCTCAGCCTCCGCAGCTATTGTCAGCTGCCTTCGCACAAATGTGGGATATCTTTGATTATCATTGTGGTCTGAGGCTCCTCGAGTCAAGAAAGTACTGACAAATCGTGTCCGTCCATAATGCCATACCCCTTTAAGTATTATGGTGAATTCTGTGACAGAGAGTCATGAATCTTGTCTCTTGAGCCAGTCAGGCATCTCCGGGACTTCTCTACGCTCTATTCCCTTAGGTGGCCTTGAGATACCCCAGAAGAACGTGCCTGGCACTTTGCCGGTGTTTTTCACTGAGTACTTCCATCCCCTGGACCAATACCCCATGTCTCCAGCTTTCAAGTGTAGTTTATTGGCTTTAACCTTCCTTATTTCAGATGCCTCTTTGCCCCAATACATGGTAAACTCTCCCACCAAAATATAGTAAAACTCATGACATGGACCATAGTACTCATCCGCAGTCCCATCATCTTCGTCTTCCAATGAGAAAACAGTTGTTTGAGCGTTTGGCTTCATGAAATACAGGCCCACAGCACCGAGTCCTTTCACTTCTCCTATTGTGGTGATGTTGGCACCAGGCACCAGGGCATCTATGTCGGATACCATATCATTCAGCGTATATACCTTTGGTTCAACCACTGATTTGTCCATTTTACTCCTTTCTATAATAGTTGATTATTCACCTGCACATTATGATTTCCTGAGGGATATCATTAAGTCTTTCAGCTCCTGTTTTGGTGACAACAAATTCATCTTCGACCGAGAATTTACCGAGAGCGGGAATCATAATCGTTGGCTCCAGTGAGATAACTGTGTTTGCCCTTAATCTAGTGTCCTGATAAGCATTATCATGAGGTATTTTTTGAAAACCAATAAATGGCCATTCGTGTACTTCAAGACCTACCCCATGACCTCCCCCCCAGGACTCCTCTTCTGGCCAGGTTTCCCTGTAAACTCCGCATGCTGCTTTATCAACATCGGAGGTTAAGGCGCCTTCACGGGCAGCTTTTCTACTGGCTTCCTGTGCCTGTTTCAGCACCTCGAAAACATCTTTTTGAATCTGACTGGGCTGCCCCACTATAAAAGGCCTTGATATATCACAACAATAACCGGCATACATAGTGCCAAAATCCAAGAGGAATATATCACCCTGCTGTAAACGTCTTTGGCCACATTTCCACCACCATGCGTGGTACTTTGAGTCTGGCCCGGAGGAGACTATTGTATAATGTGGGAAGAACTCAGACCCCGCAATGCGACATACCCTTTCAATCTCTGCAGTGATTTCTAAGTCGAGTATTCCAGGTCGGGCGAATCGAGCTGCTGCCTCTATTCCTTTCTTTGCAATCCTGGATGCTTCACGGATGCACTGAAGCTCCCAGTCTGATTTAATGATTCGCTCGTTCTCAATGATGTCTGAGGCTGGTTCTACCCGGGAGAACGCTTCTTCTTTTTGGAAGCAGGCATACAAGGCTGGACTCATAGAGTACTCTCCCACTATGCCGATTTTCGGCTTCTTCAATCCTATCCTCCGCAAATACTTTCTGGCAGTGTCCACATGGTTTGCTGATAGCTCAATCTCCTCTACCCATGTATAGTCAGAAGAGAAATATTCCGCCTCATCAATTTCCAATAGAGCACCGAACCTCTCGTCTTGAGGTAGCACCATCATTGTGTCGCTATAGTAGGGCTCCTGGTTAGACATGTACACTACGTGTCCCCTCTGCCCAAAACGGAGACTGCCTGGACATGAGTAAATTATCAACGCGTCAAAGCCTCGCTTCTCCATTTGTGTGCGGACGTTCTTTAGTCTCCTGAGGGATTCACCTTCCGGCGGTATCGGACGGGTTGTTGCGTTCTTTTTCATGAGTGTCTCCTTTCTGACCTTCGCAGTCTTTTTCGGGCGTCTTCTGTTTCATAGGCAGCACCTCCACTAGTGGCTTCAGGTCTTGTCCATTGCGGCGATTGCAGTCAGAGCTGACCTGGCCCCAACAACGATACCACTTGTTAAGTCATAATTAGTATAGCTCCAGGTGCTGGTGGGCGGTATCTCAGGGCACTATGAGGACGCACCTGATTATACTCCCTTTGCCATTGCTCTATCAAGACCGTGTACTCGTTCATATGATTAGTGACACTTTCTCCTTTCTCTGATTTTGTTGATTGTGCTTCAGAAATTCCTGTGGAGTAAGATATCCCAATGCCTGATGAGGGCGGATAGTATTATACACATTCTCCCACTTCAGCAAAGCTTGATTCAGTTCCGGTATATTGAAGTTGGCATCTGTTACCTCGT
>Ga0209979_1001316_pt1 | contig 27710 bp, 18 predicted proteins | sample AnhtaG_FD_183114 | JGI IMG/M metagenome (GOLD analysis project Ga0209979, IMG submission 183114) | Deep subsurface microbial communities from Anholt, Denmark to uncover new lineages of life (NeLLi) - Anholt_01485 metaG (SPAdes) (version 2) | ecosystem: Environmental > Aquatic > Marine > Oceanic...
TTAAGGATTTTTTGTTTTTGTATCTCAAATCGTCGCTCCATCGTTCTGCCTTTCCATGGGGACTATTCCCCTGGAAAGTTAATCGTATAAACGACTTATAAATCTTTAATAATGTTAGACAGTAAAACTACTCACCCCCTTTATTAATTGGTGAGTGAGCAATGTAAACCACAGCGTCACTTTTCAAAGGTGCTCTAAGCGTTTGCTCTCCACGTTTTGCTCTTATAGTACCTTTCGATACAATCTTGCCTTGATTGAGGTCAAACCACTCATATTTGTATGAACCAGCCTTTAGTTTTACAGTGATAGAAGCTTCTTTTCTTTATTAGATGCGGGCTTATAAACCAAATACTCCACCCCAGGCTTTGCCAAACAATACTTTGTCGAGGCCAAATCATCACGCGGCTGCATCGCAGCCAGATTCATCCTATCGGCATAGATTCGTGTATATCCCATGCTTCGACGAATCGGGTCCCACTTTGGGTCAAAGTGTTTTCCGAGAACTACACCATCATACGGGTCCATAAAGATGGGATTGTGTCCTCTGAGAAAGCTCTTCCACACCCACGCTTGATTTCCTCCGATTCCCCAGAGATGGTCGGTATCGTTCAAGATGACTTTTCGGCCATCGGCAGCCGGTGGATTATCCCGGTAGCCGCCCTCTCTATTCGGGGAAATCCAATCAGCAGGGCTCTTGAACAAGATATCGTTCTTTCCGCCGCGGTACTGGAACGTCATCCCTACGGGATGCTGTTTAGGTTTACTCTTTTCGTAGCTTTTGATGTAGCGGATCATGTGATACTGCCATTCTGTCGATGGTGGGTGGTTCTCATTCGAGATCTCGTACAGCACATTATCGAAATCATTAACTGTGTCGATGACCTTCCGCACATAGGCCTCCTGCAGAGCGGTGACCGCTGGGTCTGCCAAGGTGTGAAATTCCAGTCCTTTGTCGTCTTTGTTTTGGTCTCCATTAATACCGTTTATATTATTCTTCTGGTTGAAGGGATGACCTTCCCACGCTCCAAGAGAGAACTGCATTGCCCAGCCTTCAAAGAGCATTACCGAAACGTAGATTCCACGGTCACGGGCTGCTGAAACACGGCGCCGCAATCGGTCGAAGTAGGCAGGGTTGAACTTCTTGAGATTGAACTTTGGTTTTCCGTCGAGTGCCATACCCGGCCCGGTTCGAGACCAGGGCTGAGGAGCGGCCGTATGGAGCTTATTCTCCCTGTTTGCCTTTGTGTTCCATGTTACCGGCTCCCAGGTCCACATTCGGATGAAGTTGTGGTTCAGCTTCTGCATCCAATCCAGGTAAGCCGTAAAGCCGAAGCGCGGCGGTGGGTCCTTTGGGCCAATGTCCACCAGATTAGACCAGGTATGTGAGCCGGTCAGATAAACAGCCCGGCCACTATCATCTGTAAAGTAGCGGGGGTTGTCCTTTAGAACTCGTAATGGACCTTGTAATCTTCTATCTTTTGCACTTGCCTCCAGGTGTATGAAACAGGAGCTGGCAATAAGGGCCAAGATCCATATCCATTTTGAAATCGTCGGGTTCACAACTTTGACACGCCTGTCAGTCCTAAGGACTCCTTGCGGAGAAGCGTGCGTGTCCGCATTCAAGTTTTGTAGATACATTTGAGTTCTCCCTGTCACATTTCATCTCTCATTGGCTCACTGCGTCAGGAGCCACCGTAGAATACGAGGTCATCATACGTCCGTTTGTCGTCACGTTTCTTCTGATGCTCCTCGAGTTCGCCGTGGTATTCACAATGAAAGAAACGACTGTCAAAAGTGGCTGGCGGCAGCGAGGAGCTCTTGCCATTGATGGCTGCTGCAAGGTGCAAGAGAGCCAGTGGGATTTCATCACCGGTGCGTGCCCATATACGTCCCGGACGCGGAAATAAACCCGTCTTTGTCTGCATCATCATAATGTTGTCAGCGATGCGACACGCGAGTTTCAATAAAGTGCGGTCATCCGTCGCTCGGTAGAGTTCCAACAATGCGTATATCGTTCGCCAATTTTTGTGAGTTGTAGCGAAGCGTAGTGCTCTCTCACGACCATCAGGCTGACCTATGTCACCAAGATCCAGCAGCCGACCGATCTGTCGGGCCATCCGCCAGTGCACCTTGTCGGCCGTCAGCCGGTAAGCCGTAGCATAGCCCCATAGAAGAAAGCTGTCCGGTGGTCGAGGGGCGAAAGACTCGGGAATGTAATAGCCCTTACGGGACTGGCGCCACTCGATACGTGTCCCATCTGTCATTAAAGCAACGAACTGGCCTGTGTTTGGGTCGAAGCTATGCTCCGCATAGACCTTAAGGTCTTCCGAGGCCCAATCGACGAACTCACGCCCTACCTCGGCGTATTTGCCTCCAGCGGCCATCAATGTTAGAGCTCCCTGCATTTGTGCCAACGGTAAGTGATGGTAGCGACTCACTTGATGATAGGAAGCAACTATCTTCGCCTCGTTGATGTTGGGGTGGACGTGTCCGAGTGCATCTTGCGCTCGGTCATGCTTACGATAGCTCAGTTGTCCGCCACAGAGGCCGGTATGCGGGTGCCTGCCCTGCTGCCATCGATAGATAAGGCGACGGGTCCAGGTCAACACATCGGTGTTTTTGTCAAGGACGGCGAGACACACGGCACTGTGCATGAGCGGCGGGGTAACGTTGACGAACGACAGATTGCCGCCTTTTGCAGGGAAAGGCACTTTGATGTCCTCTTTGAATTCGTGGTCCCACAGTGGGTGAAGGCGTTTCTTTACGCTCGCATGGCGGTTGTAATCCAAAAGTGACCAGTCAAGAATGTGCGTCGCCCAGATCATCTCCATCAGTCGGCGTGTAGCCGGGGCATCCACCCGCCACATAAGGCTGTAATATGGCTGGTGGCTCTTCAACTCATGAACGTCAGCGTACTGGCCAACCGGTCGTTCCTGCTCCAGGTCCCAGGCCAGGTGTCCGCCCCAGTAGAACAGGCCGTTTGGTGTACGCAAATACTCGAGCGCGTAACGTGTCGCATCCTCCGCAGCCTTACGGTACTCCTTTTGGCCAGTCAGGGCCGTTAGCCCATCTAATGTACGCAGAAGCGGCTGCTGGCTGGCGAAGTTCGATAGAACCCACGTCCGGCCTCGGCCCTTCCACCGGACAGGCTCCAAGGATTTCGCGTGCAGACCATCAACAAACAAGGGTGTGTGCTTGGGGCCATAGACATCTGTGCCATACTTGAGGACATTATCAGCAAACTCGCGCACGGCATCGAGATACTTGCTTTGCTCATCGGCGAGTGAATCTGCTGTAGGAATGCCAAGCAGAGCAATAAGCAACAAAACGACCTTAAGAATAGGATGTGTTCTATACTTACTTCTCATAGCACATACTCCCTCATAATAAACGACAGCTTGGCAGCAGCTTATAAAATAAACAGAGGTTGTTGCTATGTATTATACTATAAGGTAGAAATTTTTGCAATCGATCCAAAATTGAGCGTTAGCGTAAATTCCTGCCAGTAGAGACTGGATTGCCGTAATTGAGGCATGGGTGTTATTGGAGACTTTTGGAGAGGGTAAAGCAATTACGGTTGTTAAAAATGGCCCAAGAAACTGTTGACATCTGAGCGCGATTCTTGTATTATAGGTCCTCAGGCGCATAATCGTAGGGGCAACCCAATGTGGTTGCCCTGGGCAGGCACACGGACCTGCCCCTACATTATATATTAGGAAATGTCGGCTTATGCACAGAACTCAAATACTGAAAAAAAATAGCCCCACAGTTGTTTTGCTCCTGGTGCTTGCTATTTGTGTACCTCTTTGTGCCCAGCGTCGTCCTCCACAGGACGCCTCACGGCGGGGCTATACACGTTTTGGACAATTTGAAAGCAATAAGAAGTACACTGGGATAAGCAATAATCGTATCGACACTCTGGTGATGGCGACCTTGCGCAAGCAGGGCATCCACCCTGCGAATCTGTGTTCTGACGAGGTTTTTATCCGGCGGGTGTATTTAGATGTGATCGGCACGTTGCCCGAGCCTCAAAAGGTTCAGAGGTTTTTGCAGGACCGTAGTCCTCGTAAGCGTGCAGCGCTCATCCAAATCCTCCTGCAGCGGGATGAGTTTGCCGACTATTGGTCGCTGAAGTGGTGCGATCTGCTGCGGGTCAAGGCGGAGTTTCCCATCAATCTGTGGCCCAATGCGGTGCAGGCATATCATCGCTGGATTCACGATTGCCTCCAGCAGAACATGACTTATGACCAATTTGTCCGTGAGCTGCTGACCTCGAGCGGCAGCAATTTTCGCGTGCCGCAGGTTAATTTCTATCGTGCGATTCAAGGACAAGAACCCTCTGCCATCGCAGGAGCGGTGGCCCTGACGTTTATGGGTGTACGTCTGGACCAATGGCCCGAGGCCCGTCGTTCCGGCATGGAGGCTTTCTTCTCGCGCGTGGCGTACAAACAGACGGCCGAGTGGAAAGAAGAAATCGTTCACCTGGATCCTGCGCCAGTTGATTCGTTGAAAGCCACTTTCCCCGATGGCGTTACTGTGCATATCCAGCCGGGTGAGGATCCCCGCGTGGTCTTTGCCGATTGGCTGATCACTCCGGACAACCCGTGGTTCGCACGCAATATCGTCAATCGCATCTGGGCCTGGCTGCTGGGCCGCGGACTCATCCACGAGCCGGATGACATCCGGCCGGATAATCCTGCCGTCCATCCCCAGCTCCTGGCCTATCTGGAAAAGGAACTTGTGAAAGCCGACTATGACCTGCGGCGTATTTACCGCCTTATTCTCAATTCCCGCACCTACCAGCTATGCTCGATTCCGCGCAGCAACCATCCCGACGCCGAGGCCCTGTTCGCGCATTATCCGGTGCGCCAACTGGAAGCGGAAGTGCTGATCGATGCCTTGTGTTGGATTTCTGGAACACAGGAAAGCTATTCGAGCCCAATTCCGGAACCTTTCACCTTCATTCCGGAAGAAAATCGATCTATCGAGCTGGCGGACGGCAGCATCACAAGTCAGTTCCTCGAAATGTTCGGCCGTCCGGCTCGCGACACAGGCCTGGAATCCGAACGCAACAATCAGCCCACGGACGCACAGCGGCTGCACCTGCTGAATTCAACTCATGTTCAAAGCAAGATCGAACGCAGCAAGCGGTTGAACGGATTGATTAGGACCGCCAAGGGAAACCGTAGCACGCTGATCAACATGATCTATCTGAACATTTTATCACGTTATCCAATGCCAGCCGAACAGGCTGCCGCGGAAAAATACTTTCAAACCAAGGGAATAAACCTCAGACAGGCCACGAACGATTTAGCCTGGGCGTTGATCAATACGAAGGAATTTCTATATCGGCATTAAGGTCGGATGTCGCACATGCGGTAGTCAATTATAGGTGCAGAAACTGAGGAAATCTAACGATGGACGAGAAAAATGAATTACAAGCTTTTCTGAAGAAGAAAGCTGCTTCAGAAACCCCAACCCAAAACGAGGTCGACTGGAAGGCTATAAAGGACAAGTGGCTGAGTCAAATTGCGCAGTTATATAAAATGATTCGAGAATGGATAGCTCCGCTCGAGAAAGACAAGACGGTGCGGTTCCAAATGTCTCACATCAGTCTTGAAGAGGATTATATTGGCCCGTATCAAGTAGATGTCCTCGCCCTTTCTATCGGTAAACAGTGCGTTGAATTTCACCCCAAAGGAACGCTAATCGTCGGAGCTGATGGGCGCGTAGATGTGCGAGGACTGCGAGGAGTCCGAACCCTGGTACTCAAGGGAGATCAGTGGCTCATTCTCGAACGGAGTCCGCATCTGAAAACACTGCCGTTCAACGAGGATTCCTTTCAAGATGTGCTCCAGGAGGTGATGGAGTGACAGAGCGGGTGTCCATTACCTCCGACTGGATTGCAGTGGACGACGTGTGGGAATACTACGAGGCTATACGGTCTGCTATTGTCCGGTCCGCTGAGAATGCCAGGCGGAGCCTAGCCGACGGCGCTGATATCAAGGATCCCAAGTTGTTTGGGATGGATCTCGAAGAGCTTGATGAGTACTTCGAGAGTCTGCTCGACGAAGCTGATGAGCAAGCATGCCTGTTCTTGATTGCGAGCGCGGAGGCGACAATACGTGTTGATTTCCTCGAGCGGGTGTATGAAAGACGAAAGGACCGAATGAGCCGGGTGTTCCGAGATATCTACAAGTCTCGATGCGAGCACAACAAGATCAAGGTTCGGCTCGACGATGATATCCTTGACATTTGGGCATCAGAAGTCGCGCAAGCCAAAACTCCAGTCGGAACATTCAAAGGAGCCCTGAGATTCCGACACTGGCTTGCTCACGGGAGATACTGGGTGCCCAAACTTGGCAGGAAATATGATCCAAGTGGGATCGTCCAGCTTGTCATTGATTTGTTCGGGGCAATAGGGTTGTCGACAAGTGACTGAGAGGTTGCCGGTCGGGATAGGCAGTGCATAGCGTTTCCGGTTTCGGACCGGAAAGATCCATGCGATTTTGAGGCAACACAATGATTCTGTGTAGCAGGATCAAGGCTGTACAGTAGTTTGACAAAAGATAAGGAAAAAGTTATATGAGCAAGCAACAAACTCCAGGCTTTATGACTCGGCGTGAAGCATTAAAACGGGGACTTCTCGGAGTGGCCGGACTGGCATTTATCAATCCGTTTAGCCGGCAGGTGAGGTCTGCGCCGTTACGTCCCAAGGCCAGGTCGGTTATACAAATCTGGATGTGGGGTGGCCCGGCCCATCTGGACACCTTCGATCCCAAGCCGGACGCGGGCTACGACTATTGCGGTCCTTTAGACAAGGTGATCGACACCAATGTAGAGGGAATACAGATCAACGCTGAGCTGCCGCTGCTGGCACAGCAGGCCGACAAGTATTCCATTATCCGCAGCATGACCCACGGCATTAACTCGCATGAAACGGCGTCCTACATAGTGCAGACCGGGCGTAAACCCGGTAGGCTGGTCTATCCCTGTGTCGGGGCCGTCGTGTCGTTGTTCAAGGGATATGATCACGGATATAAAGGGCTGGTCCCGCCGTATATTGTGTTGACCCAGCCTCAGGGCCGTTTTTCCGAAGCGGGTTTTCTGGGGCCACGATATAAACCGTTCGCTACCGGCGGCGACCCCAACCAAACCATTTTCGCGGTTGAAGGGATCGTCGCAAGAGGTATTTCCGACAGTCGCCAGCGCAGCCGGCGTCAGTTGCTCCATAGCCTCGATTCGCTCGGCAAGGCCATGCCGCAAAACCCGCACTTCAAACGGCTCGACCTCTGCGAGCAAAAAGCCTATGACATTATGTTCGGCGACGGCAGGAAGCTGTTTGATCTATCGCAGGAAAAAGATGAAATCCGGGAGCGCTACGGCCGTAACACGTTTGGTCAGTCCTGCCTGATGGCACGGCGGCTGGTCGAACACGGCGTGCCCTACATTACCATCAATTACAAGGGCTGGGACACCCACAAACAGCACTTTGAAGCCATGCGCCGCAAGCTGCCGGAAATGGACCGGGGCATGGCCACGCTGTTGCAGGACCTGGCCGACCGCGGCCTGCTCGACAGTACGATCATATGGTGGAGCGGCGAGTTTGGACGAGGCCCGAAGATCCAATGGGACCCGCCCTGGAACGGCGGCCGGTCGCATTACGGCAAATGCTTCTCTGCCGTGGTTGCCGGCGGAGGATTCAAGGGCGGCCATGTCGTCGGGGCCTCGAACGAAAAGGGCACGGAAGTGGCGGAACGTCCCGTGTATCCACAAGACCTGATCGGCAGTATGTACGAGTTGCTCGGCATCGATCCCGATGGCCCGCTGCCAAACCCGCGGGGATTAAAAGTTCAGGTTATGCCGTCAACGGAGGACAGCGGCGGTCGCCTCAGAGAGATTGTGTAAATCCAAGGAGCAGAATCATGTCGTGTATCCAAAGATTGATGTTTGTGGCGTTGACGCTGTGCGTTGCGACTGCGTGGGGCCAGTCAAGTACGAATGAACCGCATATCGGCTATCTCTATCCCGGCGGCGGACAGCAAGGCTCTGTCATTCAGATTACGGCCGGCGGCCAGTTCCTGAGAGGCGCCACAGATGTGTACATTTCCGGTGAAGGCGTGCGCGCCTCGGTTATTAAGTACATCAGACCCCTTAGAAATTTGCAAAGAGAACAACGCCAGTTACTCCAAAAGCGTCTTAAGGAAGTACGGGAGAAGCGGTTGGCCGAATTGCCCGCCAGAGGCGGCAGTCGTTCCATGCCCGCGAGAAGAGCGTCTCGTCAGGGCGCTCGTCAGGGCGGAGCCCGCCGGAGCACAGTTGGAAAAAAGGCCGCGGACAAGCCAAAGATATCGAAGCAGGAAGACGCTGCCAAAACGGAAGAAGTTAAACTGCCGGATCATCCGTTGTTGTACGACATGGAGGGTAAAAACCTTCGAGAGTTGGCCCATATCACGAATGTTCTCTTCTTCCCCAGGAACAAGCAGCAGACCAACCGGCAGCTTGCCGAATTGGTGCTGATTAAAGTTACCATAGATCCTGATGCACCGCCCGGCAACCGGGAACTCCGGCTCGGAACTAAGACCGCCCTGACCAATCCTATGGTCTTCCAGGTGGGGCTGCTGCCGGAAATCCGCGAGCTGGAACCCAACAACCGGGAGGCATATCCCGACCTGCCCAACCTTTCGAAGGTGCCCAATCTACCGAAGGAAAAGCCCCACGATCTGCCAGTACTGTTGAATGGACAGGTCATGCCGGGGGACGTCGATCGTTTCCGCTTCCGTGCGCGCAAGGGACAACAGCTCGTAATCGAGACGCAGGCTCGGAGTCTGATCCCGTACCTGGCTGACGCCGTGCCCGGCTGGTTTCAGGCCACGTTGGCCCTCTACGATGCAAAGGGCAACGAAGTGGCCTTCGTGGACGATTACCGTTTCAATCCTGACCCGGTCATTTTTTACAGGGTCCCCAATGACGGTGAATACGAGCTGGAGATTCGCGATTCCATATATCGAGGACGGGAGGATTTTGTCTATCGTATTGCGGTGAGCGAACAACCTTTCATCACGCAGACGTTCCCGTTGGGTGGTAAGGCGGGGATTAAAACCGTAGCTTCAGTCGCCGGCTGGAATCTCCCCAAGACCCGATTACCTTTGGATACCCAGCCCGGCGGCAATTACATCCGCCAGACAGCCTACCATGAAGGAAAACTGCTTTCCAATTCCATTCCTTATGCCGTGGACACACTGCCCGATTGCAATGAAACCGAATCCAACGACACCACAAAGGACGCGCAACAGATCGACCTGCCGAAGATCATCAACGGCCGCATTGACCGGCCCGGCGATATCGACGTATTCCAGTTCAAGGGTCGCGCCGGAGATGAAGTAGTAGCAGAGATTTATGGTCGCCGGTTGAATTCTCCGTTGGACTCGCTCCTTCGGTTGACCGATGCATCGGGTAACGTACTGAAATGGAACGACGATTACATGATTAAGGATAATCACCTGCACAAGAATATGATGGGATTGGTCACGCACCATGCCGATTCGTATCTAATGGCTGAGCTGCCGCAGGACGGAACTTACTATGTGCATCTGGCCGATTCGCAAAACCACGGTGGCGAGGCATATAGCTATCGCCTGCGCATCACTGCCCCGCGGCCCGATTTCGCGCTCCGCGTGACGCCATCCAGCATCAGCGTGCGCGCGGGGGGTATAGTTCCGATCAGCGTACACGCCTTGAGGAAAGATGGGTTCGACGGCGAGATCGAAGTGGTATTGAAGGACGCGCCCGCCGGCTTCGAGCTAAACGGCGGGCGGATTCCCCCGGGACGTGATCATGTACGCATGACTCTGATGGCACCCCCTAAGGCGCCCGGTCAACCGGTCGCCTTGCAACTGGAAGGCCGTGTCCGGATCGGCGGGCAGACGGTCAGCCATCCGGTATTCGGCGCAGATGATGTGATGCAGGCATTCCTCTACCTGCACCTGGTGCCGGCGCAGGAATTCCTGGTCTCGGTCCAGAAAGCCAGATGGGGTATGCCCCCTGTTAAACTGGCAGGTGACAGTCCCGTCCGGATTCCCGCGGGTGGTTCGGCCAACGTACGGATCAAAACACGGAGAGGTTCGATCTTGAAGCAATTGCAACTGGAACTCAATGAACCGCCTGAGGGATTGACCCTTCACGATGTGACCGTTGTACCTGAAGGCCTGGTATTCCAATTGAAGGCTGATAAGGAATCTATGCAAAGTGGTTTCGCGGACAATCTGATTGTCGAGGCCTTCAGAAAGTTTACGCCCAAACAGAAAGGCGGCAAACCCTCAAATCAAAAACGCCGTTATTCGATGGGTGTCCTTCCAGCCATCCCCATCGAAATCGTGCAACGATAAGCCCCGTTAGAAGTCCGTCGATGCGGCCTGTCCGGCGCCAGACGGAGCGCCGGATGACGCATTCTATTTTCTGCTCACGATACCGCATCTACTTTGCTCAGCAAAGTTAAATCCTAATATCTAAATCCGAAATCCTAAACAATATCGAAATTCAAATTTTCAAATGCTCAAAACCAATTGTTTCTGTCATTTGAATTTAGATATTTGCCCCTGCCGGCAACAAGCAGGGGTAGAGTTTAGGATTTAGGATTTATCGTTTTCTGGTGGACCTGGTAATCCATTTAAATATTTGCCCTAAAAAGCATGGCGCAAGGCTTGACAGAATGACCAATACCCAGCCTTTGAGGCCGGGGTCGGTGAGTTTCAGCGCGGCGGAAACAATCGGCAAATAGACGGCGCCGATGAGCAGTCCGGAACATAGAACAATGGCCGCCCACACATACTTGTTTTGAAACACCTCATTTTGGAACAATTTAGTTCCACGGTCTCTCATATTGAAAATGTGCCAAAGCTGAGAAAAGGCAAGTGTCAGGAAGGAAATGGTAACGGCTTCTTGAGCGGACATATCCAGAAGTAACAGAGCGACGGCAAAAGATGAAAGGACAACTAACGTTATCAACATTCCGTAGCCAAAAACGGCGAACCACTGACGATCGGTCAAGAGAGGCTCTTTCGGGTCTCGCGGCTTGCGATTCATAATTTCCGGGTCTCCCTCGCCTACGCCAAGGGCCAAAGCAGGAAAAACGTCGGTCACGAGATTGAGAAACAGTATCTGCAAAGGCAGTATAGGCAGCGGGGCATTAACTATTGAGGCCAGAAATACGATCATGACCTCACTGACATTGCACGAAAGCAAATAAAGGACAAACTTGCGGATGTTGCCGAAGATGACTCGGCCCTGCTCTACAGCCGCAACTATGGTGGAGAAAGCGTCGTCTTGGAGGACAATATCGGCGGCTTCACGGGCAACCTGTGTGCCGCCTTGTCCCATAGCGATGCCGATGTCGGCCTTTTTCAATGCCGGGGCGTCGTTTACCCCGTCACCGGTCATTGCCACCACGGAGCCGGCTTGCTGATGAATGTCAATTAGATCCAACTTTTGCTTCGGGCTGACACGGGCAAAAATGGAGGCTTCGAGGAACCGGTTACGTTCCCGGTCCGTCATCTCGGAGATGGGCTTGATGTCCTTTGAAGTTATGACCTGCGAATAGCCCTTTTCGACCAGGCCCACGGACGAGGCAATAGCGGCGGCAGTCTTGGACTGGTCGCCTGTAACCATAACCACCTTGATACCGGCTTTGTGACATAAATCAATTGCGGCCCTCACATCGTCTCGTGGAGGGTCGGTCATTACAACAAGCCCTACGAGGGTAAGGTCTTCATAAGGCTCAGCCCGGTCGGATTCCGCAGTTTTTGTAGCAAGAGCCAATACACGCAGCCCCTGCTCGGCCATTACTGCGTTCCACCGGCCCCACCACTGCCGAGTCTTTTCATCCAGCCTTTGAAGAGCTTCATCCGTTCGCACACACGAGCACACTTCAAGGACCACCTCAGGAGCTCCTTTGACCGCCACGCGGTAACGCTCCTTGTCCTTGTGAAAGGTCGCCATCATCTTCAAGTCGGAGTCGAAGGCTTCTTCACGAGTTTCCGGCAGGCGATTATTCAAATCCTTACGTTGGATTCCCGCATTCGCGGCTGCCACAAGAAGGGCCACCTCGATGGGGTCTCCGACACCTTTGAGCCGACCTTCCGGCCCCCCTGACAAAAATGCGTTGTTACAGAGCGCCGCAACCTCCAATACTTCGAGCAGGACCTGATTTGTCGTGGGCTGCGGGAGTTCTACATCGCTCGTAAATCTGTCGGCTATCGCATTTGGAGGTTCGAGGTCGATTTCGCCTGTTGACAGGACAATGCGAGTAACTGTCATTCGGTTCTCTGTGAGTGTTCCGGTCTTGTCGGTACAGATGACACTTGTGCCTCCAAGCGTTTCAACGGCTGCAAGGCGGTTAATTAAGGCGCTCCGGCGAGCCATACGTATCATACCGCGTGCCAGGGCCACAGTGGCTACGATGGGCAATCCCTCGGGGATCGCTGCGACAGCAAGGGCAATGGCCATTTCAATCATAATTACGACGTCCTTGCCGCGTGCAATACCCGCCGCCGCCACAAGCACAATAACTGCAAGAGTGACCCAAAGAAGCTTACGGCCTAACTCGTCCAGCCGTCTTTCAAGCGGTGCGACGGACGGCTGCGCCTCGGCTACAAGGGCCGAGATATTGCCCAGCTCAGTGCTCATTCCGGTTGCGACAACGACGCCTTCGCCGGAGCCCCGTGTAACGGCAGTTCCTTTGAAGAGCATATTCGTTCGTTCGGCGAGGACCACATCTTCGGCGATGCGTTCACACTGCTTACTGACCGCAAGCGATTCTCCGGTGAGCATAGACTCATCGATCTGCAGTTTGGAAGTACGGATTAACCTGAGGTCAGCACTAACAACGTCACCGCCCTCTATGACTACGATATCGCCCGGTACGAGCCGGCTTGCCGGAATTTCGACAATTTGACCGCCGCGACCGCACCCTGGCGGTTATCCTCTCCATCCTGCGAAGTGACTCCATAGACCGGATGGCCTTGAGCTCTGTTAGAAAGCCGATGGTCGTATTGATGAGAATGACCACTAAGATAGCGACCCCGTCCATCCACTCCTTTAGTGCAAAGGATAGAACCGCAACGGCACAGAGCAGAACAACGATGAGACTCTTGAGCTGCTCAAGCAAAATTTGCCAGCCGCTTTTCTCTTTGATCTTGCGAAGTGCGTTGAGCCCGTGGACTTTTCGCAGTTTCCTGACGTCTCGTTTGTGGAGTCCTTCCTCAGTCGATACCCCGAACTGCTCAAGAATATCTTCGGAGGAGCTGGCCCAGGCCTGCTTGAACACGTCCGGACTAATAGTCTGCATATTCCATCCTTTCTTTTGGTGAGTAGTTAAATAGTGAGTAGTGAGTAGTCAATTAACCAATTAACCAAATTCGTTGAGCCGTCGTTCCACTTTGCGTCATCCGGCGCTCCGTCTGGCCGCCGGACAGGCCGCATCGACGGACTTCAGCCGACTCGAGCTCTTTAGCTCGTTCATGCTCAAAAGTCAAGCACAAAATGCTTACAACGAATATCGCCAGGCTCTGGAAATCTATCAAACAATCGCTCGCTCGGCCAAATAACCGAGCAGGAGTGGTAGCAGGCCAATGAGTCGGACAAGTCAGGTTACGCCTGTTGAACTAAACGAAGCGCCGGGATAAACCCGGTAATACAGTATATCAGAAGGTTTAGGAATGTTGCGAAACGGTATATAAAGGAAATCTCAGCCAAATGAAATTCTTGTCGAATTCAAATAAATCTTTACCCGCCCTTCGAGCCAAATTCCTGGGTCGTTGTGAATTATACTATTAGGTAGGAATTCATGCAAGTGATTTGGTAATGAGATGTCCTGAGAATTGCCTGGATGGGCCTGCTCTTCGGGAGACTTGCCGCTTCAGCGAGAAAGGTCCATCTTAGCACGCCTGTAAGAATCGTGCGTAACCGCATCAGATGAGGCAAAATCGCCGCCGGAGTAGTCGCCTACGCTCCAAAGCTTCAGCGACGGAGCGAGGATGCTGGTTCTGAAAGAGTCATTTTTAAAGAGCTGTTTCGCAAGCATGTCATATCCTTCACTCATCGGGTGACTGGCATCAACATACCACTCGCTGGGTAATTTTTGGGGCATATAGTGGGCAATATTATTTTGTTGTAGCCAGTCTTCAATCTTACTTTTCATCTTTCGATAAATCTCGATGCTCTCACCCTTGAGCATGTGCTCGTTAAATGGGCCGACGAGGACGAATACGCTGTTGCCTCTTTCCTTCAACAGCTCAACTGACCGCTGGAAAAAGTTCCATTGCAGCGACGTCTCAAGCTCAACCCACTGAAAATCTTTTTTGGTGGTCCCCTTCTCTGTCCAGGAAATATGTTCGTTCTGATTATAGCTCTCAAAGGTGGGAAGCTTGAGAGTGCCGGCGCTGGCCGGATTCTCGTAGGGATGTTCCAGCGTCCATCTGGGCAGATCCATGTTCTCAAAATAGGTAATCTTCAAATGGGATGTCCAGCCAAGGAAAGGCACATAGCGTTCTACCACAGCGGAAATCCTCTTGGAATATGGGTCCTTATAGCAGGGAATCTTTGGAATAAACTGCGGGACCAGCCTGGGATGGTTGAAACGGAACTCTTTTTCGGTCTGCAAATCGTGTTTCCTGGAGTTCATCCATAAAGGGTTAAAATGCAGAATAACCTTTTTGTTTGAGATGTCGTGACCATAGTATTTCAGCAAACCTGCTAATGCCACAGGGTGAATGCCATCCACACCCAAATTAGCGAACTGGTCGCGGCCCGCAATTTCGTTGAGATAATGTGACAATGTGTTCTGTTTGGACACGAAATGGCCCCAAATGACCGAATCCCCAATCACAAGTATTTCGTACCGGGAACAGGCCCATCGGCAATAGCGGCTGTACAACCAGTAGTCGTTACCTAACTCATAGGGCAGGCGATAGTCAGGTTCAGGCTCAAATTTCTCGGCGTGTTTCCAAAGCGTGGGAGCAAGGCAAAAAACGGCTGGGAGAATGATTGCGACAAAGATCCACTCGCGCGGCGATAATCGCACGCAATTCGAGGCGAACGGAACGTCGGATTCGGCCATCCCCAAGCCCTTTGGGCTTGAGGCTGCCACCCATCGGCTATCTGCAATGTGTGTTATATCTTTGTTATGCATAGTCTTTCAGTTGTTTTAGCGCAACTCTACGCGAGCCACTTAGAACTGCAGGTAAATAAAGGGCTGCTCGCTCGAAGGAGCAAAAACGGCCAGGTATAGAACCATTAGAATAATCATGCTTAGGCGCACGGCTCGCAGCTCAAGGAGCCACTTAAGCCTGGATTCATAAGCAAACTGATAGAGCCAAACAGCAAAAACCAAGACCAAAGTTAGCAATGGACAATAAGGATTTGCCAGTCCGGAGCTGAATATTCTTGTTATAATCACCCATGCGTCACTTATCGTTTCAGCTCGAAAGAAAATCCACGCAAAGCTGACAAAGACAAACACAAGCAGTTGTTTCGCTACTTTCGGCACCCTTTCTTTGTAGAACGAAGTTTTTTCCAGCTCCCGGGTACAAAAACGCCCGAGTCCATGCACCGCACCCCAGATGACAAACGTCCAGGCTGCACCATGCCATAATCCTGAAATTACCATAGTCAGAAACATATTTCTGTAGGTGTTAAACTTGCCCTTGCGGTTCCCTCCTAAGGGAATATAGACGTAGTCTTTGAACCAGGAGGAAAGGCTGATATGCCATCTTGACCAGAAGTCACCCAGGCCTGTTGCCAAGTATGGATTATTGAAGTTCAGCATTAAGCGAAAGCCCATCATTCGCGCCACGCCCCGTGCCATATCCGTATAGCCGCTGAAGTCGAAATATATCTGCCAGGAAAAGGCAAAGGTCGCCAGGATCAAGGCTGGCGATTGGTATTCTCCTGGTGCGTCGTATATCTTATCAACATAGAGAACGAGGTAGTCGGCCAACGCCACTTTCTTGAAGAGTCCGACTATGAACAGAGAAAACCCATCAGCGATATCTTGTTTAGAGATTTTAGGTGTTTTGCGTAGTTGCGGGAGTAGGCTCCCAGCCCTCTCAATTGGGCCGAGCATCAGTATGGGGAAAAAGGAAACAAAAGTGGCATGACGTATAAAGTTCTTCTCCCTTTCTACATCGCCACGATAGTAATCGATGACATAGCCGATAGATTTGAAGATGTAGAACGATATACCGATGGGAAAAAACAAATCGGGCATGTCGATAGCATACGAGATTCCCAGCTTCAATAGGAGGGCATTCAAGTTCTCAGTGACAAAACCACTATACTTGAAGAAGCTTAGCAGAGCGAGATTGTTTATTATACTTATGGCCAGCAACATCTTTTTTCTCCGCTCGCACTTTTCCATTATGGCAACTATTATGTAGTCAATCACCGTGGAGTACGCGATGATGATGAGAAATAGGGGATTCCACCATCCATAAAAGACATAGGAAGCAAAAAGGATCCAAAGGTTTTTAAACTTCGTCCTCTTTACAGCCAGGTAAACAGCATAAGCGATCAAGAAAAACGGCAGGAATATCCAGGTATGAAACATCATAGTTTGAAGGCCCTTCCTATTCCGTTAGAACCTTTATATGTGCCTCTACCGAAGCAGCCAGACCATCCAAACCATATCCTCCTTCGAGAACGGACACGAGACGACCTTCACAGCACTTCTCAGCTATCTCTTTGACGGTCTGCGTTAGCTGCGCAAATCCCTCTGCGGTGACATTCATACCACCGAGCAGGTCATCCTTATGGGCATCAAATCCCGCAGATATGAGCACAAAGTCCGGGGAAAAGGCAAGGGCCGCGGGCACAAGTTTTTCTCTGAAGACCCTCACATAATCGGCATCTCCGGAACCGGCCGGCAAGGGAACGTTAATGTTGTAATTCAAACCTTGTCCGCTGCCCTTTTCTGCTTCGCCTCCAGTGCCCGGATAGAAGGGGTACTGGTGAACACCGAAATACAGCACTGAAGGGTCATCGTAGAACATTGCCTGAGTACCATTGCCATGGTGTACATCCCAATCTACAATGAGTATTCTCAGTAGGTCATGTTTATTTTGAACATAGCGGGTGCCGATAGCAACATTGTTAAAGATACAGAACCCCTTTGCCATATCCTTTAGTGCATGGTGGCCCGGCGGACGAATTGCACAAAATGCGTTTATAACTTTTTTCTCTATGACCGCATCGATAGCTGATAGCACTCCTCCCACAGCTTTCAGCGCTACTTCGTAGGATTTTGATGATATAGGAACATCCAGGGAATCCAGATATCCCACGCCGCCTTCACAACTTTCTTTGGCTCGTTCTACATATTCGGGTGTGTGAACCGCAGTGAGCCATTCAGAAGAGACCGGTTTTGGTGAGAGCTTGAATAATTGAGGGTATAATCCCTTTGCTTTCAACCTATCTACTATTGCGATCAGCCTCTGTGGTGCTTCCGGATGACCTTCTGTTGTTTTGTGCTCGAGGTAAATATCATCATAAACGAATCCTGTTTTTGACGCATTTTGGCTTGGATTCTCCTTAGCCATATCTTCTCCAGTAAATATGTTGTGAGGAGCATTTCTTACGCAGCGAAACCCTATAGCGTCACTCGCAAGGCAGGTATCATCAATGGAAGGGTCACTCGTGCGATATGATGACCGGCAGCTACCGGCGCTGGAGTTCCATGCGCCGCCTCTCAAGGCCCTCTCCTCAGCTTCAGTTGGCCCCTTTGGGTTTTTTCCCGGGCTATATTTGTAATAATTCTCGGAATAAAAATCATTGCACCATTCTGAGACATTTCCATGCATATCATAAAGCCCCCAGGGATTGGGTTTCTTCTGTCCAACAGGATGTGTCTTTCCGGATGAGTTTTCAGTGAACCATGCATAAGCTTTCAGCTTCCGCACGTCGTTACCAAAGCTGAACTTTGTGGTTGTGCCCGCCCGACAGGCATACTCCCATTCGGCTTCTGTCGGAAGTCTGTATCCATTTGCCTGGAAGTTGCACTGCCAGGTTTCTTCATCGTAGCAAAGCTCGAGGTCCTCTGCTCGTGAACGGTCGTTGCAGTACAGAGCCGCATCGGTCCAGTTCATCTGTTCTAACGGATGCTTTGGATTTTTGAAATGAGAGGGGTCGGGGAGCTGATACTTCTTGAACTGCTCCTGGACCACTTCGAATCTGTCCATCCAAAATGAGCTAATCCATACCCTGTGCACCGGCGTCTCGTCCGGTGAACCGTTCTTGCTTCCCATTTGAAACCAGCCGCCGGGAATTTCTACCATTTCTATCCCGCTCTTTGTCTTTATAACGCGTACCGGTTGGCTGGTCTCGCCTCTACGGCGGCAGCCGGGAAAAATTGCCAGAACCAAAAGCAGACACACAGCTTTACTCATTAGTTTTTCGGAGCACTGAGCCATTTATTATTTTCCTATCTCCCTGCCGCTTGGTTAATTGGTGATTGGTTAGTTGGTTAATTTGCCACTTACTACTCACCAATTAACTACTCACTACTCACCAATCAACTACTTACTACTCACCACGGGGGCGGTTTTAATCGGCACCCAGTCGGGCTCTTTGTTGTGATTCCCGTCTCTGGTGATTTCTACCCATTTCCCTGTCATATCACTGACGCAGATATTCCAGCCCGGTGCTTTGCCGCCCACCATTTCATTTGCCTTTGGGCCGTGGCTGAAAGTGAGGTATCTGCCGTCCGGCGAGAAGTCAGTGTGATAAACCTCCCACTCTTTTCGACAATTTATGACACGATGGACATTCGTTACTCTGGGTGTGGGGGCATGCAAGTCGATATTACCCACACATAAATCCCAATCAGTCAATCCCCATGTTATCTTCTTACCAACGAGACTAAAATCAGGCCTGCAACCTGTGACTTTGTACTTTGTTAAATCATGAACTTTGTTTCCGTTAGCTTCGATAGCCAGGTTGGCGTGCTTAAAACCCATGCCTCCGTGCACTGTTGCAAGAAACCAATTACCGTCCGGCGACCAGCAAATATTATAAAGATGATGCAAATTTACATTCCGATGTTCTTTGTGTTGGTACGTATTTATATCGTAAAAGAAAATCCCCCTGGTGGCATAGTCTTTAATAGTGTAACGGGTAAATTCTCCCTTTAGATAAGCGATAGTTTTGCTATCAGGCCCCCAGCATGGCTGTCGTGCATTTTCAGCAATTTTGCTACGTCCGGTTCCATCAACGTTAATGTAATAGACATTTCGAACCTTCTTTTTGCTTACCAGCTCATCAGCAACAAAACAGATTTTTGTACCATCGCCAGAAGAGTGGGGATACATCTCATCCACATCAGGGGTGTTGGTTAGATTAACAGGACTGGAGCCATCCGCATTTATCAAGTACAGCTCCCAGTTTTCCTTGCCGTTGGTTTTAAGGTAGGTTTCATATACGATCCTAAAGGGGATTTCTTTGAGGTTAAGCTCAGATTTTGGCGAAGGTATTTGCCGCAGCTTTGGGGCATCTTGCGGCCTTGTGCCGCAAACAGCTTCATTCACACTATAATGCAGAAGACAGAGGACAGAGGACAGAAGACAGATTCTGATTTCTGACCTCTGATTTCTGACTTCTGACTTATACTGCCTCATTGTCATATTGTCTCCCTTGCTCAGTGGCCTATCGATAGAATGGGCACCCAATCAGGTTCCTTGTTGTGGTTCCCGTCAGTAGTGATTTTTACCCACTTGCCGGACATATCACCTACACAGATATCCCAGCCTCTTGCTTTACCGCCAACCTGTTGTCCTCCATTGAAAGGGCCATAACTGAAAGCGATGTACCGCCCATCTGGTGAGAAATCGACATGATAAACTTTAGACTTGCGCAAGCATTGGACAACATCGCGAATATTAGTCACCCGAGGTGCACGGCCGGTCACGTCGATATCGCCCACACGTAGATTCCAGTCGGTTTCCCCCCACACCATTTTTTTGCCATCAAAATTAAACTCGGGTCGGCAGCCCTTCACTCCCCACCATCCCAGATCGAATAGCTTTGTCCCATTGGCTTCAAAAGCCAGGATAGCATCGCTGTACTCCATACCTCCTTGTACGGCAGCAAGAAACCAATTGCCGTCGGGTGACCAGCAAATAGCGTAAATGTGATGTAAACTTTTATTAGGGTGAGGAGAGTATAGACCGGTCTGAAGGTCATAGATTATCAGGTCAGAGGTAGCGTATGGCTTGGTGCTGTAGCGCTCATACTCTCCCTTTAAATAAGCGATTTTTTTGCTGTCAAAACTCCAGCAAGGCTGCCGAGCGTTTCTGGCAACTTTGAAACGCCCGGTCCCATCGATATTCATATAGTAAACACTTCGAACCTTTTTTCTACCAATCCCTTCATCAACAACGAAACATATCTTTGTACCATCGCCAGAGGCGTGGGGATACATCTCATCCACATCAGGGGTGTTGGTGAGATTAATCGGATTGGAACCATCGGCATTTATCAAGTACAGTTCCCAGTTCTCCTTGCCGTTGGTTTTACGGTAGGTTTCGTACACAATCTTAAAAGCGACTTCTTTCAGATTCAGCTCCGCTCGTGGTGACGGAACTCTTCTCAGCTTTTGCCCTTTTGGTTCCCGAACAGCACCATTGGCAGCAGTCAGAGTTAGTATCATAGAGATAAAAATGCCAATGCTTTTCATAGGTAGCCCTTTTCTCGAAATATACAATCTTCTTGCCATTATCTTCCACAATAGATACGCAAGATGCGTACACAAGGTCGAAATCTATTACAACAACAAAGTCAATAATCCCTAAGTTTAGAGCACAGGCCTGTGCGATCTGCCAATCTCACAACTCCTTATTTTATTTTGCATCAAACCTTCGATAAAGTCAACAACTCCTATTCACGCGATTACCCGTTTTGGGATAAACTGGCGAGAAAGCCTCCCAGTAGTGCAAAAACGCGGTTTTTGGGGGTGCAATTGGACACTTAGTCAATTCGGACTTTGGGCAAAAACATCCATAAGTTACTGCTGTACAATCGGTTAAGTGTCTCAAGAGCAAAATCAAAAATGAGCATTTTTTCGCGTTTTTTCGCGTTTTTTCGTATTTTTTTGGGAAAATTCGGAAAAATACGCACTTTTTGACCCAAATTTACCCACCCTCAATATCAACCCAAAAATGAGGGTCGAAAAGTCAAGGGCAAAAATATAAAAATACACACTTTTTTCTACGCCCCACAGAGGGTCAATCACACTTTACACGTAAGATTGCATATCGCCGTTCTTCGCAGAAGTCCTCAATCTGTGGAAAGACTATCTGATCGACAAGGCAAGGAGAGCAGTACACCTACTCCACCCTCACCACAGCGCCTGAGATGCCGTAGAATCGTCGAACTCGCCCTAATTTTGCCGCCGAATAAAAGGTTGAATTACTGTAACGGAGTGTGTTATAATTATGGCAGATAAGCTCAGCGGCGGAGCTTATTAGATTTAAGTTGGAATGTGGATAAACACGTGCGTCATCCGGCGTTCCGTCTGGCCGCCGGACAGGCCGCATCGACGGACTTCTAACAGGCTTGTCGATTTGGAAAAACCTTTTTAGAAGAGAAAGGAAAAATCTATTATGCGCAAAAGGAACGGCTTTACACTAATAGAGCTTTTAGTGGTGATTGCCATTATCGCCCTGTTATTGGCCATATTGATGCCCTCGCTGCAACGGGTCAGGAAACAGGCACAGGCGGTTGCCTGTATGTCGAACATCAAACAATGGTCCTACTGTTGGCATATGTATCTCGAGGACTCCGAGGGAAAGTTTCCGAGCGGTGCCGCTGCCTCCGGAGATTGGCCCGATAAATTGCGACCGTATTACAAGGAGCGGGGGGCATTGACCTTGTGTCCGTCAGCAACAAAACCTTATACGGATGGAGGCAGGGTCCCCTTCGGAGCCTGGCGATGGAGAACGGAAGGAGGAGGCTGGACAGACTTTGAGGGTAAGCCCGGTGAAGATTACGGCAGCTATGGCATGGATGAATGGCTCGGTGATCGACCTGGCGATAACTTTTGGAGACATCGAGAGCAAAAAAAGGCAAACAGCATACCGATGTTTTTTGACTGTGTAGTCTGGGATACCTACGCTAATCACACACAAGGCCCGCCTGAGGTTGATGGCATTGTTACAAACGAAATGCACTTAGTATGCATCAACAGGCACAATGGCTATATAAATACCGTCTTCCTGGATCTTAATGTGAGGAAGGTCGGTTTGAAGGAACTTTGGATACTAAATTGGCACCGCAATTTTGATACTCAGGGTCCCTGGACCATAGCCGGCGGTGTCGTACCGTCCGACTGGCCCCAATGGATGAGAAAGTTTAAGGACTACTGAAAAGAGATTTTACGCTCGTAGAATGGCTGTTCACTCCTGTCCTAAAACAAGGGGGCCTACACCGAATTTACTCGGCATAGGCCCCGAATTGAAGCAAGTCCGCTATATCAACATCAACCGTGCAACTTAAATTGCTACCTAAATTCCGGCCTACGGTGCCGGCCGATACAGCCGAATATCATCAAATAACACCATACCAGAACCGCCAGGCTGCAGATTGTTCTCATCGCCGAAGCCAATAGAAATCGTATTGACATTGGCCAGGTTCACGCCCTGAGCTGCAAACTCCTGCAGGTCGATAGTCCATTCCGTCCACTCCTCTATCAACGCCGCGTCGGGATTATCGTGATAGACCGTCGCGATACCGTTGAGATTCACATACATCCGTTCAGCAGTGTTAGACGCATCACCATAGAACCACAGTGACAATACTCCAACACCTTCTTCGGTCCAGTCACGCACCGAGACCAACGTCATGGTTATCTCAGAGTACTTGAAATTGTTTTCGTAGTAAACCGGCATCGACTGGCTGCCGCCGTGAACATTACCTGTCTCGGCAAAAGGAGGATCAGCATGTCCTGCCATAGAGCCATTCGTCGGGACTTCCCATCCGTCTATCCACGTATCAAATATCCTGTCAGGTTCGTAGTCGTTGTAGTCCTCAAAACCGTCTATCTCAATGAAGTCGGCTACCGTAAAGGCCCATACGCTGCCTTTGCTGATTGTCGCGTCGGTATTATACTCATCGACACGCCAGTAGTAAGGCCCGCCGCCCCACTCAACGCCTTCGAGGGGAGTATAGCTTGTACCGAACTGTCGTCCTCGATATATGTCCGTCGTCGATGTGTTGGCATCGGCAACGACATCTTTATCGATCCCAAAATAGACATCGTGCTGAGCCGCATTATCTCCCGGCGACCAGCTAAGGGGCGTCGCCTCTCTGATGTACGGTGTTGAGCCATTACTCGGGCTTGGGTTCCAGGCGCGTGTGGTATCACCTCGCATAGCAATTGTAATTTCTTCCTGTGTCAGCGCCCTGTCATAGATACGTATATCGTCTATGACCCCTTCAAACCAGCCCATTCCGTGGCTTGAGTTAGAACCGATGAGGAAACGATCTCCACCGGCCCATAACGTCGCAACGTTTATCGCAGTGCCTTCACTCCGACCATTCACGTACAGCTGCATGTTTCCATTGTTGGTTGCAACCGCCACTACGGAATACCAAGTGCCAGCTTTAATCGCGGTTGTTCCCAGAACCCTGCACTCGGAGCCGTCCCAAGTGTAATGTTCGATTACACCGGAACTGTCGATCCTCAACTGGTGTGACCAGTTAGTAGTTGGCCCTGCATTGTCCGTGCGTACTACAATGCTGGCCGGACTCGTCCCTGCAGGCTTGACCCAGGCAGCTATTGTGTAGGCTGTGGGGTCAGTTGTGTAGGGAAGATTCACGTAGTCATCGGCCCCATCGAACTCCAGGGCACCGCCGTCATATCCATCAACCCACTGCGGGTCACCAACGAGAGTACCGTGATTGTCATGGCCGGACCAGTCAACGGCAGTAGTACCCATACCCTCGTCAAGTTTCCACCAGCCGATAAGGTTAGGGTCGGTAATGGGGATAACGGGTAGAGTTTTGAAACTCCAGACATCGCCTTTATATGTGCCGATAGAATCAAACTCATCGACCCGCCAGTAGTAAGTCTTGTCTAATTCAAGGGTGCCGGGACTATAGGTTGTATCTGTTTTTTGGAGTCCGTCAACGGCACTGTTGACATCGTCAAAGTTGTCACCGAAATACACAGTGTGCAACATTGCCTTCAAACCTGCCATCCAGTTGAGCTCCACATCCGGGTCTATAAACTTGGCACCATCAGCCGGGTACTGGTCATAGGCGGTCTTAGGTGGTACCATAAAGCTCCAGACATCGCCTTTCCACGGACTATTCGGCTCGGTGTCATTGACTTCGTCAATCCGCCAGTAGTAAGTCGTGCCCGGCACAAGGCCATCCGGATAAGGAAATCCAAAAAAGCCGACAATAAAATTCGTCGAGGTCTGGTTGCCCCGGAACGTATCGCCGATGCCGTCATTAACGTCGTCAAAACTATCACCCAAATACACATCATGCGAGACCGCATAAGCTCCCTCTGTCCACGAAAGGCTCACCCATATGTCCGGATGTATGGCACCATCAGCCAGGTCGGGCCTATAGGCCTCTACTCGACCCGCTATCTTTTTTATCTCGGTTGGCGATAGTGCCCTATTGTAGATGCGGACCTCGTCGATCAGGCCGTCAAAATTGTAGCTGGTTTGCAATCGCCCAACCCATAAAGGTCTCGTGGACGTTCGTATTGTAAATGAGCCAATATCGTCTGATTTGTCTAATTGACCATCTACATAGCCTTTGGCATAAGTTCCATCATAAACATACACAAGATGGGTCCACTGATTCAAGGGGATAGAAATTCCTGGGGCAAGGTCTAAACTATTCCGAGCGGTGCCTCCTATATCTAAAAATCCTCCTCCAATTGAGTCACCATTTGTTATCTGTAGCCAGTAATCATAAAGAGTAGAATCCGACTTTGCAACTATTCTCTCCCAATTTCCACTATCTACTTCTCTAAAAACCCACGCCGCAATCGTAATCGCATCAGTAATATCCAAGCTCGGCGAATCAGGCACTTCAACATAATCATCAGTTCCATTGAATTGCAGCGCACCGGCTATCTTCCCGGCCACCCACTGTGGGTCACCTTCGAGGGTGCCGTCGTTCCCGTTGCCACTTGAATCATAGGCGATGGTCCCGGAGCCCTCATCGAATCTCCAGTGTCCCACCAGATCAGCTGAAGCGTTGCTGACCAGGCTCAGCACCAAAACAAAAGAAACAAAATAAATCATTTTCTTACACATAATAGTCCTCCTTCAAAAAGAGTTAAAATAAAAACGACCGATAATAATTCTCACATTTTCTACCTATACTTTACTTATATCTGCCCAGGGTAATTTTCTTGGCATCACATCCTTTCTCCAACAGCAAGAAGCCACAAGCCCAGGCGCGCGTTTATGGCTCATATCCCAGCTTTCCCCAAATGCCCCTCTGCACCCATTGCAGATCCTCCTTGCCTTCCTCCGTCACAGGAGCGAAGAGGCCCACCCAAGTCCGTACGTTATCACGTCCCTGCTTGATCGTTTCGATACCCTTCCACTTGTGGTAGCCGGCACGACCGTCACCATAGGCGAAGTTAGTCCCGTCACCGTGCCTTGTTTCAGGCTGGTCCCACCATCTCGCCTGGTTGTACCTCGTAGAGTAGGCATCGGGACTCGCTATACCTTCATCAATGAATATGAGCCTATCGGCAGGCTGGGGAATCAGCATCCTTCTTTTAAAAACAGGACTACCTTCTACGGACCTGCCATTGTTGGATATCATCATGGCGTACGTCATCAATTCTCCACGATACCCCGTGGGGCACTTGTAGAGATTCACCTCTTTGATGTAGGGCCACAAAGCGCCGTCTTTAATCCCTTTTATCTGGTCATTCTCAGGTAAGTGTCCACCCTGGGCCCATCCAGACGCCCAGGTCACGCCTACCCAGGGCTCACAATAATTAGACATGGACCTAAGGACGCCCGCCTCGCTGCTGACCAGCTTGTCGTCGTTGTCATCAGCATACAGAATCCATGCTAAGACCAATTGCCTGAGATTACCCAGGCAAACCGCCCGCTGGCCCTGCTCTCTGGCTCTCTTAAGGGTTGGCATCAATATCGCCATCAATAAGGCAATAATTGCAATCACCACCAAAAGTTCTATTAGTGTAAACCCTCTTGACTTTTCAATAATAATTACCTCACAATTCTGAAAAAGGCTACGGCTAATTCAGGGCAGGTTCTGCGCAGACACAAGCATCACCAATACTAACTATATCAAAGTAGTTGCTCTCCCGTCAAGGAAAATCTTTGGATTTTGAGTGGGCATATATTCTTGTACATATTCAGAATCCCGACTTCAACCAGTCAAGAGCATCGCCAACGTCTCTGCGGCTGGATTGTCGATTCCATCTCAGGGTCCACAGGTCCTCGGCTCGCACGTGCCTCACGTTCCCGTCACCGAAGCAGACATTAACGCCGTCTTTGTGTCGTCTCATGACATAGCATACTATTTGCGACCAGTTGCCTATGTTGTACATTTGCTCCTCAGTCGCTACGATTGCAGGCACCGGATGGCTGTTGGTCGGCCAGGCGTTGTTCCACCTTGCGTCTGCAATGAATGGAGTTTCTTTGATATTCTTGGTATCTACGGTCACCCACGTCTTTCCGAGATACGAAGAATCTCGACCACCGCTTGGGTCGAGCACATCACGAATCCAAGAATTCTCTCCGAAGCTGCCGATTCCCCAGTCGGTATCTGCCATCCACCCTGCCTGCGCCACATCGATTTGCCAGGCATTACGCGTGTACCCAAAATAGCTTTCAGCTTGAAGACCGGTCGGGTTGCTGGTCGAGACTTTGATGGCGGCAGGACACGTGCGCATCTTATTGATGTCGGAATAGTACGGTCGCAACGTCTCCATATAGGTGGTGTTGACAGTGCCACCCATGAAGAACGGAAGCTTGGAATCGTAATCTGCTGCATACAGTCGATAACATAAGCCCCACTGCTTCAGAGTCGCCATACAAACAGTTCCTCGTACCTGTTTCCTGGCCCTATTCAGTGCGGGGGTCAATATAGCCATCAACAGCGCAATGATCGCGATGACTACCAAGAGTTCTATTAGGGTAAACCCTCTTTGCTTGTTCATGACGATACTCCAATTCATCGTGAGACAGAATTGAAAGTCTAATAATAACCGGGATTTCGTATTTATGCCTGCTAAGCTATGAGGCTGAGCCTAATTTCCAATAGAATATCAAGTTTGTCTGGAGAATTCAAGCTTTCCGGCTCCACAATCCCACACAATCTCACAGAACCCCCATCAGCTTTCAATTTAAAACGCATCAGAGGGCATCCCCACGAAAGCGGGGACATTTATCAATTGTCAATTAAAAAGGGGGGCTTATACCGAATGATTCGGTATAAGCCCCGAATTGATGCAAATCTGCCATATCAACCACATAATCTTAATTGCCACCTAAATCCTTACGGTTGCGGTTCTGGCGGTGCCGGTCGATACAGACGAATATCATCAAAAAAGACTAAACCTGAACCGCCGGGCTGCAGATTGTTCTTATCGCCGAAACCAATAGAAATCGTATTGACATTGTAAAGGTTCACACCCTGAGCTGCAAACTCCTGCAGGTCGA
>Ga0209979_1001318_pt1 | contig 27682 bp, 31 predicted proteins | sample AnhtaG_FD_183114 | JGI IMG/M metagenome (GOLD analysis project Ga0209979, IMG submission 183114) | Deep subsurface microbial communities from Anholt, Denmark to uncover new lineages of life (NeLLi) - Anholt_01485 metaG (SPAdes) (version 2) | ecosystem: Environmental > Aquatic > Marine > Oceanic...
GATATAGAGCCGCGTGATGTAGTGCTTCACGAACTGAGTAGTAGGCGTCCTTCAGTTCCACATATTTGCCTACCAGGGCGATATTAACTGGCTCGTGAGGCTCCTTGAGGCACCTGACCAGTTCCTGCCACTGGCTCAGGTCTGGTGGTTGTGATTTAAGGTTAAGCCTGTCCACAATCAGTTGTCCCAATCCTGTTTCCTCCAAAAACAGCGGTACCTCATAGATAGTCGGTACTGTAGGCAGGGGGATGACCGCCTGCCGATCAACATCGCAGAATAGGGATATTTTATCCCTTATCCCTTCTGAGATAGGGTAGTCACTACGGCATATAATAATATCGGGCTGGATACCAATACGCCTAAGCTCATTCACGCTGTGCTGCGTGGGCTTGGTCTTTAGCTCCTGAGTAGAGGTGAGGTAGGGGAGGAGAGTAACGTGGATATAGAGCACATTCTCCCGCCCGACATCGTTTCTCATCTGTCTGATGGCTTCTAGAAATGGTTGTCCTTCAATATCGCCGACGGTGCCACCTACCTCTATAATGATTACCTCAGCCTGGGAGTTTTGGGCTAACTTTTTAAACCGCTCCTTTATTTCAGCGGTAACGTGGGGCACTACTTGGATGGTGCCGCCCAAGAAATCGCCACGCCTCTCCTTGGCGATAACCGCACTATAGATTTGCCCTGAGGTAACGCTGGACTCAGTGGTGAGGTTAACATCAATGAAGCGCTCATAATTACCTAAATCAAGGTCAGTCTCAGCACCATCCTGGGTGACAAATACCTCACCATGCTGGGCAGGCGACATTGTTCCCGGGTCAACATTGAGGTAGGGGTCTAGTTTCTGAACAGAGACACTGATTTGGCGACTCTTCAGAATGGTGCCAATGGAACCGACAGTGATACCCTTACCAACTGAACTAACAACACCACCAGTAACAAAGATATACTTTGACATGCAGAAAACTAAATCCTAAGGACTTAATCCCAAAAAGTAAACTTGCATTGGATTGTTTGGGAAAGGATGGGAAGTAGGGTTTTCTTTATTATAATCAGCTAAATATCAATTGTCAAGTCAATGCCGGCTTGAAGCAGACTAATACCTTCTACTGAGGCATCCGCCAGCGACAGATTGAAACCTCAGCAGTTTTAGGGTAGAATCAAGAGAGATAAGAAGGAGCGGACATGAATAGTAAATGGCTTATCAGAATGCTTCAAGTTACTGTGGTTGCCCTCACCCTGGCGGCAGTATTCCAAGAACTGGAAAAACCCAAAGAAGAAAGAAAGTGGCACGGGAAGGTAGCCGGTATTTTCCCCTATGATTTTCGGATACCTACCATTAAGAGGCTTAAGGAATCTTACTGGAATCCCTATGAGAGCCGGGTTTTCACTCCCCCGGTATTTGGCCTTGGTTGGGCAATCAACTTCTACGCTCTGCTGGAAAATCTGAGGGTTATTGAGGAAGACGTCTCTGAGGAAAGCTTCCTGATGCCGACTCAGGCTATGAAGGAAGCTATGAAAGGCCTTCTGCAAACTCCCCCAACGCCGGATTGAAACCTCGGTGGTGTTGGGAATAATACTAAGTAAGGGCAAATGATACGTTCGCCGAAGACGACGGAAGGTTTTGCAGTGAAAATATTTATTAAAGAGGAGCTCAAGGCGTTGGCCCACACCAGCCCGCTAAACCGCCTACCTAACCTGGATAATCAGGTTATCTTTGATGAACCACTGGTGCAGTTCGCTGATGGTGATGACCCTATCTTCGCTGAGTACAAGACCATTATTGACCTCACCCACCTCACACCGCGGGAGGCGCTGGCAAAAGCCTGCAACAAAAGTCCTGAAGATATGCCGGCCCGCCTTTCCGTCATCAGTTGGGTCTTGCCGATTACGAGTAAAATTCGTGAATCTAACCGGCGGCGTAGACTAACTCCGTCCCGCTTCTGGGCATATGCCCGCTGGTATGGAGAAAATTTCAATGACGCAATACGAGAACATGCGGTAAAACTTTTCACTGAAATGGGATATCTAGCAGTGGCGCCGGTGTTGCAGCCCTACTTCAAAAAATGGGAATACACCAAGGAAAAGGGGTACTACTCAAACTGGTCGGAGCGGCACATCGCTTACGCTGCTGGGCTCGGCACCTTCAGCCTTTCCGATGGCTTCATCACCGAGCGTGGCATCGCCCATCGTTGTGGGAGTGTTGTCACCAATCTTGTGCTGCCCGTCAGTCCTAGAACAGCCCAAAGCCCATACTCAAACTGCCTCTTCTACGTAGATGGCAAGTGCCAGAGCTGTATTGCCCGCTGTCCGGCTAGGGCAATTACTGAGAACGGTCATGACAAAATAAAGTGCGAGGACTACATCCACTCTAAGCTCCGCTACCTATTTGAGGAGTATAGAGTGGGAGTGGTGGGTTGTGGACTCTGCCAGACAAAGGTGCCCTGTGAATTCCGTAACCCGGCGAAGAACCAGAACAGGAAATAGAAATAGCGATAGATTGAAGCAGAGGTGGTTTGGGAGGTGGGAGCTAATAGCCATCAGGCGCAAGGATAATGCCTCATAAGACCTCATAGACAAGGCCATACCAATAAGAATCAGGCGATTCACCCGGCAGCCCCTGGATTGGGTCAGTCTTTTCCACTAGCCTCCATTTCCCAGTCTTTTCTAGAGACTGTAGTTTTCTATACCACTGAGGTTCATCATAATAGCGTGTCGTCCTGAGGCTAAAGACGATAAACCCTGATGACTTGGTGGTTCTAATTAGCTCATCAAATGATTCCGGTGGGGCATGACCTATTGTACCGACGCTTAAAACAGCATCAAAGTAATTGCTAGGATAATCAAGCTTCTCGCCCAAGACCATCCGGTCTAGCCTGTGGTATATCTCCTTACGCTCAGCCTCATCCAGCATTCCTTGAGACATGTCTACTGCAAAAAGGTTGTTATAACCATTATTGTGAAGATACTCTCCACCAAGGCCAGTCCCAGCGCCGGCGTCCAGAATCCTGGCATTATGATTCGTAACATATTTCATAAGCAGGTCACCGATGAAAGCCGGCAGCTTATAATCCCAAGCCTCTATCAAGTCTTTATCATAAGTGCTTCCCCATTCATCATAGCGCTCTTCAAATTCCTCTCTGGACGTGGCGGCATCTATCCACTCCAGACTACGTCGTTCCATAAAGCTCATACCTCCTTAAAATATAAACATAATATTAGCATATTTCAGAGGCAGATTGAAAACTTGATGGTGCTGGGGGAAGTGTTAGTAAGGTGCATAACCTTGAATGTCTTCAGGTTGTCTCTCGTACGTATTTGAAGGCAATACAGCCAGTCTTGTTGCTGTTGGAAATACTTTGGTTACTTCTTTAACTGCTTGCTTGCTCCAAGGCAAAAAACGAACCTGAGCTGATGAAATAGACTTCTGAAGATGAGAAAAGGGATGTTTTGTAACGAGGACAGCATCGACTACTCCTCTTTCTAATGCCAAAAACAACTCAGGCGCAGCAACTACTACAGGTACGAAGGATATTCCATCGACAGCTAAAGCTGTTTGTAGCCATTCGATAGATGGGCCAAATGTTGAAGTGGCTATTTTAGCTCCATCTACTATATCAGCCACGCTGTGAAATCTAGAAGACATGACAGCAAGAAGCTGGGTATTTGTAGACTTGACCCTCCTTCTAAGCGTCAATCGCATCAAGTAATTAAATAGAATTGCTACTAATAACCCAGTTATCCCACCTATTATGCCGGTCAGTATATTAGAAAAATATCCAACTTGGAAACCGATTAGCAATAGGTTAATTAAAATCAATGTAAGAAAGGTCGCTATGATTGTTGGAGGGTGTAACCGCATAAATCTGACGAAACTTGCGACCAACGACTGTATTCGACGTGGATGCATGCCAAAATAAACAAGCAAGGAAAATACTAAGCCGAGAGTTGATATGATAATTACATATAGCTCAACAATTCCCATATCTCACCCTATCGATTCTTCCTCCCACACCCCATCTTTATAAACTTCCAGCAGTTTTACCGGCAGCAGCTTATTGGTTAAATCCTCATTACTTCTGGTATATACCTTTATATAGTTATCGGTGTGGCCAGACCAGAGACCATTAGACTGCTTTTCCCGTAAAACCGTCAAAGTCTTGCCTAAAAATTGCTGGCTGAAGTTTTGGGCGCTCTCTTTGGCTAATACTAACATTTGCTCACTTCGCTGCTTTTTGACTTTAGCTCCTATCTGGTTGGGCATCCGGGCAGCCTGGGTTTCCTGGCGGGGTGAGTAGGGGAAGACATGAATGCGGGCAAAGCCCGTCTGCCGACAAAAATTGAAGCTCTCCTCAAACTCTGTTGAGGTCTCGCCAGGGAAGCCAACAATAATATCGGTGGTGATTGCCGCCTCAGGCACCAGAGCCCGAATTATTGAGACTGCCTGCTGGTAGTCACTAATAGAGTAACGCCGTTTCATCCGGCTGAGCACTTCATCACTGCCACTCTGTAGGGACAGGTGAAAATGGCGGCATAGTCGGCTATCATGCCATAGTTTAACAAGCTCGTGGGATATTTCCTGGGGCTGAAGTGAGGACAGCCTTAATCTGGTTACATCACTCTCAGCTAAGATATGCTCTAGCAGTCCCTTCAGATTAACACCATTATAATTATACGAACCAATCTCGGTGCCGGTTAGCACCACCTCTTTATAGCCGTCGCCAGTGCGGTGCCTGACTTCGGCAACAATCTGGTCAACGGGTAGACTTTTCTCTCTACCCCGGACGAGGGGCACAATGCAGTAAGCACAAAAACTATCACAGCCATCCTGAACCTTGATGAAGGAGCGAGTCCTGAAACCACTATTCGGGCTGATAGTTGAGTCCTGAGTAGGATTAGCTAGGCGACCAGACTCCTCCAGTAGCCGTAGTAAATGCGGTTTTTCATCATTACTTAGGACAAAACTAACCCCTTCAATCTGAGATAACTCCTGGGGTGCCCGCTGAGCATAGCAGCCGGTAGCCATAACCAGGGCGTTAGGATTTCGGCGATGAGCTAACCTGAGCAGGTGGCGAGCTTTACGGTCGGCAATATGAGTAACCGTGCAGGTGTTAAGTATATAGACATCAGCCCCATCCGTCGGGGATACCAGGTGATACCCGGCCTCAGCAAGTTGCTTAGCCAAAAGCTCGGTCTCGGCTTGATTGAGTTTGCAGCCCAATGTATCTAAGGCTACCCTGATGCTTTTCGGTTGGTTACTCATCCTCCACCCCTCTGCCGGCATTATACTTTCACCCCTTTAGCTGGTCAAATTGAGTTGTTAGAGGTTACCGAATAAAGATTTAAAGGGGGGTGAGGTCAATAAACAAATTAAGGTGTTAGACAAGATTTTTGGGGGTGGGTTATACTATAAATAAATGAAAACCAGCGATTTTGACTACCCTCTTCCCTCGGAACTAATTGCTCAAACCCCGGTTGAACCTAGAGATGAGTCACGGCTTATGGTGCTAAACCGTAGCGATGGTTCCCTAGAGCATCGTAAGTTTTTTGAGGTAGTTGACTATTTACGGACTGGGGATGTTTTGCTATTTAATGATAGCCGGGTAATCCCAGCTCGTCTCAGTGGCAGGAAGGTTGATAGTGGTGGCAGGGTGGAGATTTTGTTACTGCGTCGACTTGATACCGGTGTCTGGGAGGCACTGGTTAAGCCCGGTAAAAGGGTTACCGTTGGCACCAAAGTTGACATAATGAGTGAGTCTGTGGCTGCTAGCAGGCATGAGGTTAAGATTCTGGCTGAAGTGACCGAGCTGAGGCAGGACGGTATAAAGGTAATAAAGTTCTCCGATGAAGCACTGCTACTGCGGGTGGGTGAGGTTCCTCTACCACCTTATATCCATATTCCCTTGACCCATCCTGAGCGTTATCAGACAGTATATGCCAGGGTAGCTGGCAGTGTGGCCGCACCGACTGCTGGTCTGCACTTTACCCCTCAATTGCTTAGTAAGATAGCGCAAAAGGGGATTCACTGTCGGTGTGTTACTCTCCATGTGGGGCTTGATACCTTCCGACCGGTTAGAGTGGATAACCCGTTTGAGCATCCTGTTTATAAGGAATATGGAGTACTCAGCCAAGAGGTAGCCAGTCAGCTATCTCGGGCCAAGGCAGAGGGGCGGAGGATTATTTGTGTTGGCACCACTACGGTAAGAATCGTAGAGCAAGTGGCTCAGAGTAGTGAAATGTCTCTCTTAGAGCCGTTTGGGGGCTGGGTTAATTTATTTATTTTGCCCGGATACCAGTTCCGCATGGTGGACGCCCTTATCACCAATTTTCACCTGCCTAGGTCAACGCTGCTGATGCTGGTTACTGCCTTTGCTGGCAGAGATTTTATCAATCAGGCCTACCAGGAAGCCGTAGCTAAGAAATATCGTTTCTACAGTTTTGGCGACGCCATGCTAATACTCTGATGTGAAACTGGCTCTAGTTAAATAGCTCAGGTTGATTGTGCCCTGACGAAATAGCTTAGCCGCGAACTGCATTAAGTCGTTTCTGACTATTAGAAGATATCCATTTGGCGTGTGTTAAGCCACTTTTTATGCTAATATATTCATTGGAGCGGGGACACTATTAGTCTCTTGTTGTGATGCCTTGAGCTGATTTGGAAACTAGAAAAGCTTGAGGATGTGAAGGTGCTTATGTCAATAGTAGCTGGTTAAAAGGAAAATAATCCAGTCACTCACTTAAAAAGGAGGAACGAAATGGGCAAGAGAATCGATATCAATTGTGATATGGGGGAAAGCTTTGGGGTCTACAAACTGGGCTTTGACGAGGAGGTGATGCCTTATATTTCGTCAGCTAACATCGCCTGTGGATTCCATGCTGGGGACCCGATTTGGATGAGTCGAACAGTCCGTTTGGCTGAAGAAACTGGGGTAGGCGTAGGAGCTCATCCTGGCTTTCCTGACCTCATGGGTTTTGGGCGAAGAGTCATGCAGATAAGCCTTGAAGAGCTTCGAAATTATGTTATCTACCAGGTTGGGGCATTGCAAGCCTTTACCAGGGATAAAAAGCTCCAGCACGTCAAAGCCCATGGCCCCCTGACCAATATGGGAGCCATAGATGAGGAACTGGCTAGAGCAGTCGCTGAGGCTGTTCGAGAGGTAGACTCAAATCTAATCCTGGTGAGTTTAGCCGGCTCTGCCTGGGTCAAGGCAGGCCACAAGGCAGGATTAAGGGTGGCCGCTGAGGTTTATGCTGACCGAGCTTTAACCCCGAATGGGACTCTAGTTCCCAGAAACCAACCTGGGGCAGTTATCCACGACGTTGAAGAAGTGGCAGCCAGAAGTCTAAAGATGGTAACTGAAGGTAAGGCCGTAGCCATCAATGGTGAGGAGATAGAGGTAAGAGCAGACACTATTTGTGTGCATGGCGATACTCCAGGAGCCACAGTGCTAGCCCAAACCCTGAGGCAAAGATTGGAGGCAGCCGGTGTGGCCGTGGTGCCTATGGGCACCTTTTTGTAAGAAAAGTTTTCCGGAGCAACCTATGTATGACAAACCACGATTTCTGGCGGGGGGCGATAAGGCGTTCTTCATTGAATTTGGCAACGCTGTTGCCCCGGAGCTACAACACCGGGTGCAGCGCCTTATGCTAGTCATACAAAATGAGGAAATCCCAGGTCTGGTCGAGGCGATTCCCACATATAGGTCACTACTCATCCACTATGACCCGCTGCAAACAAGCCCCAAAGAGCTAAGGGACAGGTTGGAGAGTTTGGAGCAAAGGGCAGAGGATAGCGAGTTCCCTAAACCAATGGTGACAGAGATTCCCGCCGTCTATGGTGGTGAGTATGGCCCTGACCTGGAATTTGTAGCCAAACACAATGGACTCACTCCAGAGGAAGCAGTACAAATACACACCAGTGCTACCTATCTAATCTATATGATAGGGTTCCTCCCCGGTCAGCCCTATTTGGGAGGGATGTCACCGAGGATAGCTACCCCGAGGCTGGAGACACCACGAAGCAAGGTGCTTAGGGGGTCGGTGGGGATAGCCGGGAACCTGACTGGCATATATGCAGTTGAAAGCCCCGGGGGCTGGCAAATCATCGGCAGAACTCCCATAAAGCTATTTGACCCCAACAAGGAGCCACCAGCCTTGTTACAGGCCGGGAACTATGTAACCTTTGTAAGGATAACCCTACAGGAATACACCAGGATAGAAGAAATGCTACAGCAAGGAATCTATAAGGTGAAGGAGACCCAGATGGCATGAAGGGGTGAGAATGGAGATATTTGAGGTTATTCAGCCCGGACCGTTAACCACCGTTCAAGATTTGGGGCGGTATGGCTATCAGCAGTATGGTGTGCCGGTATCAGGAGCAATGGACAACTATGCCCTGAGGGTAGCCAACCTTTTGGTAGGGAATAATGAGGGAGATGCCTGCCTGGAGATAACTTTGCTGGGTCTCCAGTTGCGAGTCCTTGAGGATACTTTAGTCACCATCACTGGGGCAGACCTTAGCCCTACGTTGAATAAAAGCCCACTCCCAATGTGGGAGGCAGTGATGGTTAGTCGTGGGGGTATTATCTCCTTCCCTTGGCCAAAGAGGGGGTGCCGGAGCTATCTGGCGGTGGCTGGCGGGATAGACGTCCCCAAGGTGATGGGGAGTTGTTCGACCCATGTTAAATCTCGCATGGGAGGCCTTGAGGGTAGACCATTGCGTGCTGGAGACTACTTGAAGCGTGGCCAAGCGCGCCCCACAATCTTGGGAAGAAGACTACCGTCGCAATATGTTCCTGAATATCAGAACCAGAGCGAACTCAGGGTAATCTTGGGCCCGCAAGATGATTACTTCACTGAAGAGGGTATCCACACTTTCCTTCGCTCAGAATATACTATCTCTATTAAAGCGGATAGAATGGGCTATCGACTTGAAGGCCCGCGCATAGAGCATAAAGCCGGAGCAGATATCATCTCCGATGGTATCCCGCTGGGGGCAGTCCAGGTGCCAGGGGACAGATTGCCCATTGTTCTCTTGGCAGACAGACAAACCACCGGCGGGTATACCAAGATAGCTACTGTGATAACTGTGGACGTGCTCAAATTGGCCCAAGCCAAGCCAGGAGATAAAGTGAGGTTCTTACAAATCACCGAGGAGGAGGCCCATCGGGCTCTAAAAGAATACGAACAAACCTTTTACACTCTGAAGCGTTGGATTCAGCAGGGTCATTGAAGGAGCGCTTGCTTATGCCGAGTGAAGATATAATTCTGAGCCACAACCGTTGGGGTGTATCTTATCCTTTTAGCCAAATAGCTCCAATCAATAAATTCTTGCAAATTCTTTAGCCTTATCTTGATATATTTATCCCTTTTTCATCAGTAACTAGATACATATCCTCTACTAGTAACGAGTGCTTTCGGTAAGCCCACACATATTCAGCACTGCCAATCATCCCTGATTGAAGCTGGTTAGTTTCCTGTTTGGTGAAACTCAAAGTAACCGCATTTTGCTTTGCCAAAACATGCCCGATGTTCCGATTAAATGCCTCCTTTAGGGAAAGGTCAGGGGGCATCATGCCCCATTCCTTTATTTTCTCTTCTATGTTAGCCAGTTGCGATATTCCTGCCCAATAAACATCAGCTCCGGTGTTACCGTGTTTAACTGCTGGAATCACATGCTCAAGCAAGTTTCTTTCCAGCAAGTCATAAAATCGCTTACCTTCTTCTGTGAAGACTAGAGTTCTAGCAACGTCAGAACAGGCGTGAAGTATACCATTGTGAAAGAGTTCAATGCCGACATCAATCTTGAAAGAATTCATTTCCGCCGATAATGGATAGTTGGTAGCTTGAGAAGGATTGATAATTCGTGTGCCGGTATGCATAACAGCCGCCTTCTCGCGGCCTATCAAGGGTTTATACCAGCTTAATGAGGGGTTATACTTGGTTAGGAGTTCATCTACCAGCTCGTAGAATTTCTCTTCTGCATCCATCTCTGTCATGTTTTTCTTAGCCTTAATTCCCTCTTCCACAAAGGCGAGGGTCTTTTCTGTAGCCCAACGGGTAATCTGGCCAGCAATTACATAATACGGCAGGTCAAAGTGAGCGGTTTCTTCTTGCCAGGCTCGGAATAAATTGGTGGCGTTTCTAATCTTGTCCAGGCCAATCTCAAGTGCTCGACCGATGTCTAAATCCTTTTCTTCAACCCCCAGAGCAGCATTGCCAACGAGATTATCCAGAGCTGCTTGTAAATTTTTATACTCGTTTACCCTTTTAAGATTGGGGTGCTCAATAGGCTCTGGAGTTAAGCCAAAGATTTGACGGCCATCATAAAGGGCAAGGTATCCATCTTTGATGTCGTCCCATGGCAAAGCTGTTAATCCTTGGATATGTATCCTGGAACTGGCTAGAAGGCAAGAGACATTATTTTTTTTCATTAGGGCATCGAGAGGAGCCAATCTGTCACTCTTACTCATTGGTAGCCTTTCTTTTATTAAAGCTTTATCCTCGCTTTTTTGAGTTGATACTTTATTAATTAATGCCGCAGCTGTTGCCTCAGCAGAAGAGCGGTCTTTGTTATATAGAGAAATAGCTCCGGCTTTGTTAACTTCATAAACCAAAATCTCAATATCTCTTTTTGTAAAGGGGGTTAAATCGACATGAAACTGTTTTTGAAACTCTCGATATTTATTTAGAGCCATATCTCTGCTTACTTTTACCCTATTTGCTGGTAATGCTTTAGCTAGTGCATCAGCGTGATTAGGTGGAACAGATTCTAGAGCTTCCTGGCTTTTCTCCCAGGTAAAATATGGTGCGTAATAGATTGTCTTTACTGGCTTACTGATAGTAGTGAAGACACGCCCACCGGGCGTATAGTCGCTTGCTGTGACCTCCGCAACAATTAGATAGTATTCATTGTTCGGGGTCTTAATCAGTATCGGCCCTACATCTTTAATAGAATCTAGATTTTCAATGACAACTTGAGGATTTTCCAGTATTAAGCCTATTTCTTCCCTGATTGAGTTCAAGTCACTAATCACTTCTACTGATATTGCTTTCTCGCCTTTGTTACTTACCATCTTCACACTCCTTCTCTTGTAGTAAATAGAAATTACCACCCCTCTCTAGACTAGGCAAGCCAATTCAAACCAGAGATATCTCGCTTGGCAGACTATGTAGAGACAAGCTATTAATCAATTGCTAGACCAACCGCTTGCCTCCTTTCCGTCCCGTAGCATATCATTCTACAGTTTTCAAATCAAGGATATTGTCATTGATAGTAGGCTGTGATACACTGTGTCGTGGGGCAATCTTGAATGACCAAACCGTCCCTCAACTCAAGTGCAAGGTTGCCTGGCATACTCTGTGCTCTCCAGTGCCTTATCTCGACTTATATCATCGTAGACGCAGAAAGGTGCAGCTAGTGGTAATCCCTTTGGCTGTGAAGATCGCACCGACGCTTGGGCTTTGCAGTCAACGTTCGGTTGATGTATAATAGATTTGGTGGTTTTAGTTTAGGTTATCGCATGCTCAGTAGATTTACCCAAGTATTGGATGACCAACGCTCTAGCCAACTATTCAGAAGAGAGGAGGTCATTCAATGAGTTTTCAGGAGAAGTCGATCCAGTGTTCCGATTGCGGGGCTACCTTTACCTTCAGCGCTGAAGAGCAAGAGTTCTTCCAATCCAGAGGCTACACTAATGAGCCCAAGCGCTGTCCTTCGTGCCGCCAGGCGAGGAAGTCAGAGCGTTACGGAAGTAGCTCAAGCTACGAGTCCCGGCGCCAAATGTTTCCTGCAAAATGTGCTCAGTGTGGCAAAGATACCGAAGTACCCTTTGAACCACGCGGGGACAAGCCAGTGTACTGCAGCGATTGCTACCGTAAAGTCAGACTGAGTAAATAATACGGGTTTGACCTTAGGACATACATGGGCTGAGGATAATTGGCCCGTGTATGTCCCTAGAATGTGTTGGTGTATTATGTCATTGCAAGTCTTGATACGTGAAGGTGAATCACAAGATTCCCTGTTGCGTCGCTTTCAGAGGACGGTGCAAATGAGTGGAATTCTGCGTGAGGCAAAGGCCCACCGTCATTTTCTATCCAAGGGAGAGATGGCACGCATGAAAGCACAAAAGAGCGCCAGACGAAGGCGAAAACAGCTGGCAGGGAACTAATTAGTAATAACCATAACCTAATGAAAGGAGCATTAATATGAATATCTATGTGGGCAACTTATCTTATGATGTCACTGAGGAGGAATTACGCCAAGAATTCTTAGCTTTTGGGAAGGTTGAATCTGTAAATATCATAACGGACAAGTATAGTGGACGGCCAAAAGGATTCGGGTTCGTTGAAATGCCATCAGTGTCTGAAGGTCAAGCTGCAATTACCGGCCTCAACGGGAAAACACTAAAGGATCGGACGCTAACTGTTAATGCGGCTCGACCTCGCTCTGATGACAGAGGCGGCGGGTCGTATGGTGGCAGGAAAGGTGGCGGGTTTAGCGGAGGAAGGCAGGGAAGATATTAAACTCCCTCTTCAGTTATTTCTGCTTAAGACAGACAAAATATATTCATAACTCTGAAGGGCTATTAGTTTAAGCGTTAGTGACAAACAGTGGGCCAAGCCTAACCCAATCACCAGAGAAGGATGGGCAATATGAATATCTATGTGGGCAACTTATCTCTCGAGGTGACTGAGGAGGAACTGCGACAAGAATTCATGGCTTTCGGAGAAGTGATATCTGTAACCATTATGAACGACAAGTATATTGGTAGCGGGCAATCTAGGGGATACGGATTTGTTGAAATGCCATCACAATCTGAAGGTCAAGCTGCAATTACTGCCTTCAATGGAAAAACACTTAGGCATAGGACGATTGATGTTATTCAGGCCCTCCCTCTTTCTGACAACGGTGGCAATGGCTCCTATAGTCACAAGAGAGGAGGCAGGCACAGTAGGAATGTAAGACAGAGAATAAGCTAAACCTTTACTCATAATCTATATGCCTAAGATGTATAACAATCAGCCACTTTTTTTGCTACGAGCTTCTGACAGGTTGAACGATTAGACCCTCTCGAAGAATTCCCAGATCAGTGTCTTCAAATGGTTTTTTACCATAGTCGCAGGTCTATGTTTTGCTTTACCTAGAACCACATAGTGGCGTCAGCATCGAGAACCAGGTCGTTCAGTGTAGCCGCTCCCACAACCTTGGCTTCTTCTATGAAGTCTCCCCTGTCTAGGTTAAGCAACTGGGTACTCTGTTCACAGACCAGGAATTTGACCCCGGCTGCTACTGCCTGGTCCATTATTTCTTTCACGGTGGGAAAACTGCCCTCTTTGACCTTCTCTGCCTCACCCTTCTTTACCACCGTTACTCCCAGACCCAGGAAATAAATAGTAGCATCAATATCCATCGCCTTGGCGGTCATGCCCAGGACGAAAGGTGAGTAAAGACGCTTTGGTGTATCAACACCGCTTGTTTGAACGTAGAGAATATGCTTTTTATCAGCCATAACTACCTCTATTTTTCTTTTTGTATGAGAAATCTCATACCCTCATCGGTTTTCTCTATCTCAAGTATTTTCTGCCCGGTCCGTTTGGCCCAAGCCTTAAGGTCTTCCTCAGCAGCGGGGTCATCAGCCAATATCTCTAAGATTTCGCCGATTGCCAATTTGTCCATTTCCTGCCTGGTGTTTAGAACTGGCATTGGACAGTAGAGGCCTATGCAATCCAAGGTTTGATGAGCCTGCTTCGGTGAGCTAGAATTTACCATCGTCCAAATCTCCTACAACAGACCGAGTTAGAAGACACATCTTGCTCTTCCCCTAGGCGTTCTCGCCCTTAATCTCAGCCCCACAATGAGGGCATACCTTATTGTCCCGGGGCAAAGGCTTCCAGCACCTAGGACAATAGAATATGGTTATGCCGCAAGCTTGGCAATAGGGTAAATCTGCCTTCGCTATCTCCTCATCACAGTAAGGACAAAAAAGGTGGTTTTTTCCTGTTTTTTCTTCTGTTCCCATCATTCCTTCCCTCCCTCTGCTTTCTTCTTGCTCAGGTAATCTTTTATGGCTTTGGTCAAGGCTTGGGCACCCAGATTAGAGCAGTGAAACTTTTGCTTGGGTAAACCCTCCAGTTCATCAGCCACCAACTTAGGGGTGATTTTCAGCGCTTCCTCCAGCGTCTTGCCCTTGGCCATTTCACTAACCATGCTGGAAACAGCAATGGCTGCTCCGCAACCGAAGGTCTTGAACTTAACATCGTCCAGGTGGTTGTCCTTGACCTTTATGTAGAAGGTCATCATATCTCCACATATCGGGTTGCCTACCTCGCCAACCCCATCGGCATTCTCAATCTCCCCCACATTGCGAGGATTCATGAAGTGTTCCATTACCTTTTCGCTATAGACCGGCATATTACTTGCCTCCTTTGCTGGTTTTGATAAATTTAGCATAAAGTGGTGACATCTGCCGCAGCCTATCTACAATAGGGGGCAGCACCTCCAGGACATAGTCTATATCCTCGGTGGTATTATCTAGACCAAAGCTGAAGAGGAGGGAACCCTGAGCCAGCTCGTGAGATATGCCCATAGCGATGAGCACATGAGAGGCTTTGAGTGCTCGTGAAGTACAGGCTGAGCCACTAGTGACAGCTACCCCTTGGCTATCTAATAACATAAGCATGGATTCACCCTCGATAAACTCCACGCAGAAACTGGCATTTCCCGGCAAGCGATTCTGGGGATGGCCGGTAACTAATACATGGTCAATCTTTTTAGGTAATTCCGTCAGCAAGCGGTCATGGAGTTGAGTCAGGTGCTCTATTCGAGCCGTCATGTTGGCAGTAGCTAATTCTGCTGCCTTACCTAGACCAACAATAGCCGGGACATTCTCTGTGCCAGCCCGCCGTCCTCCCTCTTGCACACCACCATTGAGGAGAGGCATAATCCGTACTCCCTTCCGTACCCAAAGAGCACCGACTCCCTTAGGGCCATAGAACTGGTTTCCTGCCAGACTTAATGCGTCTACTCCTAGTTCCTTGACATTAACCGGGATAGTTCCAGCAGTAGCTACGGCATCAGTGTGGAAAACCACACCTTTTCCCTTTGTCACCTTAGCAATCTCCTTTATTGACTCTATGGTACCGACTTCACTATTGGCATGCATAATAGACACCAGCACGGTGTCTTTCCTCAAGCTCTGGCGCACATCCTCAGGGTCAACTACGCCATGCTTATCCACCGGAACTAGGCTCAGTTCAAAGCCCAACTTCTCCAGAGTTCTGGCTGAGTGCAGCACCGAGAAATGCTCAATAGCTGAGACTACTACATGCTTACCCTTATTCTGCTGAACCAGTGCTAACCCCTTAACGGCGAAGTTGTTGCTTTCCGTGCCGCTACCGGTGAAGATTATCTCCTCAGGATTGGCTCCGATAAGCTGAGCTACCTGGACTCGGGCGTCTTCCATTGCTTCCCTTGCACTATCTCCCCAGCTATGAAGACAGGATGGATTACCAAAGGCTTCGCCTAGATAGGGCATTATCACCTTGCGGACTTCAGGGAGAAGAGGAGTTGTGGCCGCATTGTCTAAGTATACCTTCCTCATGTTGCCACCCCCTTAGTTATATCCCAGTAGAGCCAAGTATCCTGAACGGACCATGAGAACTAAAGTCAGGGGAAAAGTTGATGTCCTTCATCATCCTCAACAATGATAGCTTGCTCGGGGCAGCTCTCCGCCGCCTCTAATAGAGTATCATCATCAACCGAGGAAGAGTCAAGAACTACCGCCTTGTTCTCCTCGTCAAGTTTAAAGACTGTTGGTGCGAAAGCCACGCAATTACCAACTCCGATACACAAATCTCTGTCTACCCTTACCTGCAAAGCTCACCCCCTCCAGAGCCTCGGGACAACCTTTATCTCCACTTAACATTTTATCACAGAACATCACCGTTTACACTTGGAAGTTAATGCTTCGCTCCCGAAGAGAGCCGTTGACCTCGCTACGATGTTTACCCATATCTCTTTCCCATTTAAGTATTGACTTGCTGTGGGCTCATCCCCCGCCAATTAGGAATGTTATGTGGAGCTCATCTCCATCCTTTACCAGCTTAGCCAATTCCTCCGGGTAGGTGCTCTTTCCATTAGCGTAAATATCAATATCACTGTGCAACTTACCATCTTTATCAAATAGACATGGCGCAATGCTAGGGAATTGTTTGACTAAATGGTCAAGGCACTGACCAACTGTGCTTCCATTGACCTCAACTACCTGCTGGCCTTTGGTATATTGATGCGAAAGCAGGGAAACGTCTATCTTTATACTCATTTCTTACTCCTTACTAGCTAAACGACTACAATGCTCACAATTTGGGTCCTTTTTAACCTTGAATTCCGTAAATTTCAGGTTCAACCCGTCATAGATTAATAACCTATTGGTTAATAGTTCACCAATTCCCACGATATACTTTATTACCTCGGTAGACTGGATACAACCTATAACCGCTGGTGTTACCCCAATCACTGGGAATTTCTCCTTCGGAGTGATACGACCCCGATAAACACATTCTAGGCAGGCTGTTTTGCCTGGGATTATAGTCATAGCTCTGCCTTCAAAGCCATAAACTGCCCCATGAAAAAGGGGAGTATTTCTCTCTACAGCCGCCTTATTTAGTAAGTATCTGGTTGGGAGGTTATCCATGGCATCAACTATCAAATCAAAGCCAGCCACAAGTTGGGCAACGTTGGCTTCGGTTATTGTCTCCGCTATAGCTTCTATTTCGACCCTTGGATTTAGTTTCCTGAGCTTCTCTAAAGCAGAATCAGCCTTCCTCTTGCCTATGTCCTCGTCCCAGTGTAAAACCTGCCTATTTAGATTACTGGACTCAACCCTATCGTGGTCAACTATTCGTATCGTTCCTACCCCAGCTGCTACTAGGTACATGGATACCGGTGAGCCAAGCCCACCAGCACCAGCAATAAAAACTTTTGCCCGTTTAAGCTTTTCTTGCCCTGCTTCCCCAAGTCCCTTAATCATTATTTGCCTCTCATACCTTTCCAGCTCATCTCTAGTAAGCATACCTTTATTCCACCTCCTTATCTATCCACACCAGATAATCTTGATTGCCACCGATAATGATATGTTTTCAGTACCCTGCTTACCTTCCTTGGTAAGACGCTGCGTGGGAAGCCTCTCTATGTTCTCCGTCACCTTTCCTCTTTTAATACACTTATGGCGTCTCCTGACTTCACCAATCCTCCCTTAATTACCTTGGCAAATACCCCTTCTTGGGGCATGATGCACTTGCCTATCTGACGGTAGATGGCACATCGGGTATGGCAATCTTTGCCAATCTGGGTAACCTCTAAGATAACCTCTTCCCCTATAGAGACATATATGCCAACAGGTAGGGAAACTAGGTCTATCCCTTCTGTAGTAAGATTTTCAGCAAAATCTCCCGGGCCTACCTTAAAACCTAGCTGCTGCATCTTGTCAATACTCTCAGTGGCTAGCAGGCTTATCTGACGATGAGTGCCGCCATCGGCGTGGGCATCGCCGATAAGACCGTAATCTTTCTTAAGGACACCTTCAGCTATAGCCTCCTTCTTAGTGCCCTTTTTCTTACTCTTACAAACGGCAATTATTCTAGCCACTCTACCAACCGGGGAGTCCTTGGTCATGATAGTAATGTTTCTTGTAGCCTCATCAGGCTAGGTTTTACCTAGCGACTGGGAACTGACAGAGTAGCTCCCAGTTTCGGCTGTCTTGAGTCTCTGTTCCTAGACCTCTTTTTTATAATCTTCCGCTTCAGAGTTTCCTATTCGCTCTTTAAGATAGACTCACTCTCTTGTCAGCCTAAGCAGCACCAGTCCGGTGGCACCAAGGGCAAGCCCGGTGATAATCATAAAGGCACCGCTGGCCATAACCGATTGGATAAGACCAAAGCCAACAACGGCTAAGTATAGGTAGTTTTCCATGTTCAAAGCTTGTGCGTAGCTTAAATGCTGAGGGTTTGTGGGGTCAAAGCGCCCCTCGCCCAACAGAGCTTGATAGGTCGGGGCTATTCCTCGGCGATGCTCTCTGATGAGGTCACCGGCAGCCTGCGCCTCTTCAGCAGAATCGATTGCACTAGGTTCTTCCGTCTCCTCCGGGTGGAGGGGAAGAATTATATGTTCTACCTGCATTGCCTCCACTAGCTGATTGTTCTTGACTACACCTTGTCCAACGAACACTCCACCCATGGCTATACCTACCACACCCAGAAGTACGACTACTATTGCTAGTTTACGCATCATATGTTCCCCCCTTTCTCTTACTGATGGTTACCCAGTTTTGGCTGGAATTCATCATTTCTTCCTCTATTCTCACCTTTTCGCTTCCAGCGCCCTAGGGCCTTCCAGGCCCCATTCTTATGGTCAGCCGGGTTTTATCACCTTGACTTCTAGCTCCTCAGTTACTTCAGCGCCCCTACTATCTGCTACGGTAACCGTAATAAAATAGCTCCCACAAGTCATCGGTGCCGTCCAGACAACGCTAGAGCCCTGCCCAGACATATTCCCTCTGTCCACTGACCAGATATAGCTTAGTTCATCCCCATCCGGGTCAGACGCAACACACTCAATGGTGCTGGTCTCACCTTGTCTCACCGGTGATGGCTTAGCGGTCAAACTCTCAATAACCGGAGCATGGTTAATTGCTACTACATGAATGGTTAGTTGTGTTGTCGCTTCACCACCCCTACCATCGGTTACTTCAACCGTGATGGTATAAGCCCCAGGTGCATCAGGCGCAATCCAGGTAACGATATAGCCTTCCCCAGAAATATCGCCAGAAGCTGACCAAGTATAGCTTAATTCATCCCCATCTGGGTCTGAGGCAATACACCTAACTTGATAGCTAACAGAAGGACTAACCTGTTCTTCCGCAGCTGTAAGGCTAGAGATGACCGGTGGCTGGTTGGCTGGCGTACAGCCGCCGAAAAGAAAGGTGCCTACAACCAAGAGGATTAAACTGGCTAGCCACTTTAGCTGACTAGAAATTAGTTTCATCATACATCCTCTCCCTTCCGTTTAATAAACCACGGTTGAAAACTTAAAAAGCCGCCTGGGTGAAGCAATAGTATGATTAAAGCTAAGCCAAAAAGCACAATATCTAGGCACAGGGCTTGCACAGGGGAAATGGCACCTAAAAGTTCTTCCCATATCCCAAAACATTGGCTGCATTGAGGAAATTGCTCCATGCCCTGGCTTAATGCCCAGGAATTATTAGCCATAAATCCAGCAGTAAGCGGAAGGCACAAAGTAGCCGCAATTCTGGGAAACACTCCTAGGAGCAAAAACATTCCTAAGATTACCTCTGCCCATGGGAGGCAACGGCCAATAAGATAGGCTACCTGGGGTGTCCAGAAAGACTTAAGGAGAACATCAACAAATTCAGTCTGCCCTGGTATCTTACCAGAACCAGCTACTACTAAGACCAGCCCTAGCAATACACTTGGGCCTAAAGTTATCAACCCCCTTTGCCGTCTACTTTTTTCCTGTTGTTTCGTGAGGTCCATTAAGTTATCAACACCTTTTTTTCACACCCTAGGATTTCTGTTTGTCAAGAGCATTATAGAAAACCTTCCAGAAGGGGTCAACGATGGGGTGCTCGAGTTTTTCCGCCCTTCCATCCTTTACTAAAACCATTCCGTTCTCCGGCTCTATCAACTCGCCAACGATGGAAGACTTGATACCCCTTTGAGTTAAAACACTGACCACTTCCCGGGCTTTATGCTCCCGGCAGGCGATGATTAGCGTCCCTTCACTGATAGAGGTGTAGGGGTCAATGTTAAAATAGCGGCATATCTGGTCAACACAGTCCTCAACTACAATCTGCTCCTTCTCCACCTTTGCTCCTAGTCCGGCAGCCTGAGCCAGTTCATACAAGCCACCCCACACTCCACACTCGGTGGCATCATGCATAGCGGTAACACCACTCTCTCTCACCCCAATGCTTACCGCAGTCATCGCATCCTCAACCACCGACATCTTATAAAATATCTGCTGTGCCCTCTGGCTAAAGTCATGCCCGAATTCTCGCTCAATGAGCCAAGGAAACATGGTAGCCAAGATACCGGTTGCTTCAATAGCTGGCCCCTTGGTGATGATTATTTTATCCCCAGCTCTGGCCATATTGGGAGTAACATATTCATCTTTCTCACCCACACCGACTATGGTAGCCCCGCCTACCATAGGATAATGGCAATTCTCATATCGGGCAGTATGACCACAGATGATAGAGATTCCCAGACGCTTACACTCTTGATGCATGGTATTCCACAGTACCTCCAGCTGCTTCTTGGTCATTTCCATGGGGAGGTTTAGGTCTATGGATAGAAACTTAGGCTTTAACCCACAAGTCACAGCGTCAGAGACGAGGATGTGGATGGCAAACCAGGCTGCCCGCTCCCAACCATATTCAGGAACGATGAACACCGGGTCGCAGGTAAATGAGACTGCCTTATCCCCGATTTCTACTATTCCCACATCCACCCCATGCTGGGGTCCCACCAGAACCTTTTCATTCTTAGCCCCCAGCCGAGGAAATATTAGTTCGTTGAAGATTTCGGGGGAGATTTTGCCAATTTCAGGCATCTCATTCACTTCTGCTATCTCTCTTTTTGGTCTGGTAAGGTAGTCCTGGCCACCCATCTTTCCCCTCCTATTTGCGGTTTTTCAACAGTGGCGACATGGCTCTGAGTCTAGTCACAATTCGGGGTAATACCTCCAGAACTTGACCTATCTCCTCCTCAGTAGTCCACTTCCCTAGAGTCAACCTCAAGGAGCCGTGCGCCTGCTCAGGGGGCAGTCCCATTGCCAACAGCACGTGGGATGACTCAAGGCTTGATGAACTACAGGCTGAGCCAGTAGAAGCACAAATGCCTTCTAGGTCAAGATTGAGGCACATAGACTCCCCCTCGACAAAATCAACACTTACATTGACGTTGTTGGGTAGCCTCCTCAGGGGATGACCATTTAAGCGGATGTGGTCAATCCGTTCTTGGAGACCCTTAATGAGTTGGTCACGGAGATAAGCCAGCCGCTTTGCTTCTTCACTCATTTCCCGTTGGGCAAGTTCTGCTGCCCGACCAAAACCCACAATCCCGGGAACATTTTCAGTACTCGCCCGCCGCTCCCTCTCTTGCCCACCGCCGTGCATATGGGAGACTAACTTAGTACCCTTTCTGATATATAACGCTCCAACTCCCTTGGGGCCGTAGAGCTTGTGTGCTGACATGGAGAGTAAATCTACCCCGAGTTCATTCACATTCACCGGGATATGCCCCGCTGTCTGTACCGCATCGGTATGAAAATAGATTCCCGTTTCCTTGGCAATCTTTCCTATCTCGGTTATCGGTTCCATAGTGCCCACTTCATTATTGGCGTGCATTACCGAAATGAGGATGGTTTTATCAGTAATTGCCTTTCTGACATCATCAGGGTCAACTAAGCCATACCCATCCACCGGGAGGTAGGTTACACTGAATCCTCTTCGCTCCAAAAACTTGCCTGTCTCTATCACGGCATGATGCTCAATAGAGCTGGTAATAATATGATTCCCCTTATTCTGGTTGGCGAAAGCTACACCCTTCAAGGCGAAGTTATCTGCCTCAGTCCCTCCACTGGTAAAGACAATTTCCTCATCCCGAGCACCAATGAGGTCGGCAACCTTACTTCTTGCCTCCTCAATAGCTCCCTTTGCCTCCTGCCCATAGGCATAGATACCGGAAGGGTTACCGAAGACTTCGGTGAAGTATGGCAGCATCGCCTTCACCACCTCGGGGTGTGTCGGTGTAGTGGCAGCATAATCAAGGTATATCTGTTTCATTTCTTGTCCCCCCACAATATCGCCAATCTATCGCCTCCTCAAGTTTATATATACATCACCCCTTCAGGCGTTCCTTCCTTTTTTGCCGCTCAAGCAAATCCTGTAAAGTAGTAGACTCCAAAACCCCGTTCACTGCCTTCTTCAGCTCACCCCAGATATCACGAGTAACACAAAAGTCAGAGCGAGGACAGGTCTCGGGACTGTTGACACACTCCACAGGAGCAGTTGAACCCTCAAAAAGTCGAATCACTTCATTAAGCCTTATCTCCTGGGGAAGTCTGGCTAACCAAATACCCCCTCCAGGTCCTCGTGTACTCCTTACTATTCCAGCAGCTATAAGGGGAGTCACTAGATGCTCTAAATACATGAGTGAAATCTGTTGCCTTTGAGCAATATCTCTTAATAAAACTGGCCCTTCCCCTCCATGAACGGCCAAATCCAAAAGCGCCCTGGTTCCATATCGTGCCCTAGTAGAAAGTTTCACTTATGTCTCCTCGATTGTTGACAAATATAGTCTACATAATCAAGAATATCATAGACCTAGAGGCTTGTCAATACTCTGTACCCTTTCATAACTTCCTTATATTGATACAATTCCATGTCGCCGGTGACTGTTTGCCGTTTTGGTAGTTGATTCTTCCTTTGGTGCCCTAGTCGCCCTGGCTTCGGTTAATGGTACCTCCCAGCCCTGGCTGTTATATGTCTACGCTACCTGCTTTGGCTTAGCCTGTATAGCCTTCTGGATTGCGGCGCCTAGACATGCCGTCAGGCTGCGAGCCAAAATCTAGAGCGCCCTGCAGACGATGCCCCTCTTTCGGACGTAGTTCTCAACCTTGCTATCCTGTCTTCCCCTAGTTGCACGCCATATGCTTTATCAGTATAATCATCTCAGTGTTGTGAGCTAGGGCTAATTGGTATTTTGGGGAAAATGATTGGGCTTATCATCAGGTAGTGGATAAATTTCCCCATTCTCTGATAAAAGGTAAATCTACATCCGAAGGAAGGACAAGAATGAGCGAAAAGCAACTTACGATTCCTGAGATCTACGTGAAGGGCAAGGAAAATCTGAAAAGGGCGGGTGTTGATTGGGTGTATCCCCCAGGGCGCAAGCTGGGACCGTCGGTTAAGGCCAACCGCCAATATCTGGACTCCCTGTTTTTTGAGCCTAAATTCTTCGATCCGGTTAACGTGGATACCAGCTTCACCATTTTTGGCATAAAATTAAAAACGCCAGTCTTCTGTTCAGCTATTACCAGGCAGCCCTATATGTCGGAGACTAGCTTAGCTGAGATTGCCAGAGGTGTAGCTGACGCCGGGTCTTTAATTATGCTTGGCATTGGTGGTTCCTCTGATCTACAAAGTGCCATCGACACCGGGGCGCCTGTGGTCAAGGTGGTGAAACCCTATCGAAACACTGAATTAATCTATGAGAAAGTTCATGATGCCGAAAACCGGGGATGCGTGGCGGTTGGCATGGACATTGACCACTTTTATGGACTATTGAGGGGAGATAGGGTTGAGATGACGGAGACATTCGGCCCGCAACGTACGAGCGAGTTAAAACAATTAATATCCCAGACCAAGCTACCGTTCATCATAAAGGGTGTTCTTAGTGTCAGCGATGCCGAAAAGGCTGTCCAATTAGGAGCCTCTGCCATAATAGTCAGCAACCACGGTAGCGGCTCGTTCGACTTTTCAGTTCCTTCTATGGTAGCGCTTCCTAAAATTGCTGATAGTGTCGGTAACAAATTGACTGTGCTCGTGGATACTGGTTTCGAAACTGGTAATGACGTTTTTAAAGGACTGGCCTTTGGCGCCAAAGCAGTGGGGTTGGCTACTCCTATGATACTTGCTTGGGCAGCAGACGGTTCGAAAGGCGCTGAACTCCTGATTAATCAGGTTACAGCAGAACTACGTCGGACTATGGCCGGTGCCGGTTGTCCCAATCTATCTACGATTAAAAGAGCAATGATTATCGAGATGCCTTTCATACAGGAATAATTAAACAGAGCAAATCCTAGGCTAACAAGATGCGCAGAATTAGGCACTTTCGCCTAGGGGTGTCCAAGGGAGGAGTGCACAGATTAAAATCTGCTTCTTTCAATCTATGTGGCGAGGTGGGTCAGCAGTGATTGTCTGCTTAGCCTCTGCCACTGCTCTGATACCTATTTTCAATCTCCAAAAACATCTAAACTACCCGCCTTGACCTTGTGCCATGCGCCTATCTGTAGCTGTTCAGGTCAGGTAATTGTGCCTATCCACACTAGTATTTTTACGTGCGTGTTGAGCTGTTCCTAAGTTGAGACCCCAGCCAAAAAGGAGTATGATAAAGACGAGGGAATCAAGAGGAGCGCCATTTGGGTAAGATAAAAATTCTAATCGCTGATGACCATGCTGTGGTGCGAGAGGGCACTCGCCAGATTCTAGAGCAGGAACCGGACTTGGATGTAGTTGCTGAGGCTGGCGATGGTGAAGAAGCAGTGAGCTTGGCCGGCAACTGCAAGCCGGATGTTGCCATAATCGATATCGCCATGCCTAAGGTCGATGGTGTCGAAGCCACTAAGCAGATTAAGGCACTTTATCCCACCATAGCCGTGTTGATACTTACTGCCTACGACGATGACCAGTTCGTCTTCAGTCTCCTGGAAGCCGGGGCGGCTGGGTACCTGTTAAAAAGTGTTCGCGGCCGTGAACTCATTGATGCCGTGCGGGCAGTACATGCTGGAGAGGCAGTGCTTCACCCGTTAATTGCTCGCAAGGTACTGAACCGTTTTGTCCCCACTGCCGACAAACTAGGACAGCGAGAGCCAACGGAAGTGCTGAGCGAGCGGGAATTGGAGGTACTCAAGCTGGCAACCAATGGCCTAAGTAACCAGGATATTGCTGAGAAGCTTTGCCTTAGTGTACGCACCGTTCAGGCCCACCTGGGCCACATCTTCAACAAGCTACAGGTCAGTTCCAGAACTGAAGCCGTAGTGCGTGCCTTAAAAGAGGGTTGGGTTACCCTTGACGATGTACCCTAAGCATCGTTGCTGGGGAGCTGGAGTACGGATATGGCACACCAATTATTGATAAACTGGCTGATAAAGACTGTGCGTAAGCCCGGTTTCTGGCTTATTCTGGCTTTGCTGGTGCTCATTACCCTCCCACATTACAGGGAAGCCCTGGGGCACCCGGCATTCCTTATCAACATAATGTCTAACCTTGGCTTAGACCGGCATGCCTTTGAGAGAATACTTTATCTGGCACCTATAGTCTGGGCTGGTTTCCTGTTTGGCTGGAGAGGAGCTGCCATTACTTCGTTGGCGGCACTGGCTTGCATGTTACCTCGTGCTATCTTCATTTCACCATACCCAAGCGATGCGCTTTTTGAAACCAGTGCCGTTTTCATCATTGGCAATGTATTGGCTATTAGCTTCAACGCGCTCCGCAAGGAGCGGGCATACCGCACCCAGCTTGAAGTAGCCCGCCAAGAGCTTCAAGACCATGTGCAAGTCATACAAGAAAACGAGGAGCGGCTTGCCGCCCTTCACCAGATATCAAGCACTGTCTCTCAGTCTCTGGAGCTGAACCAGGTCTTGAGCGGCGCTATCGGCAACGTTGTTGATGTCATGCAAGTTGAGATTGCCCTCGTATTTCTCTTGGATGAAGAAGCCGGTGAGCTTACTCTGGCCGCCCACCGGGGTGTATCAGCGAGGTTTGTCCAGGGCGTGGGCAAGCTCAAACTGGGAGAAGGCTTCAACGGCAGGGTGGCTGAGACTGGGGAATCGCTATATGTAGAGGACGCCACTCAAGACCCCGGGCTCACCAAAATGGCAGTGAGGGAGGAGGGGATACGCTCCCAGCTCATCGTGCCCCTGAAATCTAAAGGAAAGGTGGTCGGCACCCTTTGTGTTGCCGCCCGCCGCCAGCGTCAAGTTCTTCCAGAAGAACTAGAGTTGGTCACCGCCATTGGCAATCAAATCGGCGTTGCTGTAGACAATGCGCGCCTCTATCAGCAGCAGCAGGCAGTCGCTGAGGAACTACGGGCGTCTGAAGCAAAATATCGGGAGCTATTTGAGAATGCCCACGATGCTATCTGGCTTCATGACCTTGAAGAAAATATCATTGCTGCTAACAAAGCCTGTGCTACCCTTACTGGCTATAGTGTGGAGGAATTATCTGACATAAAGGCGGGTGACCTGTTTGCCGAGGGCTGCTTAGAGAGTATTAAGAACTTAGAAGACCTTCTGCTTAAGGACAAGGCACTTGGCCGTCTTTCTGAGGTAAAGATAGTCAGGAAGGACGGAACTGAGGCGTCTGTACAGTTGTCCACCAGCCCGGTCTTCAGCAACGGGCAAATTGTAGGCTTTCAACATATTGCCAGGGATATTACTGAACAGAAACGAATGCAGGAGAACCTGCGTTTCTACTTGCAGCAAGTTACCAGGGCTCAGGAAGAGGAGAGAAGGCGCATCTCCCGGGAGCTACATGATGAAACCACCCAGGCTTTGGTTGCACTATCTCGTCAGTTAGATGCTCTCGCTTCCAGCGGCAAGGGGCTGTCTGAGGACAGTCGTCTCCGCTTAGAGGAACTATGGCAGAAAACCAACAACATAATGCAAGGGGTGCGCCGTTTAAGCCAGGACTTACGGCCGGCAGCACTAGACCGCCTTGGTCTACTGTCAGCATTGGAATGGCTGGCATCTGACGTAGCGGAATACTCAGGAATAGAGATAAAGGTCAACGTAGTTGATACCGAACGCCGCCTCCCTGAAGAGGTAGAGCTAGTACTTTTCCGCATTACTCAGGAAGCACTGAGAAACGTGTGGCGGCATTCTCAGGCAACTAGGGCTGAGATTACAGTGGAGTTTGACGAGAGTAAGACAAGGGTAACCGTCAGTGACAATGGCAAAGGGTTTAACCTTCCCGAGACAATAGGCGACCTAGCCAGAGATGGCAAGCTTGGCTTAGCTGGGATGCAGGAGCGTGCCCGGCTACTCGGTGGCAGTCTAACGGTACAATCCGAACCAGGTAGAGGGGCTACAATAACCGTAGAGTTACCAGCATAGTTGGCCAGGGATGAGAGTTTAGGAATTGAGCGGTTTTATCTCTACTATCCGGGAATACACTCCCTCTGTAGGTAATCTATCCTATTATTCGATGGTTGTCCATTCGGTGTGATGGTCAGCGAAAAGGCTGGGTATTTACGCGTGAGGAATACCCAGCCTTTTGTATAGTTCCGATTTCTCAAAACTGCCTTAACTCTTCCCTATTCTGAACATCTTGATGTTGCGTGTAGGTTCGACAAATCATCAGGAATTGAAATCGAGCCCTCCATTATTAGCTCGTCCCCCTTGATCCAGACTTTGATGTCGAGTGCCTTTATCGCCAACCGTTTCTCCTCATGTGTTAGATTACCTAGCCTCTTACCTATTATATCACATACCATCTTGACGTTGTCCAGGTCAACCGTAGCCTGCTGTGCCTGCACTATCTTAGTCTCAAGTTCAGTCTTACGTTGTAGACACTCGGCACGGGTGCCGTTTATTTTCTGATTTTCTTGAATGACAAGGTCTTCAGGGAACCCCATTTTCGACTGTTTGAATAACTGCTTTTGCTCTTCGTCCAGTTCCTTCAGCCTTGCTTCAACATCTGCCAATTCCTGCAAGAAATAATCTGCTTTTGCCGAGTCGGCCTCCACAGCTTTGAGGCCAGCCAGCACCACCTCAGGCTGGGACAGCAGAGTCGCTACCTTATGCCAGAGCAATTGGTCTAGCTCCTCACGCCTCCACCTGCGGTTGGGGCACTTTTCGGCCGACACTATCCTGTTCTTGCAG
>Ga0209979_1001321_pt1 | contig 27651 bp, 30 predicted proteins | sample AnhtaG_FD_183114 | JGI IMG/M metagenome (GOLD analysis project Ga0209979, IMG submission 183114) | Deep subsurface microbial communities from Anholt, Denmark to uncover new lineages of life (NeLLi) - Anholt_01485 metaG (SPAdes) (version 2) | ecosystem: Environmental > Aquatic > Marine > Oceanic...
TTCCTGACCGGTAAATAATGTACCTACCTTCCCTTAATCTTTCCAGAGGAAGGGGAAGCTCTTCCCAGTGATGCAGGAAGTGAAGTCGTTCAAAGAGATTGTTTTTCTCTTCCCTTAATTTTTCCAGCTTATCCTTAAATTCTGAGCATCTCTGGAAGATCCCTTGCCAATCAAAATTCTTAATCCAGTGAAAATAATCCCCCTGTTTGACCATTATCTTGGTGGGAAAAAGCCCCAAACCAGGTCTTTTCTGTTCAAACTGCCCCAGATAATCTATAGTCCAGCTGAGATGAGAGATTGCCTCCTCCAGCTGGTCCGTTTCCACCCGGGGCGGCTTGAAGGAAGAGACAAAAGATTTGCCATCCACAGTCTCAGGTTGGAAAAGAGCTAATTCCCGCAGCTTCCTGATTATGGAATCTCTTAGACTCTCCTCGGCAATGAGGTAAACTTTTCTCATTTCTGCTACAGCCATCTTCTACCCTCTTAAGAAGCTGGTTAAGATTCGACCCAGAATTTCTTTGCTCTTTGGGCAATAAACTGTACAACCTCTTTTAAATTTTTCTTACTATTCTCTTCGATTTTCTTCCTCTCCATTTCAAATTCTTTCCCGATTTGCTTTATCTCTTCCTCGGCTTCATATAAAAGTCTTTTTTTTATCTTTTCTCCTTCTTTTCTTGCTTCTTCCTGTGATTTGGCGATTATTTCCTTTGCTTCTTTTTCCGCTTCTTCTAACATTCTTTCTTTTTCTTTTCTCCCTCCCTCTATAACTGTCTCGGCTTTTTTTTCTGCTTCTTTAATTTTTTCTAGAACCTGTCTGGGCATATTGAGCTCCCCTTTTGATAAGTTTAACTTTAGCCTCCTTCAGCATCTCTAAAGCTAAAGAATCTGGATAATTACCCTGGAAGAAAACTTTTCCTATTCCCACATTGATGATCATTTTGGCACAGGTCAAACACGGCTGGTGGGTGCAGTAAAGAACCGATCCTTTCACTCCGGTGCCATGCATGGCTGCCTGAATAATAGCATTCTGTTCAGCATGTAGACCCCGGCATATCTCCTGTCTCTCGCCAGATGGAATCTTCAATTTATCCCGCAGACACCCTATCTCTTCACAATGGGGTAGATGGCGGGGGGCTCCATTGTAACCCGTAGAAAGAATCCTTTTGTCCTTAACCAATAGAGCTCCTACTTTTCTTCTGAGGCAGGTAGAACGAGAGGTGATGAGATGCGCGATTTCCATAAAATAATCATCCCATGAGGGACGTTTCTCTTTCATTCTTCTATCTTGGCTTTGGGAAAAATCCTGTGTTCCTAAATGTTTTTGTATCTTCAAGCGAGGAACTTTTCCCTTATTTTCCAATCATCATAATTTTTGTTTTTCGATGCTCCAATATAACGTATCAGGTCTGTTTGTCAACAGTCCTTGAGGAAGATCCCCTCAAGCTCCCCTATCATAGTCCAAGCCGAGTTTTTTCATAATCCCTTTTATATTCTCCTCAATTTCCTTGAGGCATTCCTCATAGCTCTGGCAGGAGCCTCCCATGGGATCAGAAATTTCTTCTTTTAGGCCTGTGGCAAACTCTTTTAGCAGAAAAACCTTACCACGGGCCGGGGGATAAAGATGCAGAATTCTTTCTCTATGGTCTTTTTCCATTACCAGAATAAGATCAGCCATCTTTAGCGCCGCACCTTCAGAGCGAGCGCTTCGATAAAAAGAAGCATTTATTCCCTTCTCCCTTAGCACTTCTAGGGTCATTTTTCCGGGTGGTGACCCATCAAAAGCAGCTATTCCTGCCGAGTGGATCTTAACCCGATCCGATTGCTCTTTCGGCCATAGTTTTTTGAGGAGAGCCTCGGCCATGACACTTCGGCAGGTGTTCCCTGTGCAGACAAAAAGAATATCCCTCTTCGCTTTGCCTTCCTTATCTACGGTCTCCCTGGGAAGCCATCCCTCTCTGATCAATTGTAGCTCGCGGCTGGTAGCTCTCACTATAGTGGATTCCTCACCTAAAAGCGCTTCCCCTCCGTCCAGGAGCAAATCTATTCCTTCTTTTAGGTAGGCGGTAATCTGACTTGCTCTCAGGGGACTGGGTTCTCCTGAGAAATTAGCGCTGGTAGTCCCCAGGAGAATTTTGTTTTTCTCAATGAGCTTTTGAGGGATGGGATGTGAGGGAACTCTTATGGCAATTTCCCCTTGTTGATTTAGCAAGGTGGCAGGAGAAATGCTGCTAGCTTTAAATATAAGGGTTAGAGGACCGGGCCAGAATTTATTCATGAGTCTTTGTGCAGATAGGGGGATTGTTTCCACAAAGTCAAGAATTTCCTCCTTCTTGGCCAGAAAGAGAATAAAGGGCTTTTCTCTAGGTCTTTTCTTTACCTGGTAGAGTCTATCAATCGCTTCTAAGCTCTCGGCATCTGCTCCCAATCCATAGACTGTATCCGTGGGAAAGGCCACCAATCCGCCGTTCTTGAGGACCCTGATACCCTCTTTGATTTTGTGGTCCTCTGGATGGGCAGGATTTATTTTTATTATTCTCATTTCTTTATCTGTTTGTCCGGATTCACTCTTGATTCTCAGATTCGACTCTTAATTTTCACAGGATCAAAGTTTATTTTATTTTAACCAGAGGGGAAGTCAAGAAATCCCAGGGGGTCACTTGCTATTTTCGTCAAATATTGTATACTACAAAAGTATCTCAAAAAAAGCTTACCTGGTAAGCGTAAAGGAGGATAAAAATGCCTTTAGCGGACGAGTTGGGGTTCCCTAGTATTCCCATAAACAAAAAATGGATTGGACTGGCTGTCTTAGGGATTATCATCATAGTGGTTTTGGCCGCTCTCTTTTATTCCATTGGACCGGAAGAGCTAGGGGTAATCAGGAGGTTTGGAAGATATGCGAGAACTACCCAACCAGGACTCCACGTAAAAGCTCCCTTTCTGGAGACAGTGACAAAGGTGAGGGTACTGCATGTCTTTAAGGAGGAATTCGGGTTTAGAACTCTTCAGGCCGGGGAACGAACCATTTATGCACCAGGAAGATTCGATGAGGAATCCCTGATGTTAACCGGAGATCTTAATGTGGCAGTGGTCGAATGGATTGTTCAGTATAAGGTTAGAGATCCGGTGAAGTATCTTTTTAATGTGAGAGATGTTGGTGAGAATATCAGGGACATTTCAGAAGCAGCCATGCGCCAGATAGTAGGAGACAGGAGTGTGGATGAAGTTTTGACCGTAGGAAGGATAGAGATAGGGCAGGAAGTTCAGAGGAAACTCCAGGAGGTGCTTGATGTTTATCAAACCGGGGTTCAGATTGTCACGGTCAAGCTGAAAGATGTAAATCCTCCTGATGCGGTAAAGCCCGCTTTTAACGAAGTTAATGAGGCCAGGCAGGAGAAGGAAACTACCATTAATGAGGCCTGGCAGGGCTACAATCAAATCATTCCCAAGGCCAGGGGGGAAGCGGAGAAGACAATCAGTGAGGCTGAAGGATATGCTATCAATAGAGTAAATCAGGCTGAGGGGGACGCTAATAAATTTGTAGCTGTCTGGCAGGAGTATAGGAAGGCTGAGGATGTTACCAGAAGAAGACTGTATCTGGAGACTCTAGGAGAGATTTTACCTAAGATGGGTCGCAAATACATTATTGATTCAGAGCAGCAGGGAATTTTGCCTCTGTTGTCCTTAACCGAGAAGGGAGGCGGATCATGAAACCTGAGAGATTGATTCTCATTATAGTTCCAGTCATTGTGGTTTTGATAGTGCTGGCAGCGACTCTGTACACGGTGGATGAAACAAAGCAGGTAGTTATCACCCAGTTTGGTGAACCTATCGGTGAACCTATCACCAGAGCAGGTATACATATAAAAAAGCCGTTTATCCAGAAGGTAAACTACTTTGAAAAGCGTCTTTTGACCTGGGATGGCAGCCCTACCCAGATTCCTACCAAGGATAAAAAGTTTATCTGGGTGGATACCACGGCCCGATGGCGGATTGTGGATGTCCTGAAGTTCCTTCAAACAATGGGGGAGGAAAGGGTAGCTCATGGGAGGCTGGATGATATAATTGACTCGGCCAGCAGAAATCAGATCACCAGCCAGTTACTTTATGAGTTGGTCAGAAACTCCGAGAGGGAATTTATCGAAACTGAGCTGGGCGTCGGGGCTGCGGAGGAAGTGGGCGAAATCAGACTTGGTCGAGAGAAGATAACCAAAGCGATTCTGGAGGAAGCTGTCCCCGGGGTCGCTCAATATGGAATAGAATTAGTTGATATTAGGATAAAGGGGCTAAACTATGTGGAGGAAGTAAGAGAAAAAGTTTATGCTCGTATGATTTCGGAACGCAGAAGGGTGGCTATGCAGACCCGCTCAGAAGGTCAGGGAAAAAAAGCTGAGATAGAGGGAATGAGGGAGAAAGAACTGAAGAAAATCACCTCGGAGGCTTACAGAACGGCTCAAGAAATTAAAGGTGAGGCTGATGCTGAAGCCATCGCTATATATGCTGAGGCCTATAGCAAGGACCCCGAGTTCTATTCTTTCGTAAAGACTCTGGAGACTTACAAAGAGACTTTGGACGATAACACCTGGTTGCTTTTGACCTCGGACAGTGAGTTCTACAAGTATCTCAAGAAACTTTCTCCCTGAGTGTTCAGGAAAGTATTAGCATTTGGAGATTTATACTATTTGACACGGGAATAAACTTTAGTATAATGAAAAGCCCAAGTCTAACAACAAGGGGTTTGACAGACTAAAAAGAAATAGATAGGCAAAGAAATGGTTGAGCCAAAAGGAAAAAGGGGGAATTTTGTTTATTTTTTTGCACAGAATTATGCCCATGGTTCGCGTGCCATGCGAAATTTACTGGGGGGCAAAGGAGCAAACCTTGCTGAAATGGCCCGCTTAGGAATCAGGGTTCCTCCTGGTTTTACTATCACTACCCAAGTCTGTTCCTACTATGCAAAACACCGCTCTTATCCAGAAAGTTTCTCTTCTGAGATAACTCAAAATTTAGAGAGATTGGAGAGGGTAACCGGAAAGAAATTTGGAGACCCCCATAACCCTCTACTGGTCTCTGTACGATCAGGGGCTAGAATCTCCATGCCCGGGATGATGGACACGGTCTTAAATCTCGGCTTAAACGATACCGCAGTCCAGGGATTGGTAAGGCAAACAGAGGACGAGCGATTCGCCTACGATGCCTATCGTCGGCTCCTTCAGATGTTCGGCAATGTAGTCCTGGGGATAGAGGGAAAAAAATTCGAAGAGCTTATCCAGAAAGAAAAAGCAGCCAAAGGGGTAAAGGGAGATATGGAGTTAACTGCTGAAGATTTCAAGCATCTGGTGGAGAGATTCAAAGAATTGATAGTTAAGGAAAAAGGGGCTGGGTTTCCCCAAGATCCCCTCCAGCAGCTAGATATGGCAAAGGATGCTGTTTTTGCCTCATGGAACAATAAGAGAGCTATTAACTATCGGCGGATCCACAAGATTCCTGAACATTGGGGCACAGCGGTTAATGTTCAGAGCATGGTCTTTGGCAATATGGGGGAGGACTCTGGTACCGGAGTTGGATTTACTAGAAATCCGGCTACAGGAGAAAAAGGGATTTATGGGGAATACCTGCTCAATGCTCAAGGAGAGGATGTGGTTGCCGGGATAAGAACACCTCGGCCTCTTTCTCAACTAAAGGACGATATGCCCGGAATCTACGAGGAGCTGGTCAGCATCACCCAGAGATTAGAAACCCATTACCGCGATGTGCAGGATTTTGAATTCACCATAGAAAATGGGGTGCTTTATCTCCTGCAGACCAGGGGAGGTAAGAGAACTGTTCAGGCTGCCATAAAAATAGCCACTGATATGGTTGAGGAAAAATTGATCACTAAAGAGGAAGCTCTGAGGAGAGTAGAGCCAGATCAATTGGATCAACTCCTCCATAGGTGGATTGACCCCGGGGCAAAAGTTGAAGTAATCACCCAGGGTCTGCCAGCCTCCCCGGGAGCAGCTACAGGAGCAATTGTTTTCACAGCAGACAGAGCAGTCGAGCTAACCAAGGATGGAAGGAAAGTGATCCTGGTGCGGAGCGAAACTTCGCCGGAAGACATCCATGGAATGGCAGTGGCTGAAGCTATCCTCACTTCTCGAGGGGGGGTAACTTCGCATGCTGCGGTGGTAGCAAGGGGTATGGGTAAGTGCTGTGTAGTCGGGTGTGAGGCTATAAAGGTGGATGAGAAAAAGGGGAAATTTGAAGTAAATGGATTTGTCTTTAGGGAGGGCGATTTTATAACTCTGGATGGGAGCACTGGCAAGGTCATAAAGGGTATAGTTCCTACGGTTAAGCCTGTGCTAAGTGACGAATTTAGGAAGCTTATGAAGTGGGCAGATGAGGTGAGAGTCCTGGGTGTAAGGGCCAATGCGGATACTCCCAAGGATGCCAGAATAGCTCGGGAGTTGGGAGCAGAAGGAATTGGGCTTTGTCGAACAGAGCATATGTTCTTTGGGGAGGATAGACTTCCCTATGTACAGAAGATGATTTTAGCCGAGGATCACCAGGAACGAGAGAAAGCACTAAAGATTCTGGGGCCCATACAGAAGGAAGATTTTAAGAATATTTTTAAGGAAATGGAGGGCTTACCTGTTATCATTCGATTACTAGATCCACCTCTCCATGAGTTTTTGCCCAATTATGAGGATCTCTTGCTCGAGGTTGATAAGTTAAAACTGGAAGGGGCGGATGAGGAAGTTATCCAAGAGAAAGAAAAACTCCTCCATCGCGTTGAAAACTTGAGGGAAGTGAATCCCATGTTGGGACATCGGGGTTGTAGACTGGGTATTACCTTTCCAGAAGTCTATAAAATGCAGACGAGAGCTGCTTTTGAAGCTGCGGCTGAGTTAGTCAGTCAAAAAAGAAAGATTTATCCCGAGATTATGATTCCTCTGGTGGTTCATGAGAAAGAATTGTCCATTCTGAGGAAAGAGATAATAGAGGTCATTAATGAGGTTATGAAGGAAAAAGGGGTAGATTTTGAGTACAAAATAGGTACAATGATAGAGCTTCCTCGTGCTGCTCTGTGCGCGGACAGGATTGCCAGGGAAGCAGATTTTTTCTCTTTCGGAACCAATGATCTTACTCAAACAACCTTTGGTTTTAGTCGAGATGATGCCGAAGGAAAATTTCTTCCCACCTACATTAAGAATAAAATTTTAAATGATAATCCCTTCCAGGTAATGGATCAGGAGGGAGTGGGAGAATTGGTCCGGATAGGTACGAGGAAGGGACGTGAAACAAAGGAGAATTTGGAGATAGGCATTTGTGGGGAACATGGAGGAGAGACTTCCTCCGTTAAGTTCTGTCATCGTATTGGAGTGGATTATGTGAGTTGTTCGCCCTACCGAGTTCCCATTGCTCGTCTGGCAGCTGCCCAGGCAGTACTAGAAGAGGAGGAAGCCGAACCTTGAGATAGCAGGGGAGGTGCCAGAGCGGCCAAATGGGACGGGCTGTAAACCCGTTGGCGCTGCCTACGATGGTTCGAATCCATCCCTCCCCACCACTACCAGAGGGAAGGATTAGCATTTAGAAGATCTATACGCGCACCGAGACCCTCTTGCCCACGTAGCTCAGAAGGAAGAGCACATCCTTGGTAAGGATGAGGTCACCGGTTCAATTCCGGTCGTGGGCTCCAGCTAGATTTGAAGTTTAAGCCAGCTAAAAAGCTGGTAGGGAGGGGAAGGGGAATTTTAACAAAATTCCCATGATTGAAAACAAGGGAAAATTCGCTGTCTAAAATGTAAGTTCTTTATAAGAGCGCAAGATTTCCAAAGATCAAGATATTCAAGGGAACTCTATCCCTTGAATATCCAAGGAGAAAGGAGGGAAAAAAAATGGCACGGGAAAAGTTTGTACGGACCAAACCTCATATTAACATTGGAACCATTGGACACGTGGATCATGGGAAAACTACTCTTACATCAGCCATTACTGGAGTTCTGTCAAAGAAGGGATTAGCTAAGGCCTTGACTCTGGATGAGATTGATAATGCTCCGGAGGAAAAAGAGAGAGGCTTAACTATTGCCATTTATCACGCAGAATACGAAACAGAAAAAAGACACTATGCTCACATAGATTGTCCGGGGCATGCTGATTACATTAAGAATATGATTACTGGAGCAGCTCAGATGGATGGGGCTATTTTGGTGGTTTCTGCTGCAGATGGTGCCATGCCTCAAACAAGGGAACATATTCTATTAGCCCGTCAGGTAAATGTTCCGGCCATAGTAGTTTTCTTGAATAAGGTAGATCAGGTGGAAGATAAAGAGCTGCTGGAATTGGTGGAACTGGAAGTCCGGGAGCTTTTGTCAAATTACGAATTTCCTGGAGATGAAATACCCGTAGTGGCTGGATCAGCTTTGCAATGTATTCAGTGCGGATGTGGCAAAGAAGACTGCCCCAAATGCAAACCCATTCTGGATATCCTGAAAGCCGTAGACGATTACATTCCTATTCCGCTAAGAGATGTGGATAAGCCCTTCCTGCTGGCCATAGAGGACATTTTCACCATCACAGGAAGAGGGACGGTGGTTACGGGAAGAATGGAGAGAGGAAAAATCAATATCGGGGATGCCGTAGAAATAGTAGGAATGTCAACTGAGACCAAAAAGACGGTGGCTACGGGTCTGGAGATGTTCAGAAAAACCCTGGAACAGTCCCAGGCAGGCGATAATATCGGCGTGCTTCTCAGGGGAATTGAAAAGGAAGTGGTGGAGAGGGGACAGGTTCTTGCCGCTCCTGGGAGTATAACTCCCCATACCAAATTTGAGGCCGAAGTCTATATCTTGACTAAAGAGGAAGGAGGAAGACATACTCCTTTCTTCGAAGGCTATCGTCCTCAATTCTATTTCCGCACTACCGATGTCACAGGGGATGTGAACTTGCCTGAGGGTGTAGAGATGGTCATGCCGGGAGATAACGTCAAGCTAACCATTAAGCTCATCACTCCTATTGCTATGGAACAGGGTCTAAGATTTGCCATAAGAGAAGGGGGGCATACAGTAGGAGCCGGAGTGGTTGGGAAGATTATTGAGTAAGGAATCTCATGAGGAAAATAGTTACTCTGATATGTACAGAGTGCAAAGAGAGAAATTATACGACCAGCAGGAACAAGGATACATCCCCTCTGAATCTTAGAAAATATTGTAAGAGATGTCGGAAGCACACTCTTCATAAAGAAAAATAGGTCCGTAGCTCAAATGGCTAGAGCACCGGACTCCAAATCCGGCGGTTGCGGGTTCGAGTCCTGCCGGGCCTGCCCAAGATATTTTGATCTCTGGGCTCGAAATAGAGGGAGACAATGTTTAAAAAGGTAGGCGGTTTTCTTAAAGCCGTAAGTGCTGAAATGAGAAAAGTGACCTGGCCTTCTCGGCCCGAAATCATAAGATCTACTCTTATTGTTCTTATCACTATCATTATTTTTGCCGCAGTTATAGGTGGGATAGATGTCTTGTTTCTACAGATTCTTAATATATTTCTGAGGTGAAGTGACTATGGGCGAAAAAAAATGGTATGCTCTTCATACTTACGCCGGTCAGGAAGATAGAGTGAAGACTAACCTGGAGCAAAGAGTTGAATCTTTTGGAATCAAGGACAAGGTTTCCCGCATTTTAATTCCCAAGGAAAAGATAGCAGAGGTTAAGAATGGAAAAAGAAGGATATACCGCAGGAAGTTTTTCCCCGGGTATATGCTTATTGAGGCAGAACTGACCGATGAGAGTAAATTTGTTATATCTAACACTCCTGGTGTGAGTGGTTTTGTAGGCCCCATGAATCAACCTGTTCCTTTAGATGAGAAAGAGGTGACCAATGTGGAATACCGAATGGGCCTTTTGGAAAAGGAACCTAAACCCGGTATTCTTTTCGAACTGGGTGAGACTATTCGTATTGCTCAGGGACCCTTTGCCAGTTTTCAGGGAGAAATCATAGAAGTCAATCCTCATCAACAAAGACTCAAGGTTCTTGTATCCATTTTTAGCAGAGAAACCCCTGTGGAAATAGAATATGTTAATGTGGAAAAGCTCTAATGGCTAAAAAACCTATTCAGACAAAAATTAAACTTCAGATAGCGGCTGGTAAGGCTAATCCAGCTCCTCCTGTAGGCCCAGCTCTAGGTCAGCACGGCGTGAGTATAATGGATTTTTGCCGAGCCTTTAATGAGAAGACCAAAGACAAGGGAGATATCATTATTCCTGTGGCTGTAACTGTTTACAGAGATAGGTCTTTTACCTTCGAGCTAAAGACACCTCCAGCTGCTTCCCTGCTCAAGAAAGCAGCTGGAATTGAGAAGGGTTCTGGGGAGCCTAACCGTAAGAAGGTGGGCAAGATAGGCCGAAAGGACCTGGAGGAGATAGCCAGGATTAAGCTGCCGGATTTGAATGCCTACGAGCTCAATAGTGCGGTCAAGATCATTGAAGGAACGGCGAGAAACATGGGTTTGGAAGTAGAAGATTAATTATGGCAAAAAAAAGAAGTAAGAGATATCTGGGGATATTCGAGAGGCTGGGAAAAAATAAGAAATATGCGTCTCTAGAGGCTATAAAGTTAATGAAGGAAATTTCTCATTGTGGATTCGAGGAGTCAGTAGAGGTAGCCGTCTATTTGAATATAAAACCTAAGGAACGTGGTGAGCGAGTGAGAGGGACAGTGGCTCTACCTCATGGGACGGGCAAAAAGCTTAAGGTACTGGTCTTTGCTAAAGGAGAGAAGGCTGAGGAAGCCAGCAAGGCAGGAGCTGATTGGGTAGGAGATGAGGAATTGATAGCCAAAGTCGAGAAAGGATGGCTTGATTTTGATGCCGTGGTTGCTTCGCCAGAGTTAATGAAAGATGTGGCTAAATTGGGACGAATCCTGGGTCCTAGAGGCTTGATGCCATCCCCAAAAGTAGGGACAGTGAGTGAGAATCCCTCCCGGGCGGTAAGAGAATTGAAGAAGGGAAAGATTGAGTACAGAAACGATGCCAGCGGAGGAATCCATGCTTTGATAGGAAAGATCTCTTTCACCGATGATGCCCTACTCGAGAATCTCAAAGTTTTGCTTAGAGCTTTAAATAAGGATAAACCTTCTACAGTGAAGGGGGCATACATTCGGGGCATTTCCCTTTGTTCTACAATGGGACCGGGCATAAAAGTGGACCTACCTAGCCTATTGGGAGATCTGTAAAATGGCACTGAGAGAAAAAATAGAGAAGGTGGAAGGGATAGGCAGGCTTCTGAGGACGTGTCCAGCTTCTTTCATAGTGGATTATCGAGGATTAAAAGTGGTAGAGCTTACTGAGCTCCGAAATAAATTGAGAGAGGGGAAGGCCATTTTTCGAGTGGTCAAAAACACTCTTGCCGCAAGATCTATTCAGGGAAAAGAACTGGAAGGATTAGTTCAATGGTTTTCCGGGCCCACGGGGATAATCTTTGTAGAAGGAGATCCTTTAGTTTCAGCCAAAGTGCTGGTAGGTTTTCTTCCCAATCATCCTAATTTGAGCATTAAGGGGGGTCTCTTAGGTGGGAATTTCTTGGAAGAGGATAAAGTAAAAACCTTGGGGAAACTGCCCTCTCGGGAGGTTCTTTTGTCCCAGATTTTATTCTTGCTCGAGCTTCCCTTAGCAAGGCTAACCAGTGCTTTGAATTCGCCTCTGCAACGACTAATTTATCTTCTAAACACAATTTCGGCCAAAAGAGGAGGATAATCTATGGCTAAAACGCCATCCCCCACAGGGGAAAAACTTGAAGAGGTAAAACAACAAGGAAAGAAAGAACCCAAAGAAGAACCGAAGGAAGAGCCCAAAGTGGAAGTCAAAGAAGAACCCAAGAAAGAACTCAAAGCAGAACTCCGAAAAGAACCTACTAAAGGAGAGCCTACGAAAAAGCTTACGAAAGAGCTTAAGAAAGAACCCGAAGACAAGGGAAAAGGTGATAAAAAGCAAGAGATCATTAAAGCTATTGAAGGGATGAACGTGCTGGAACTCTCAGAACTGGTAAAAGAGCTGGAGGATAGGTTTGGAGTCAAGGCCGCTGCTGTCTCTCCGGTTGGTATTCAGGCTCCAAGCGCTGGTGAGGCGGCAGTAGAAGAAGAGAAAACTGAGTTCGACGTGATATTAAGTGAGGTGGGCAGCAAAAAGATCCAGGTGATTAAGGAAGTAAGAAAAGTGACTTCTCTGGGATTAAAGGAAGCAAAAGATTTGGTAGAACAAGCTCCCCAACCCGTTAAGCAGGGAGTAAGTAAGGAAGAAGCCCTTAAGATCAAAGGGATTTTAGAGGCAGTAGGAGCTAAGTTGGAGGTGAAGTAGGGGGGTAATTCATGGATATCAAGAAGGGTTCAAAGATATTAGATTTCACTAAATCAAAACCTGTCATTGAGGTACCGAATCTGCTGGAGATGCAAAAAGCATCCTTTGAAGCCTTTCTGCAGGTAAATGTTCCACCCCAGAAGAGGGTTAATGAGGGTTTGCAGGGGGTTTTTAAAGATATATTTCCTGTGGAAAGTTACAATGGCAGATTGGTCTTAGATTTTGTAGAGTATGATTTAAGAGAACCCAGACATCCAGTAGAGAGATGCAAGGAGGAAGAACTCACCTTCTCTCTTCCTCTGTACGTGAAGCTACGCTTAGTTAAAAAGGAGACCGGGGAGGTCACCGAGCAGGAAGTATATCTGGGAGATTTTCCTCTAATGACGAGAAAAGGGAGTTTCATTATCAACGGAGGAGAGAGGATAATAGTCAACCAATTGCAGAGGTCCCCCGGGGTAATTTTTGAGGAGGATATTTCTGCTTCCTCCACTTCCGGGATAATGTACAGAGCGCGTATTATCCCACAAAGAGGAAACTGGTTGGATTTTGAGATTCGAGAGGGTCTCATCTACATGCGGATTAACCGTAAGAGGAGATTTTTGGCGACCTTATTCTTAAGGGCTATGGGTGGAGTGCCTGAAGAAATTCTCGGGGAATTTGAGAATCCAGATGACAGAAGAGTTTTGGAAGAAAGCTTCAAGCAGGATGGAGCAGCCACGCAAAAGGACGGCCTTCTAAAGATTTACCATTGTCTCAGGCCAACTCGACCCCCTGTTTTCGAATCAGTTAACGAAGTCTTTACCAGGACATTTCTGGATCCTCGCCGATATAGCCTGGGCAGAGTGGGGAGATTCCAGATTAATAAGGAATTGGATTTAGATGGTGATTGGCAGACTGAGGTTATCCGGTTGAGGGACGTTATAGGTACTATAAAATATCTCTTAAGGTTAAATAGAGAGAAAAAAGAAATAAAAAGTTTGGATCATCTCTCATATAGGAGAGTAAGGAGAGTGGGGGACCTTCTGTTAGAACAACTCCACATTGGATTGGCTCACCTGGCTAGAGTCATACAGCAGGGTATGAGTATTCAGGATCCCGAAACAGTCACTCCTCGCTCCCTCATTAATACGAGAACAGTGAGGAATTCAGTGGATAGTTTTTTCAATACAGGGCGCCTTTCTCAATATTTAGATCAGACCAATCCGCTGGCGGAACTTACTCACAAACGCAGACTCTCGGCCTTGGGTCCAGGAGGATTGAACCGGGTCCAGGCTAAGGAAGAAGTGAGAGATGTTCATTATAGCCACTATGGTCGTATTTGCCCCATAGAAACCCCTGAAGGTCAAAACATTGGCTTGATCGTCTCTTTAGCTGCCTATGTTAGAATAAATGAGTTTGGTTTTCTGGAAACCCCGTATAGGAAAGTAGAAGGGGATAGGGCCACTCAAAAAGTAGTATATCTCGATGCCCGAGAGGAAGATAATTACTATATTGCTAGCACCGATACTGTAGATGAGGAAGGGAGGTTTATCAGACCTGAACTGATAGCCAGATACAGGGGAGAAGTTGTTACTGTCCCCAAGGAAAAGGTAGATTATGTGGATGTATCCCCCAAGCAGATGGTCTCGGTAAGTACTTCCTTGATTCCTTTCCTGGAACATGATGAGGCTAACCGGGCTCTCATGGGTTCTAATATGCAGCGTCAGGCAGTACCCTTGGAGATGCCAGAGGAAGCTTTTATTCAAACAGGGATGGATGAGAAAGTTGCTCAAGATTCTATGAGTGCGGTGAAAGCAAGACGCTCTGGAGAAGTTGTTTATGTGGATGCTAACTCCATAAAAATTAAAACTTTATCAGGAATAGATACTTACGACCTGACAAAGTTTAATCGATCCAACCAACGTACCTGTATTAACCAACGGCCGATTGTAACCAGAGAAGAGAAGGTAACAGAGGGAGATTTCATCGCTGATGGTCCGGCTATCCGAAATGGTAAACTTGCCCTGGGCAGAGATATTCTAGTAGCCTTTATGCCCTTCGGAGGATACAATTTTGAGGACGCTGTCTTAATCAGTGAAAAACTGGTTAAGGATGATATCTTCACCTCTATTCATATCGAGGAATTTCATGTTGAGGCAAAGGAACTGAAGTCCGGGATAGAGGAGATTACCGCGGATATTCCTAATGTGGAGGAGGTATCTTTAAAGAATCTAGATGAGGATGGGATTATCCGAATAGGAGCAGAGGTGAAATTTGGAGATATCCTGGTAGGCAAGGTGACCCCTCAGGTTGAGGTAAAACTTACCCCTGAGGAAAGGCTCTTGCGCAGTATCTTTGGAGAAAAGGCACAAAAGGTAAAAGATAACTCTTTAAGAGTCCCTCATGGAGTTGAAGGAAAAGTTATTAAAATCAAAGTTTTTTCCCAGGAGAACGAGGATAATCTTCCGCCAGATATGAGAAAGAAAGTAAAGGTATATGTGGCTATGCGTCGTAAGATCAGAGTTGGAGATAAAGTATCTGGCCGTCATGGAAATAAAGGAGTAGTAGCCAAGATAATTCCTGAAGAGGATATGCCTTTTCTTGAGGATGGAACGCCGGTCCAAGTAGTATTGAATCCCCTGAGTGTTCCTTCCCGAATGAATATAGGCCAAATATTGGAAGTCCACCTGGGATGGGTGGCCAAGGTCTTAGGGGTAAAGATAATATGTCCGGTTTTCGAAGGTCCTAAGGAAGAGGAGATAAGAGGGCTATTGAAGAGGGCCTCTCTACCCGAGTCAGGAAAGGTTACTCTCTACGATGGACAAACCGGAGTCTTATTCCATCAGCCGGTGACGGTAGGCTACATGTATATGATGAAGTTGATTCACCTGGCTGAAGAAAAAATACATGCTCGTTCCACCGGTCCCTACGCTTTAATAACTCAGCAACCCCTGGGAGGGAGATCTCGACAGGGAGGCCAGAGATTCGGAGAAATGGAAGTATGGGCTCTGGAGGGATATGGAGCAGCATACAGCCTGCAGGAGATGCTTACAGGTAAGTCAGACGATCTCCAGGCCCGGGCTAAGATACATGAATGGATAATAAGAGGTGAAAACTTTCTGGATACTCAAACACCCGAATCTTTCAAAGTTTTAGTTAAGGAACTGCAATCTTTGGGATTGTCGCTGGAATTTTGGAAAGATAGTAAAAAACTGAGCATTATGGATTTAGACAAAGAGGAAACATAAGATAGGGAGAAATCCTTGAAAATAAGTGAAATAAGCAAAGTCAGGATAAGACTTGCTTCGCCACAAGAGATAAGGCGATGGTCCTATGGTGAGGTAAAGAAGACGGATACCATTAATTATCGGACATTCAAGCCGGAGAGAGGAGGTCTTTTTTGTGAGCGGATCTTTGGTCCTACCAAAGGCTACGAGTGTTACTGTGGTAAGTACCGAAAAATGAAGTACAAGGGTGTTAGGTGCGAGAGATGTGGGGTCGAAGTAACCTCTTCTAAGGTCCGGCGGGAACGGATGGGACATATAGAGCTGGCTACCCCAGTAACCCATATTTGGTACACTAAGAAATATCTGCCTCTCCTGTTGGGGCTCAAAAAAAATGAAGTAGAAAGAATCGTTTATTTTGTCAGCTATTTGGTAATCGATCCTGGCAAGACGCCTCTCAAGAAGCTCCAGGTATTGGAGGAGGAAGAATATCAAAAATATAAGGGTTTATATGGAGAGGAGAAGTTTCAGGCGGGAACAGGAACAGAGGCAATTCTAGAGGTACTGGAAGGGATCAAGATTGAGGAGCTCAAAGAAAGATTAAAGGAGAAGCTGCTCGAGGAGAAAACCAAGGGGAAAAGAATCAAGCTGCTTAAGCAGCTTGAGGTGGTGGAGAATTTCCTGCGCTCCGGTAACAAACCCGAATGGATGGTTTTGAAAGTTATTCCTGTCATTCCTCCGGATTTTAGACCTATGGTGCAGCTAGAAAGCGGTATTTTCGCTAACTCTGATTTAAATGATTTGTATCGTCGGATCATCAATAGAAACAACCGCCTCAAATACCTGTTGGAGATAGGAGCTCCCCAGATCATTATCAAGAATGAGAAGAAAATGCTCCAACAGGCGGTTGACGCCTTATTTGAGAATGAAAAACTATCTCAGCCTATTCTAGGAGGAGGCGGTCGACCCCTCAAATCACTGGGTGAGGCAATTAAGGGAAAACAAGGCAGATTTCGACAGAATCTCCTGGGTAAAAGGGTTGATTATTCGGGAAGAGCAGTGATAGTACCGGGACCTAACTTAAAGCTCCATGAATGTGGAATACCAGAGAGAATGGCTTTGGAGCTTTTCCGCCCCTTTGTCATTAGGGAAATTTTGGAGGAAAGGAGAGCAGAGACTATCAAAAGAGCTAATGATCTGGTGGAGAAAGCCGATCCTTTTGTTTGGGGAATACTGGAGAGAGTGGTTGAGGATCATCCAGTTCTTTTGAATAGAGCTCCTACTTTGCATAGATTAGGTATTCAGGCCTTCCAACCCGTTCTCATAGAAGGAAGTGCTATACAGCTGCATCCTTTGGTGTGTACCGCTTTTAATGCTGACTTCGACGGAGACCAGATGGCTATCCACGTTCCTCTCTCATACGAAGCCCAGCTAGAGGCGAGGACACTGCTGCTCTCTACCAACAACATCCTTTCTCCCTCTAATGGAGAACCTATCGTCAGTCCAACCCAGGATATTACTGTAGGTTGCTACTATTTGACCTTGGAAAGTGAGACCAAGAGTGATAGGAAGGTCTTTTCCTCTCCCCAGGAGGTCTTGCTGGCCTATGACTTAGACAAAGTGGATCTCCATCAGCCCATAAAGGTTTTATTAGATGGAGAATGGATAGAGACAACCCCGGGAAGGGTGATATTTAATGAGGTTCTACCAGAGGGAATGGAATTCAAGAATCAGTTGGTGGATAAAGAAGTATTGTCCACCATCATCGCTAGTACTTGGGAAAGGTGGGGTAATATTGTTGCAGTGGAAACACTTGATAAGATAAAGAAATTGGGATTTGATTACGCTACTCTTTGCGGGCTAACTTTTTCTATGGCGGACCTGCCCAACATCAAAGAAAAGAGAAAGCTCTTGCAAGAGACAGAAGATGAAATAAAGGGATTCAGCCTCCTGGCCGAGGAGGGAAGTATCAGTGAGGAGGAAAGATATATTGATGTGATTGATGTAAGAATGAGGGTAACCCAGCAGATAGGAGAGAAGGTTTCTCAATATTTATCCCGGAATCCATTCAACTCCCTTTATTTAATGTGGAAATCAGGGGCCAGAGGTAGTGCGGATCAATTGCGCCAGATTATTGGAATACGGGGTCTTATGAGTAGATCAATAAGGGAAACTTACCGTCGGGAACTCTGGGATGAAGTTTTTCGCAAAGACCTGAACATTTCTTCTGAGGTGATTAAACATTACTTTTATCCTATTTCCGGGGGTAGGCTGAGGGGAAGGATTAGTGAGGAACCTATTCGATCAAGTTTCAAAGAAGGCTTGACTGCTCCTGAGTACTTTATGTCTACTGGCGGAGGAAGAAAGGGCCTGGTGGATACAGCCTTAAAAACAGCTTATGCTGGCTATCTCACTCGCAAATTAGTAGCAGCTGCTCAAGATCTCATTATCACCGAGAGTGATTGTCAGACCATAGACGGCCTTACCATGAGATCTTTGGTAGAGGATGGTAAGATAGTAGAGCCGGTTGGGAAAAGAATTGTTGGTAGGGTCACCGTTTCCCCTGTTCTTGATCCTTCCAAGAATGAGGTTATTGTGGGGTCAAATGAGGAGATTACCAAGAAGATTGCTGGGGAGATAGATGCAGCAGGGATCCTGGAGGTGAAAATCCGATCTCCCTTAACCTGTCAGACAAAATGGGGATTGTGTCAGAGATGCTACGGATGGGATCTTTCCAGTCATAGAATAGTGAGTTTAGGCGAAGCTGTGGGGGTTATCGCTGCTCAATCCATAGGAGAACCTGGAACCCAGCTTACTCTGCGTACCTTCCATACCGGAGGAATATTTCAGAAAGGAGGAGACATTCCCCAGGGGCTGCCTCGAGCTACTGAACTTTTTGAACCCAGAAAACAGAGCTATTCAAAAAGAGGAATTATTCGGCAGCGCCAGGGAGAGGAGGCTCTGATAAGTGAGGTAGAAGGAAGGGTCGCTATTAAAGAGGAAGAGGGAAGAGTTCTGGTTAAGATTCAAAATGCAGGAGAAAAGGAGATCACCTATGAGGTGGGAGGAGAAATACTTGTTTCCGAAGGAGATGTAGTAGAGCCGGGAGAGAAGCTTGTAGAAGGAAGTATCAATCCACGCGCTCTTTTGGCCATAAAAGGTGTTAGAGCAGTTGAAGAATATCTGGTTAATCAGACGCAGCAGGTTTATAGATCTCAGGGGGTGACTATTGATAGTAAGCATTTTGAGGTAATCATTAGACAGATGATGCGAAAAGTTGAAGTGGAAGATCCAGGGGATACAGGTTATCTTCCCGGAGAACAAGTAGATAAGGTAGATTTCGAAGAGGTCAATAGCAAAATAAAGGAAAAGGGAGGCAATCCTGCTACAGTTAGCCCTGTTCTTCTAACTATTTCCAAAGCAGCCCAGGAGGATAAAAGAAGCTTTCTCTCGGCTGCGTCCTTCCAAAGGACCAAGCAGGTGCTGGCAGAAGCTGCTATATGTGGACAGATAGATTATTTTAAAGGACTGAAGGAGAATGTCATTATTGGGAAACTTATCCCGGCGGGAACAGGTTTCTATAACTTGGAGGATAAACCCGCCCAGAACGAACCTTGATGTTTTTGTTGAAAAGGAGCTCTAATGCCAACTATAAGTCAGCTGTTAAGGAAAGGACGCAGGAGAACGGGGAAAAAAGGGAAAAGTATGGCTCTTGGGGGATCACCTCAGAAGAAAGGAGTCTGTGTTAGTGTCCGAACTCTGACTCCCAAGAAGCCCAATTCTGCTCTTCGAAAGGTAGCTAGAGTGAGACTATCCACGGGTAGAGTTGTCAGCGTCTACATTCCAGGAGAGGGGCACAACCTCCAGGAGCATTCCATTGTCCTGGTGGAAGGGGGTAGGGTCAAGGATCTACCTGGAGTAAAATACCACATTGTCCGTGGAACTCTAGATACTAGCGGGGTTGAGGGGAGGAAAAGGAGTAGGTCAAGGTATGGGAAGAAAAAGGAGTAGAAGAGATGGCAAGGCGAAAGATATCCAAAAAGAGAGTGATTCGGCCAGATCCTCTTTACAATAGTCAGTTAGTGGGTAAGCTCATTAATAAAGTTATGTGGGATGGAGAGAAGAGTAAAGCCGAATCCATTTGTTATGACTCGTTCGCCATCATAGAGAAAAAAACAAAACAGAACCCCCTCCAGGTTTTCTTGAAAGCAATGGAGAACGTTAAACCAGTATTGGAAGTCCGGTCTCGACGAGTTGGAGGAGCTACTTATCAAGTGCCTGCCACCGTTGATCCCGGGAGAAAGGAAACTCTAGCCTTGCGGTGGATAGTTCAATTTGCCCGTCAGAAGAAGGGTAAGCCAATGAGGGAAAGACTAGCTGAGGAAATAATAATGGCCTTTCGAGGAGAAGGGCTAGCTGTGAAGAAAAGGGAAGATACTCATAAAATGGCAGAGGCTAATCGAGCCTTTGCCCATTATCGATGGTGAGGATGTAGATGGGAAAGAACTCTTATTGTCTGAACAGGATAAGAAACATTGGTATCGTGGCCCATATAGATGCGGGTAAGACCACTCTTACTGAACGTATGTTGTATTATACAGGAAGGATAAGAAAGGTAGGGGAAGTCCACGAAGGTACAGCAGTGATGGATTGGATGATACAGGAGAAGGAAAGAGGGATTACTATCACCTCTGCCGCAACTACCTGTTTTTGGAAAGATCATCAAATAAATATTATTGATACTCCAGGCCACGTTGATTTTACTGTAGAAGTGGAGAGAACCCTAAGGGTGTTGGATGGAGCGGTGATTATTTTTTGCGGTGTGGAGGGAGTTGAGCCGCAGTCAGAAACAGTCTGGCATCAGGCCAATCGCTACCACATTCCTCGTATTACCTTTATTAATAAATTGGATAGAGTAGGAGCTGATTTTTACCGGGTGGTCGAATCCATTGGCGAAGAGCTCGATCTCCCCCCTCTACCTCTTCAAATTCCCATCGGTGAGGGGGAAACCTTCCAGGGAGTGGTGGATCTAGTAGAGATGGAAGCGGTGATTTGGTATGGAGAGGGTTTAGAAGCCCGGGTTTCCAGGGAAAAAATTCCGCCGGATCTCAGAGCCAAGGCTCTTGATTTTCACCACCAGTTAGTGGAGAGAGCTGCTGAAACCAATGATAACTATTTGGAAAAGTTCTTAGAGAAGGGAGATCTCTCTTCAGAAGAAATCAAAAGAGCGGTAAGATATATGACTCTTCATCATAAGGTAGTACCCGTAGTTTGCGGAAGTGCACTGAGGAATAAGGGAACCCGTCTTATCTTAGATGCGGTTATAGATTACTTGCCTTCTCCTTTAGATGTCCCTCCGGTAGAGGGATTAGATCCTATATCCGGTGAGAAAGAGAAAAGAGAGTCCTCACCGGATGAGCCCTTGGCTGCTCTAGCTTTTAAGGTTGTCACTGATCCCTATGTAGGGAGACTGACTTATTTTCGGGTTTATTCGGGAAAGATTAAAGCAGGTTCCTTTGTCTATAACTCCATGAAACAGCAGAAAGAGAGGTTTGGACGTATTCTGGAAATGCACGCTAACTACAGAGAAGAGAGGGCAGAAATCAAAGCCGGAGAAATTGGAGCAGCTATAGGTCCTAGAAACATTGATACCGGAGATTCTCTTTGTGATAAACAGCATCCTATCATCCTGGAGAACATAGAGTTTGCCCAACCGGTGATCTCTATAGCTATTGAGCCCAAAACAAAGTTAGATCAGCAGAAGCTGTATGACTCTCTTTCCAAGTTGGCTGGCGAGGATCCTACTTTCAAAGTTCATCAGGACAAAGAAACCGGGCAAACCATAATTTCAGGAATGGGCCAGCTTCATCTGGAAGTTATTCTGGATAGATTAAGGCGTGAGTTTAAAGTTGGAGTAAACACGGGGGAACCTCAAGTAGCTTACCGGGAGACGGTGAGGAAGAAAACTTCCTCTCAGGGCCGATATATTCACCAGAGTGGAGGGAGGGGACAGTACGGGGATGTATGGCTCCAGGTAGAACCCAGGAGTAAGGATGATGAGACCGTGTTCCAGGACAAAACTAAAGGTGGCTCTATTCCCAAGGAGTTTATACCAGCTGTAAGAAAAGGAATCGAGCAGGCTATGAATACGGGAGTTTTGGGAGGTTACCCCCTGGTTGACATCAAGGTAAGTCTTCTTGACGGTTCATATCATCCGGTAGATTCTTCGGAATTTGCCTTTAAGACTGCTGCCTCCATCGCCTTTAAGAAGGCAGTCCGGGAGGCGGATCCATACCTCTTGGAACCTATAATGAAGGTAGAGATAAAAGTTCCTCAGGATTTTTTGGGAGAGGTATTTGGGGACATAACTGGCCGACGTGGCCAAATTCATGAAATGGAAACCCAGGGGAAGATTCGGTATCTCAAAGCCTATATTCCTCTGGTACAACTGTTCGGCTATGTTACTCGACTGCGCTCTTTAACTCAAGGTAAAGCGGTACCTAATATAGAGTTTTCTCATTACCAGGAAGTACCCCTTGGAATAGCCGGCCAGCTCATAAGAGATTATGGCTTGAGCAAATGAAGAGGTGAAGGATGCCAAAACAGAAGATCAGAATTAAGTTGAAAGCCTACGATCACAGAATATTAGATCAGTCGGTGAAGAAAATCATAGAGACTATAGAGAGAACAGGAGCAGGAATCTGTGGTCCTGTACCCCTGCCGACTAAGATCAGCCGATTCACGGTGATAAAATCTCCCCATACTCATAAGGATGCCCGGGAGCAGTTCGAAATAAGAGTTCATAAAAGATTAATTGACATTCTGGAATCAAACCCCAAAACTGTGGACGCTCTAATGGGAATGAATCTTCCCACTGGCGTGCACATTGAGGTGAAGTTGTGATAAAGGCAATCTTAGGTAAGAAACTGGGAATGACCCATATCTTTGAAAAAGATACTCTTATTCCCGTAACTTTAGTTGAGGCTGGACCCTGCGTGATAGTTCAGAAAAAGGTGCAGGACAAGGATGGATATGGAGCCATTCAGATAGGCTTCAATGAGAGCAAAAGACTCAACAAACCAAAGCTTGGATACTTCAAGAAAAGAGAAATTCCGCCTCAGAAATACCTCAGAGAAATAAAGATGAAGGATATGGATAAGTATCAAGCAGGGGATGAGATTAGAGCGGATATTTTTAAAGAGGGGGATTTGGTAAGCGTTAGCGGTATTTCTAAAGGCAAAGGTTTTGCAGGGGTAGTTAAGAGATACGGTTTTAAAGGTGGTCCCGCCTCTCACGGAGCAAAACAGTGGCATCGCAGGCCTGGCTCTATAGGAGCTTCGGCTGATCCGTCAAAGGTATTCAAGGGAAAGAAAATGCCGGGAAGGATGGGAAGGGAGAAAGTGACCGTCCGTAATCTCAGGGTGGTTAAGGTAGACGATAAGGAGAATCTCCTCCTGATTGAAGGAAGTTTGCCGGGTAAGCAAGGAGATCTTTTGACTATAAAAGGATATGAGAGCTAACAATGCAATTACCGCTTTATAATGTGGAGGGGAAGAAGGCGGGAAAGACTACGCTGGATGAGGATATCTTCAAAGGCGAGATTAACAGATGGGTTTTAAGAGAGGCAATATTAGCCCATCAAACTAACCGGAGAAGAGGAACAGCTTCCACCAAGACTCGAGGTGAGGTAAGAGGCGGAGGTCGCAAACCCTTTGCTCAGAAAGGCAGTGGAAGAGCAAGAGCGGGAAGCATTCGCTCACCCCTGTGGGTTGGAGGAGGGGTAGCCTTTGGACCGAAATCAAGGAATTTTGAGTATTCTTTACCAAAAAAAGTCAAAAGACTGGTCTTCAAAGCCAGTCTTAGAAAGAAACTGAGAGAAAATTTGCTTTTTGTTTTGGATTCACTTGAGTTGAAGGAGCCAAAGACGCGGGAGATGGTAGAATTTTTAAGCCACTTTCCCCTGGAAGGCAGGAGCCTATTGATATTAGAGGAATGGGATGAAAAGATAAGAAGGGCCACCTCGAATCTGCCGAACCTTAGAGTTAGTCTTGCTTCTTTGGTCTCAGCGTACGATATCCTATTTCACCAGAGTGTATTTATAACCAGAGGGGCCCTGAGGGAGATAGAGGATAGGCTAAGAAAATGACTAAAGTACCTGAGGAAATTATTCTCCAGCCTGTGGTCTCGGAAAAGAGCACTCATCTTTTAAGGGAAAATAAATATGTATTTAAAGTTCCCCTCCAGGTGAATAAGATTGAGATAAAGAAAGCTGTGGAAGAAATATTTAAGGTACGGGTGGATAAAGTGAGAACCATGCAGGTGAAGGGTAAACCCAGAAAGTGGCGAGGTCGGATGGTGGGGAAAACATCCTGCTACAAGAAAGCCATAGTGAAACTAAAGGAAGGCGACAGTATCGAAGAGTTAGGAGTTTAGGATGCCTACGAGGATTTATAAGCCTACTTCCTCGGGAAGAAGACATCAGACGGGATCTGATTTTTCTGAGATTACCAGAGCAAAACCCCAGAGGACTCTTACTTCTCCCTTGCAGAAAAGAGCCGGTCGAGGTGATCAGGGAAGAATTACGGTTAGACATCGGGGAGGAGGAAGTAAAAAGAAATACCGTCTAATTGACTTCAAAAGGGATAAGGAGGGAGTTCCTGCCCGGGTAACTTCTATCGAGTACGATCCTAATCGATCAGCAAGAATTGCTCTCCTTTGTTATAAGGATGGGGAAAAAAGGTACATTATAGCCCCTCACTTCTTAAAAGTGGGGGATGGAGTTATGGCCGGAGAAAAGGCTTCTTTTGGGCGGGGGAACAATCTTTCCCTCAGGCGAATCCCGGAAGGAAGTTCTATTTATAATATTGAGTTAAAAAGGGGCAAAGGAGGCCAATTAGTCCGCTCAGCAGGAACATCAGCCGAGCTTCTAAGCAAAGAAGGAGGATATGCTCAGGTTAAACTTCCTTCAGGTGAAATACGTCTGGTTCCTTTGGAATGTAGAGCTACTCTTGGTCAAGTAGGCAATGTGGAGCATGAGAATATCCAGATAGGCAAAGCAGGACGATCTCGATGGTTGGGCAGACGCCCTCGGGTTCGAGGAGTAGCCATGAATCCTATAGATCATCCCCATGGGGGTGGCGAGGGTCGTAGCGGACCAGGAAGACACCCGGTAACTCCTTGGGGGAAACCGACCCTGGGCAAGAAAACTCGAAAGATAAGAAAATCATCAGATCGGTTTATAGTTCAGAGAAGAAAGAAAAAATAGGGGGAAGATACGATGGGTCGCTCACTCAAAAAAGGTCCCTATGTGGAAGAATCGTTGCTCAGAAAGATAAAGAGAATGAAAAAGGGGACTAAAGAGCCCATTAAGACCTGGTCTCGTCGGTCTATGGTTATCCCTGATTTTGTGGGTTATACCTTCGCCATCCATAATGGCAAGGATTTCCAGCGTGTCTTTGTTACCGAGGAAATGGTGGGTCATAAGTTGGGGGAATTTGCTCCCACCCGTAAGTTTGCCCATCACGGAGCCCACAGCAAACGGACCATAGCTCCGAAGAAGTAATAGGAAAAACAGGTTCGTCTCATCAGCGCAACAGATGGACTTCAAGCTAGATTCAAGGAGAGGTAGATGGAAGTCAAGGCAGTGGTAAAGTATGTTCGAATATCTCCCTTTAAAGTAAGAAGTGCAGTTAAGTTAATAAAGGGCAGACAAGTGGATGAGGCCATGGGGATTTTGGATTTTATAGGGAAAAGAAGTGCCAAAGAGGTGAGAAAAGTATTGAAGTCCGCGCTGAGCAATGCCCAAAATAATTTTGATCTGAGCCGTGAGTCTCTTTATGTTAAGGAAGCTGTGGTTGGGAAAGGACCTGCTTTCAAGAGAGTAAAACCGAGGGCCAGGGGCAGGGCCGATGTAATTAGACGAAGGACTTCTCATATTGCAGTGACCTTGGAATCTAGGTAGAAAACGAATGTAAGTCTCTTAGATCAGCTAAGGGATGCTTTAGTCTATTCATAAGATGAGATCCAGGAGAAGGAGATAAGGAGGGCCATAATTGGGACAGAAGGTTCATCCAGGAAGTTTAAGGTTGGGGATAACCAAAGATTGGATAAGTAAATGGTATGGAGAAAAAAATTATGCTAAACTTCTCCACGAAGACATAAAGATCCGCCGTTTCCTTACCGAAAAGTTCGAACGAGCCAACGTTTCAAAAATTCTCATAGAGAGAGGTATCAACAAGGTCAGGGTAACCATTTTCGCTGGCCGGCCGGGTATTATCATTGGTAAAGGTGGAGAGACCATAGAGGGTGCCAAAGAGGAACTGGAAAAGTTAACTGAGCATAGCAAGGTTTTTCTAAATGTACAGGAGGTCAACCAGCCAGACCTGGATGCCCAGTTAGTTGCTGCAAGGATTGCCTTTCAACTTCAGAGAAGAACAAGTGCGAAAAGAGCTATGAGAGAAGCGATTTCACGCATAATGGAACTAGGTGCCAAAGGAGCCAGAGTTGCCTGCAAGGGGAGAATAGGGGGAGCCGAGATTGCCAGGAAGGAGTGGATGAAGGAAGGAAGAATTCCCCTGCATACTCTCCGGGCAGACATTGACTATGGAGTAGCCACGGCTCATACCACTTATGGATGTATTGGGGTTAAAGTTTGGATATGTAAAGGGGAAATATTGCCCCCCTTGAGAGAGGAGGAAACCGGGAATGAGATTGCAGCCCAAGAGGGTTAAGTATAGAAAATCTCAAAGAGGCCGGATGAAGGGTAAGGCTTCCAAAGGAACTCAGCTGAATTTTGGAGAATTTGGTTTAATAGCGGAGGAACCCAGCTGGATTACCGCCCGTCAGATAGAAGCCAGCAGAATTGCCGTAGTCCGTTCCATAAAACATGAGGGTAAACTCTGGATCCGGGTCTTCCCTGATAAGGCAGTCACCAAGAAGCCTCTGGAGACTCGTATGGGAAAAGGTAAAGGGGAACCTGAGTTTTGGGTGGCAGTAGTGCGGCCAGGAAGGGTGCTTTTTGAACTGGGAGGAGTTAGAGCCGATATAGCCAAGGTGGCTTTTAGATTGGTTTCCCATAAGCTTTCCTTTAAGACTAAGATCATATCTTCCCTCGACGAGGATCTCTTATGAAAATGGAAGAGCTGAGGGAGCTATCTGTAGAGGATCTTCGTGATAGTCTCAAGCGTCTTCAGAATGAATTGTTCAAACTGCGGATGCAGGCAGTACAGGGGAGAATGACCAGACCCTCCGAGATGGGTAAAACGAAAAGGACTATTGCCAGAATAAAGACTTTTTTGCGGAAGAAAGAGTTGGAACAAAGATCGCTGGGAGGAGAAAAGAAGTGAGGGGGAGGAGAAAGATTAGGGTGGGAGAGGTCATTAGTAATAAAATGGATAAAACCGTAGTGGTGACTATAAAGCGTGAGTTTACCCATCCCCTGTACGGGAAAAAGGTGAGAAGAAGAAAGAAAGTCAAGGCTCACGATGAAGCAAATTTATGCAATATAGGGGATACAGTTCAATTGGTGGAGACGAGACCTCTATCAAAAGAGAAGTGTTGGAAAGTCGCCAGGGTCCTGGCAAAAAGGGAAAAGTAGGATGATTCAGCTACAAACCGAGCTGAACGTTGCTGATAACACTGGGGTAAAGAAGATAATGTGCATAAGAGTTATGGGTGGTTCTTCACGCCGATACGCCCGGATAGGAGATGTGATAGTAGCATCGGTTAAGAAAACTATACCTAACAGCGAAATCGCAAAGGGCCAAGTAGTAAAAGCGGTGGTGGTGAGAACGAAGAAGGAAATACGCCGAAAGGATGGCTCCTATATTAGATTCGATGAGAATGCAGGCGTGTTGATTGATGCTGCAGGAAACCCTAGAGGGACAAGGATCTTTGGTCCCGTAATTCGAGAACTCCGAGAGAGAAACTTTATGAAGATAGTTTCTTTGGCTCCCGAGGTATTGTAAAGGGAGACGAGAACCTCAAAAGTTTTCCCCTCGGTGGGGGTTAGGTAGTTATGACCAGAATAAAAGTGGGCGATGAAGTAGTAGTTATCTCTGGGAAGGATACAGGGAAGAGGGGCAAGGTAGTTAAGAAGCTTCCTAAAGAAGATAGGATAATGATTGA
>Ga0209979_1001322_pt1 | contig 27644 bp, 28 predicted proteins | sample AnhtaG_FD_183114 | JGI IMG/M metagenome (GOLD analysis project Ga0209979, IMG submission 183114) | Deep subsurface microbial communities from Anholt, Denmark to uncover new lineages of life (NeLLi) - Anholt_01485 metaG (SPAdes) (version 2) | ecosystem: Environmental > Aquatic > Marine > Oceanic...
ATAAGATTTTAAAATTTCAGCTTCAATATTAAAATAGATGTTAAGTTTTTCCAGTATGTTTTCTAACCCGGGATAGTTTTTAAACTTTATAATCCTGTAGTTAGGATATATCAAAATGTCTTTTTGATTGCTTTCAATATATAGAGTTAGTATAAAATCTTCAGGATTTGGCAAACTCTGGTTACCTTTATTTTTTAAACTATAGCATTCTTCTTTATAGGCCAGAGAGGTCTCGTAGCGGTGGTGTCCATCAGCTATTATTAGTTTTTTATCTCCCATTATTTTTTTAATTTCTTCTATATCTGATATGTTTGAAATTCTCCATAATTTAAATCTCAGGGAGGAATCATACCCTGCAGGGGTATCCATAAAAGGTTTTTTTCGTACAGTGTTTTTAAAAATGTCCAGTATTTTGTTTTGGTTATCATTGTAAAGAGTATATACAAGACCGAAATTTGTTCTGCAGCTAGCAAGTAAATTTAGTCTATCCTGTTTGAGCTTTAGTATTGTTTGTTCATGTGGAATTATTTTTAATTTAGAATAAGGCTCGGTTTTTGTAAGTCCAACAAAACCAAGAATTTTTTTTCTTTTACTGCCCATATAGAAATTTTCTTCAAAAATATAAAAGCACTTCTCATTATCGAATTTTAAAATATTGTTTTCTATCCAATTGTTTAGGATTTTATTTGAATTTTTATATTTTTCTTTGTTGCTACCTTTGGGAAGTATTAAATTGATAATGTTATAGGGATCAAGATTGTATATTTTTTTTTCAAGGGTTGGTGAAATTACATCATAAGGAGGAGAGATTACATTTGAAATATTTCTGATTTTATTTTCATTATAAAAAAGTCCGTTGAGGGGTAAAATGTCTACCATTTATATAATCCCTTCGTGTTAGTGTATTATTAAAGCTTTACTAATGTTAATATAAAATTGATTTGAGATTATAGCAATATCAAATTTAATTTTCAAATAAAATGTTCCTAGTATAGTGAAATTGACATTAAACTAAATTGAAGTAATATAATGTAAATTTTTATGGAAATTTTTTTAAAAATTTGCTTTATTCTATACTGGAGCAATAAAAAATGAAAATAGAAGTTGTTGAGAATGTATTAAAATATAATAAAGACCAGGCAGATAAAAATAGAAATTTGTTTAAAAACAATAATATTTTAGTTTTAAATCTGCTTTCCTCGCCCGGTGCAGGGAAGACTTCATTGATTATCGAGACTATAAAAAGGCTAAAGGGTAAGAAAGATATCGGGGTAATTGAGGGAGATATTTCCTCAACTTATGATGCTGAAAAAATCAAAAAATTTACAGATAATGTAGTTCAGATAAATACCGGAGGCACCTGTCATTTGAATGCCACAATGGTGGCACAGGCAGCCAGTAAACTGAAAGTTGAGAATCTGGATTTAATACTAATCGAAAATGTAGGTAATTTAATATGTCCGGTGGGATTTGATTTGGGGGAAGATTATAAGATTGTTATTTCATCGGTCAATGAAGGTGATGATAAACCAGTAAAATATCCACCAGTCTTTATTAAAAGTAACTTGATTTTACTGAATAAAATGGATCTGATAAAAATAAGTGATTTTGACCAGAGTTTTTTTGATAAAAAAATTGGTGAACTTAACCCCCGCTCTGAGGTGATAAAATTATCATGCAAAACTGGTATTGGTCTAGAAAAATGGGTAAAATGGGTTTTAGATTGTTGCAGGAATAAAAATGATATGTGAATGATCTGCAAGTTCAGCGAAATTGTTAAATTTACAGGAAATCACAAACGAACTTTTATTGACATTGATAAAGGTAAATGATATTTTAACCCGGATATTACAAACCTTTTACAAATAATATTCCGGAAAGTGATTTAAAGGTAATAAAATGAAGGAGAACTTATGTTGTATAAAGTCCTTGATAAGGGTTCTTACAGAGATTTTATAAAAGCTCTTATTTCTGAATACGAATTCATAGGACCGAAGAAAAAAGACAGGTCAGTTCATGATTTTGTTACAATTAAGAATATCTCAGAACTGGATACCAATTATATGAGGACAACTATCCCTCCGGCAAAAAAGCTATTGTTTCCTCCAAATGAAGAGCTAGTTACTTATGAGATTGGAAAAAAAATTGAAGTAAGACCGGTGGTTGAGAGTAGTGAAAAGATCCTTTTCGGGGTTAATGCATGGGATATAAATGGTATGAATTTTTTGGATAGGGTTTTCACTGCAGATTTTATTGATGAAAATTATATTTCAAAAAGGAAAAAACTAATAGTGATTGGAATGGATATCGAACCCACTGAAACAAATTTTTCCATGAGTATGGGTGCTGAGTATGCTAAAGATGGTTTCGACATCTATCTTACTGAACTTAAAGATAAATATTTTATAAGAGTTGCCACTGCTAGAGGAAATGAAATTGTTGAGAAGTATGCAAAAATCAGGGATGCATCAGAAAAGGATTTTAAAAAATATAATAAATATATGGATAATTATCGTAAGAAATTTAAAATGAGTGTTAATATTAATAGCTTTTATTATGATTTTGAATCGATTTATGATAATGGGGATTTCTGGAAAAGGGTTGCAAAAAATTGTTATAGTTGTGGATCATGCAACCTAGTCTGTCCTACTTGTTTTTGTTTCAATGTGAAGGATGATATTGAAATTAATTTAAAAAACGGTAGTAAAGCAAGAGAGTGGGATTCCTGCATGATACCGGAATATGGGTTAGTAGCTGGTGGCCATAATTTCAGACCTGATAAAGAAAATAGGTTGAAGCAGAGGTATAGATGCAAACTTAAAACATTTATTGATAAATTTGGTAAGTATGCATGTGTTGGCTGTGGAAGATGTATAGAAGCATGTCTGGCCAAAATTAATATTGCTGAAGATATTAATTCAGTTAAGAAAGAGGTGAGTGTATAAATGGTTCGTGAATTAAAAGCAGATAGTAAAAATACCATATATGCTCCTGATGTAGCAAGAATCACTCGTATAGAGCGGCTAAGTCCTACAGAAAAAGTATTTAAAATAGTATTTGATGATGAAGAAATAAAAAATAAATTTGAATTCAAACCAGGACAATTTGTTGAGTTAACAGTATTTGGTCTGGGGGAAGCACCTTTTTCAATTATCTCCAATCCAAAAAATAGGGATTTCTTTAAGCTTTGTATAAGGGATGTAGGAGGCGTTTCACGAGCTCTTCATAATATGGAAGAAGGGGGAAAAGTTGGCATAAGAGGCCCTTTTGGAAATGGCTATTTCCCTTATGAAAAGATGAAAAATCAAAATGTTCTTTTAATCGCTGGTGGATTAGGGCTGGCACCATTAATGTCACTGATAAGATATATTTTACACTATAGGGAAGATTATAAAGAAATAATGGTGATATATGGTGCAGTGAATCCTGAGAGTATCTTATTCAAGAATGAAATTCAATATTGGAGTAATCGTGGTGATATTTCATTATGTCTTTCAGTAGATAATCCTGATGATAAATGGACTGGAGAAATTGGGGTTTGTACGAAGTTGATACCAAGAGTGATTTTTCTTCCAGATGATACTTATGTTGCAGTGGTTGGTCCTCCAATTATGTACAAGTATGTAGTTTATGAACTGGAGAAAAAGAAGTTTAAGCCTGAAAATATTTTTCTATCTTTAGAGAGAAGAATGGAATGTGGAGTTGGAAAGTGCAATCATTGTCATGTAGGCAGTAAACTGGTATGTGTTGATGGCCCTGTTTTTAGTTTGTGGGAAATAAGAAATCTAAAGGAGGCTATATAATGAATAAGCCAAAAGTAGGAGTTTTTGGATTTACAGGGTGTGGTGGATGTCAGTTAGAAATATTAAATCTCGAAGACCAGTTATTGGATTTGGTAAATGCTGTTGAAATTGTTCATTTTACGGAGGCTATTACAGAATATAGTGATAATTATGAGATTGCCCTGGTTGAAGGTTCTGTAACTTCTAAACATGACGTTGAAAGGATAAAGAAGATTGGCGATATTGCTAAAATAGTTATAGCTATAGGTTCATGTGCAGTAAGCGGAGGATTAAATTGCCTGAAGAATTTATATGGTCTAGAAAAAGCAAAAGAGCTGGTATATGGAGATAAAAAAGAATGGATAGATTCTATCGAGGTAAAACCGATTGATGAATATGTTAAGGTTGATTATTACGCTAGAGGGTGTCCTCCTAACAGATTTGAGGTTGTAGATATAATAAAATCACTTATTATAGGAAAAAAACCTGAAATACCCAATTACCCTGTTTGTATAGAATGCAAAAGAAATGGAAATACCTGTGTTTATGAATTAGGAATGACCTGCCTTGGTCCAATATCAAGAGCAGGCTGTAATTCAAGGTGTCCTAACAGTGCTACAGGTTGCGAGGCTTGCAGAGGGGTAATTGATGAACCAAATGTAAATGCCCAAAAAGATCTGCTTGCAGAATATGGACTAACCGTAGAGGATATTATGGAAGAATTTAACCTATATAATTCCTGCAAGGGGAAAACTATAGAGCAAAGAAATAAATAATTTTAGAGGTTAAATATAATGGCAAATAATTTAAATATAGAAGTATCACCATTATCAAGAGTAGAAGGTCACGGAGATTTGATTCTGGATGTGAAGAATAAAAAGATTGAGAAGTTGATATTTAGAATACCGGAATCACCTAGATTTTTTGAAGCAATGCTGGTTGGAAGAAAATATGATGAACCATCACATATAACTTCAAGAATTTGTGGGATTTGTTCGGTTGCACATACATGTGCATCTATCAAAGCAACCGAGAAGGCACTGGATATTAAACCATCAAAACAAACCATAAAACTCAGGAAGCTTATATACCATCACGAGAATGTTCAAAGCCATGTACTCCACGTTTATTTTTTAGCAGCGCCGGATTTTTTTGGTGTTGGGAGTGTGATTCATTTGGCAGAAACTCATCCCGAAATAGTCAATATTGCTTTAAGAGCTAAAAAGAGGGCTAATGATATAGTTAGAATTATTGGTGGAAGAGCGGTTCATCCTATAAGAACTGTAATAGGAGGATTTACCAAGCTTCCTACAGAGAAAGAAATGATAAAAATAAAAGAAATGCTTCAAGAAAGCTACCCTGACTTTGAAAAATCTCTGGAAGTATTTAAAACCTTAGATATTCCTGATTTTGAAAGAAAAACAGAGTATATTTCTATAAGTGACACGAGTGATTATGCCCTTTATGATGGTAATATTAAATCAACAGACGGATGGGAAATCGATGATCAGAATTATCTGAATAAGATAAAGGAAAAAGTAGTACAGCATTCAACTGGCAAACACTGCTGGGCAAGCAGGGACGCATTTATGGTCGGTGCTCTTGCGAGATTTAACAATAACTACGGGAAGCTTACTGATAATGCTAAAAAATATGCCGAAGAACTGGAACTTGGAGTTCCCTGTTATAATATATTTATGAATAATATTGCTCAATTTGTAGAAATTATTCACGGTGTTGATGATAGTATAAGATTGATTGATGAAATTCTGGAAGAAGGGCTTGATGATGATAAGGCAATGGCAGACATCAAACCCAGGGCAGGCAGAGGCGTTGGAGTTGTAGAGGCTCCAAGAGGTCTGCTTATACATGATTATACTTATGATGACCGGGGTAGAGTAGAAAAGGCTAATTTAATAATCCCTACAGGAATGAATTATGCAAATATGGAAAAGGATATGCAGGTATTAGTCCCGTCTATAATTGATAAAAGCGAGGATGAAATTAAGTTAGCCTGTGAGATGATGATAAGAGCTTATGACCCTTGTGTATCATGCTCGACTCATTTTCTGAATGTAAAATTGGTGAACAAATAAGGTATATTATTTTTTAAATAATATAACATGAATTTTACCAGTGAAAATAATTCAAATAAAAGTGCTTATACTAAAACAAATGTGAAAATCATCGGTTTTGGCAATAAATACAGGTCTGATGATGGGATAGGTATAAGAGTCATTGAAGAATTAGAAAAACTGGATTTTTTTAAAAATATTGAGATTGTTAACGGAGGAACTTCAGGGACCGATTTAATATTTTTGATAAAAGTCTGTGGTAAGTTAATAATTATAGATGCCATAGATGCTGGCCAGAATACAGGTGATGTAGTTAATATAAAGGTTAATGATATTGAAGATTTTATTAAAAGGGATTATAAGAGTCTATCACTTCACGAGTTGAATCTTGCAGATATATTAAAGCTGGTAAAATCATTAAAAATAAATGCTGACATATCAATAATTGGCGTTAAGCCAAAAAATATTGATTTTGGAGATAGATTGTCTCCAGAAATAGAAAAAAAAATTCCTGAAATAATTTCAATAATTAAGAAAGAAATTGGTATGTAAATGATGCTTAATTGACGAAATGATACGGTTATTTTTGTAACATTTGTAACTATATTGTAACAATTAAAACATATTGTTATAATTAACTGTAGGGAGGAAAATAGGTAAGATATTTTTTGTAAGGAGGAATTGAGATGTTTAAGGAAATTAGTGATATAAAGAAAGTTTGTAAAACTATAAATTCAAAATCGGATATGATTAAGAATTTGGCAACCGAGCTTGATAAACTTATGGAAGAAATTAAATCTAAAGTAAGTCAAGAAGAGGCTGTAAACATAACTCTGGCCATAAGGAAGGAATTAACAAATTTATTCATCTTAAACTCCAATATAGAAGATAATTTCAACACACTTAAAAAAATATTTGATTCTCTAATAGAACTTAAAAGCTATCACGAGGAGGATTAAATAAATGGGAGATGAAAAAGAGGCTATAGTTGTCAATGAATTAGATTTTAATTTCCGTGAGGAAATTACTTCTCAACCAGGTGGAGAAAATATAAAAAGATGCTTTACTTGCGGAACCTGTGTTGCTAGTTGTCCGATTACTGAGATTGATGAGGAATTTAATTGTAGGAGGATTGTGCGTCAGATACTATTTGGCATGCGTCGGGAGGTTCTTTCTTCTCCTGCAATCTGGCTTTGTTTGGAATGCTATCGTTGTTATGCACGATGTCCACAGAAGGTAAATTTTACTGATATTATGAGAATCTTGAGATATTTAGCTATTAAAGGTCATTATGTCCCGGCTAAGACATCAGAAAGGGTAAAGGATTTAGATCGTTTTATTCAAGAAATTCGCTGCAGTTTTATAAAACATAACTTCAAACCAGAAGAAAAGATAGCCAAAGAAATAAAATCAAAGATTGATCAAAAGCTAAACACCATAAAATCTTATCATTGAGGAAGGAGTAAACCCCTCCACCAAGGGGAGAGGAATTAATGAGAACAGAAAGATTTAAAGGATAATTTATGCATAAAAGAGTCCTTGTTGTCGGTGGCGGCATAGCTGGCATTCAAGCTTCTTTGGATTTAGCTGAGATGAATATTGAGGTGTATCTGATAGAAAAAGGTCCGAGTATCGGTGGAAGGATGGCCCAATTAGATAAAACTTTCCCTACAAACGATTGTGCTATGTGTATTCTCTCTCCAAAATTAGTAGAAGCAGGAGCGCATCCCTATATTAAAATTATTACCAATGCTGAGCTGGAGGGTATAACTGGCCAAGCTCCTTATTTCCAGGCAACTATCCTCAAGAAACCACGTTATATCAACGAAGAAAAATGTACAGGTTGTGGTATCTGTATGAGTAAATGTCCAGTGAAAATACCCGATGAATATAATAAAGGTTTAAGTAAAACCAAGTGTATTCATATTCCTTTTCCTCAAGCTGTTCCTGCAATACCAATAATAGACAAAGAAAATTGTGTTTACCTTCAGAGAGGTAAATGTAGAAACTGCGAAAAATTCTGTGAGATGAAGGCAATTGATTTTAATCAGAAAGAAGAAACTATCAAAATTGATGTGGGGAGTGTAATTCTGGCCTTAGGCTCGGAAGAGTTTGATGCTACACTTAAGGATGAGTATGGTTATAACACTTTTCCCAATGTAATGACTTCTATTGAATTTGAAAGAATTCTAAGTGCTTCCGGTCCTACACAGGGACATATTCTAAGACCCTCTGATGGGAAAGAACCGAAAAGCATCGCCTTTATTCAATGTGTTGGTTCCAGAGATATGCAGTTAGGCAATGAATACTGCTCTGCTATATGCTGTATGCAAGCAACCAAGGATGTGATACTTGTCCAAGAGCATCTTTCTGGGGTCAAGACTTCCATATTTTATATGGATATGCGGACATACGGTAAAGATTTTGACAAGTTCGTAGACAGGGCAAAGGATGATTATCAGGCGCGTTTTATTCATACACGTATTTCTTCAATAGAGGTTAATCCAAATACTGAGGATTTAATTATTCAGTACGCTACCGATGAAGGCAAAATAAAAAGAGAAGAATTTGAATTAGTAGTTCTTTCAGTTGGTCTATTATCTACAGGTAAGATCAAAGAAACAGCTGAAAAATTGAATATCGAGTTAAATGAATGTGGTTTTTCGAAAGCGTCCTCATTTAGGCCGGTTTCCACTTCTCGAGCGGGTATATTTGTAGCAGGAACTTTTTCCGGGCCAAAAGATATACCGGAAACAGTAATGGAAGCTTCAGGAAGCGTATCTAGTGCTTCCTCTTTACTGGTGAGGTTTCCAGTTAAAAAGATAAAGGAAGAACTACCTCAAGAGATAAATATTGAAGGACTACCGCCACGAATAGGCGTTTTTGTTTGTCGGTGTGGAATCAACATTGCCGCTACTGTTGATGTAGCTGAGGCTGTTAAATATGCTTCCACTTTAGGTGGAGTTGTTCATTCTCAAGAGTTTATGTTTGCTTGCTCGCAGGATTCACAAAAATCAATTGATGAAAAGATAAAAGAAAAAAATCTGAATAGGGTTGTGGTTGCAGCCTGCACGCCAAGGACCCATGAACCCCTGTTTCAGAAGACTCTTCAGGCTTCAGGATTGAATCCCTATCTTTTTGAGTTTGCTAATATTCGTGAACAGTGTTCATGGGTACATCAGAAAGAAAAGGATTTAGCCACCCAAAAGGCTTGTGACCTGATACGCATGGCAGTTTCTAAGGTAAGATTATTTAACTCTCTTTCCAAAGCAACTCTTACCATAAATAAAAAAGCTCTGGTTATCGGAGGTGGGGTAGCTGGCATGGTTGCAAGTCTTGGCCTGGCAAGTCAGGGGTTTGGAGTTTATTTAGTAGAAAAAGAAGCCGACTTAGGAGGAAATTTCCGCCACCTTCACTATACTTTGAATGGCGAGGAAACTCAAGATTTCCTCACCTCGCTTATTCAGGAAGTAAAGTCTAATAAAATGATTAATCTCTATACAAAAAGTGAAATTAAAGAAATAGCTGGCTATGTAGGTAATTTCAAGACGTTATTGACTACCGAAAATGGGAAGAAGAAAGAAATTGAACATGGAGTAGTTATTGTGGCCACAGGGGCTGATGAATATAAACCCACTGAGTACCTTTATGGTCAAGATGATAGAGTTGTCACCCAAAGGGAACTGGAAGAATGGTTAGCGGTGAATAGTGAGCGATTAGCGGTTAGCGCTGAGCACCGAGCTCCAGTAGCTGACTCCCTAATGTTGAGTGCAGACTACCGATCCCCAACTACAGATCCTCGTGCACCGAACATTGCGCGTCGAACGCTGGATACCTACTCTCGGCTCACGAGCATGAATTCTCAATCACTGAATACTGTGGTTATGATTCAATGTGTAGGTTCACGAGATGAAGAGAGGCCATATTGTAGTCGGGTTTGTTGTTCTCAAGCCATAAAAAATGCCTTAAAGCTCAGGGAACTCAATCCTAAATTAAATATTTATATTCTTTACCGAGATATGAGAAGCTATGGGATAAAAGAGCTCTATTACAAAAAAGCTAGAGAAGAGGGAGTAATTTTTATTCGTTATGAAGAAGAGTCTAAGCCAGAGGTAAGAAATGATGGTGGCAGGCTCAAGATAAAGGTAAAAGACCTAATTCTAAACCGAGATCTTCTCATCGATACAGATCTTCTAGTACTCAGCTCGGGGATCATTGCTAGTAAGGGAAACAAGAATTTATCCCAGATGCTTAAAGTACCATTAAATGCTGACGGCTTTTTCCTGGAAGCACATGTTAAATTACGCCCGGTAGATTTTGCTACTGATGGGATTTTTGTATGTGGATTAGCTCATTATCCTAAAGACATCTCAGAAGCGATTACTCAAGCTAAAGCTTCTGCTGCCCGAGCGATGACTATCCTGACCAAAGAATATTTCGAAGCCGAGGGTAAGATTTGTGAAATACGCAAAGAGAGATGCTCAGGCTGTGGACTCTGTGTTGAAATTTGCCCCTATAAAGCATTAGAACTTGACGAAAAGGAGAAAATTGCCGTAATAAACGAGGCGTTATGTAAAGGTTGCGGTGCTTGTGTTTCTTCTTGTCGAGCAAATGCCATAGATTTAAAGGGCTTTAAAGATGAAGAGATTCTAGCCGCACTGGAGGTTGTCTAAAATGAAAAATGTCCATAACTGGGAACCTAAAATAGTTGCTTTTCTCTGTAACTGGTGTTCGTATGCGGGAGCTGATTTAGCTGGAGTCTCGCGAACTCAATATCCAACTAATATACGGGTTATTCGTGTGCCATGTTCGGGGAGGGTGAGTCCTTTCTATATTATCAAGACATTACAAAACGGTATTGACGGCGTTTTAGTTTCTGGCTGTCATCCTGGAGACTGCCATTATATCAGTGGGAATTTGATTGCTCGCAGAAAGTTTGCTTTATTAAAAAGTTTTCTGGAGTATATTGGGATTGAACCAGGCCGGGTACATTTTTCCTGGGTCTCAGCAGCGGAAGGCGCACGCTTTGCCCAGATCATAGAGAAAGTTACCAGGGAAGTGAAAAAATTAGGTCCGATCAGGAAAATTGTAAAAAAGATATAAAAATGGAAGAAATAGAAGAAAAAATAAAAGATACAGTAAAAAAACTATTCAAAGAAAATAAAATTGATATTTTTATCGGCTATAGTGAAGGAACTCTGCCTTTGAGGGCAACACCCTGTTTTATTACTAAACCAGATAATATAGAAAAATTAGTTTGGAATTCTTATTGTTTTAATAATTTAGCTGTTTATCTTCCCAGGTTTTTTCTCACTCAGCATCAAAAGAAAGATGCAAGATTGCCTAAAATAGGTATCCTGGCTAAAGGATGTGATGGTCGTTCAATAGTGGGTCTAATTAAGGAACATCAAATACCCAGAGAAAACCTTTATATAATGGGAATTCCCTGTGAAGGGATGATAGATATAAAAAAGATACAAGATGCAGGGTGCAAGATGCAAGAAGTTGAAATTGTTGGGGCTAAAGAAAAGGATAATAAAATTGTAATCATTGATGAGGATAAAAAAGAGATAGAACTTAAAAAAGAAGAACTATTGGCTGATGTATGTATGAGGTGTCAATATACTGCTCCAGTGATTTATGATGTTTTAATTGGAGAAGAAAAAAGAAAAACTAAAGAGGAAGAGCGAGCAGCGATTATTGAAGAGTTTGAAAAGAAGCCCCTTGAAGAAAGATGGAAATATTTCCAGGAACAAGTATCAAAATGTATCAGATGCTATGCTTGCCGCCAGGCATGTCCTAATTGTTATTGTAAAGAATGCTTTGCTGAACAGACCAAGCCAAGATGGATAGGGGCAACTAATGATATTTCAGATGTTATGTTTTACCAGATAGGCCGGATATTCCATCAGGCAGGACGTTGTGTTGATTGCGGAGCTTGTGTACGAGCTTGTCCAATGGGCGTTGACCTGCGAGTTTTTACTTATAAATTGGTAAAAGATGTGAAAGAATTTTTTGAATATGAGGCAGGGGTTTCATTGAAAGAGGATCCACCACTAGCAACTTTTAAATCAGATGACCAACAGGAATTTATTACTGAGCCGTAGTTTGAGTTAGAAATGGAAAATGTAAAATTAAAAATTATTAAGAAGAAAGATGTGTTAAACTTTTTGGATAGTTTAAAGAAAGAATACAATATCCTTGTTCCCATGGAGAAAAATGGCGATATTCGCTTCTCTAAATTTAATTCTGGTCAGGATATCCCCTGGGATTATCGAAATACAAAAATCTCACCCAAAGAAATATTCTTTCCTCAAGCAGAAACCCTATTTTATTTCGAAGCAGGAGCTTCAGCCCCGTCTAACAGGAGTAGGGTGTCTATACCTATAAACGAGTCTAAAGACTCTACTTCAGAGACAAACAACGAACAACGAACTACGAACTATTTAATTTTTGGCATCAGACCTTGCGATGCTCAAGCCTTTTCTTTATTAGATAAACTCTTTGGAGGAGATGATTTCCAGGAACCTTACTACCTGAAGAAAAGAAAGCAGGCAACTATTGTCTCTCTGGCCTGCAACAAACCGCAGATTACCTGTTTTTGCACTTCCTTGAAAGGGAAACCAGACAATGAAGAAGGATCGGATGTTATTTTATTTGATTTGGAGGAGAATATTCTTGTCAAGCCAATAACTAAAAGAGGCGAGGAATTTATTGAAAATTTAAATATTTGGTTTAAAGAGGCTAAAAAATCCGATGTGGAGAAGAAAAATAAGCTCATGGATTTAAGTTTGAAAAAAATTCGTTCTGGAGTCAACCTTAAAAATATAAAAGAAAAATTAGACGAGGCTTTTGACATTTCTTTCTGGAATGAAATTCATCAGAAATGTTTAGGCTGTGGTATTTGCACCTATCTTTGTCCTACTTGCCACTGTTTTGATATTACCGATGAAATAGATTCTGGAGCAGGGGCTTCACCCACACCTGAAGGCAAAAGAGTGCGCTGTTGGGATTCCTGTATGTTCCCCTTATTCACCTTACACGCCTCTGGGCATAATCCGCGGCCAACTTATAAAGAAAGAATGAGGCAGAGAATTATGCACAAATTCAATTATTGCCCAGAAAATTTTAAGGAAATATTCTGTGTAGGTTGTGGCCGTTGTATTAGAAATTGTCCGGTAAATATTGATTTAAGGGAGATGTTAATATCTATTGACTTAAGTTAAATGAATATAAGAAGACTGGAGGAGTCAGATTGGTGGAAGATAACCAATGAATAATCCTTACTTACCTATGTCAGTGACAATAAAAAAGATTATTATTGAGAACGAAGCCAGGGATATTAAAACATTTGATCTGGGGTTTAATGATAAGAAGGACGCTAATAAGTTTAAGTATACCTGCGGGCAGTTTGCGGAAATATCTATATTAGGTGTTGGAGAGGCACCCATCGGGATTGCTTCATCGCCTATGGATGAAGACCTGGTGCAGTTTACTGTTAAAAAATATCCAACAGGTGTGGTTACAAGCGTCCTGCATAACCTTTGCCCGGGAGATATTATAGGAATAAGGGGACCTTATGGGAATGGATTTCCTATGAAAGATTTTGAAGGAAACAATCTTTTGATTATAGGTGGAGGATTTGCTCTTACCACTTTAAGGTCACTTACTAAATATATACTTCATAAGAAAAACAGAGCTCGTTTTAAAGATATAACTGTACTCTATGGTGCACGCGGTCCCGGTGAACTCATTTATAAATCTGATTTGAAGCAGTGGGATCAGAGAGAGGATATCAATATCCACCTAACGGTGGACAAGGGAGACGAAAACTGGAAGGACCTGGTTGGATTAGTACCAAACGTGCTGAAGGAACTAGCCCCGAGCTCTAAAGATTGCATTTCTCTGGTTTGCGGTCCTTTTATCATGGTAAAGTACACCATACCGCCGCTGCTGGACATTGGCTTTAGCCCGGAGAGAATCTTTACTTCTCTGGAGATGCGTATGAAATGCGGGATCGGTAAATGTGGAAGATGTAATATCGGCTCCAAATATGTGTGTAAGGATGGACCAGTATTCACTTACAAAGAATTACAAGGATTACCCAATGAATACTAAGAATTTAAAAAATAATAAGAAAGTCGGTGCAGCAATGGTTGTAGGTGGCGGTATTGGCGGCATGCAGGCTGCACTTGATCTGGCTGAATCAGGGATAAAGGTATATCTGGTAGAGACAAAACCCTGTATCGGCGGGGTGATGTCCCAGCTGGATAAGACCTTTCCAACCAATGATTGTGCTATGTGTACCATGGCCCCCCGATTGGTTGAAATCGGCCGACACAAAGATATTGAAATAATTACCCTGGCTGATATAGAAGATATTGAAGGTCAGCCGGGTAATTTTACTGTAACTTTGAAAAAAAGACCGCGTTATATTGATGAGGAAAAATGTACTGGCTGCGCATTATGCGTTGATAATTGTCCTGTGAGAAACATAATCTATACTGAACCAGAAGAGGAAGAAATAAAACTTTCTGATGAAGATTTACAAAAAGTAAGAAAAATAATCTCCAAATATAAAGAAAAAGAAGGAACATTGGTTCCTGTGATGCAGGACATTAACAAAGAATACAGATACTTACCAAGTGAGGTATTGAGATACATTGCAAAAGAACTTAGTTATCCGTTAAGTCAGATATACCAGTTAGCCACGTTTTACAATGCATTCAGTTTAGTGCCAAAAGGAGATAATATTATTCGTGTCTGTTTAGGAACTGCATGCTATGTTAAGGGTGGGGCAAGAATTTTGAGTACATTAGAGAGAGAATTAAATATTAAAGTTGGTGAAACTACTGAAGATATGAAGTTTAGTTTAGAAACAGTGAATTGTCTTGGCTGTTGTGGTCAATCTCCTCTTGTAACGGTTAATGAAGATATATATGGTTATGTGAAGCAGGACAAGGCAATAGGAATACTGAAAAGATATAAATAGAAGGGATTCAATTGTTATGAAAGTGTCAAAGATTAAGCCTGAGGATTTAGACAAGATTACTGAAAAAGTAAAAAGGACAATTCTTCTAAGAGAAGGTGCTGGCAGAGCAAAAGTTGTAGTTCACATGGGCACTTGTGGAATAGCAGCTGGTGCAAGAACTATTATGAGTGCCATAATGGAAGAAATAGAACGGAGGGACGTTAAAGATGTAATTTTGACTATTTCCAGTTGTGCAGGGCTGTGCAGCCGAGAACCCATGATTACAGTTGAACTACAAGGTGAGCCACCAGTAAAGTATGTTGACCTTACGCCAAAAAAAGCTAAAAAAATTTTTATAGAACATGTTCTTGGCAGTAAGATAGTAAAAGAATATGCTTTAGCGGTAGGAAGCGAAAGAATACTTTAGGGGGATTTAGAATGGTATACAGAGCAAATGCAATGATTTGCACCTGTACAAATTGTATATCAAATGGTGCATTACAAATAAAAGATGCGTTAGAAAAAGAGATACAAAAACGTGGTTTGGAAAATGATATTCAGGTAGTTCCAACAGGTGCAAGCGGTCTATGTGTAAAAGGACCGATTCTTGTTGTACAGCCTGACGGAATTTTCTATCAGCTTCTTAAAGTCGAACATATCCCTCATTTAGTTGAAGAGCATTTTCTTAAAGGAAGGCTTGTAAAGTCTTTGATGTATGTGCCTCCGGGTGAAGAAGTACCAATTCCCAGGATGTATGACATCCCATTTTTCAAACGGCAGAGATTGGTTGCCCTCAGGAACCGTGGTTTGATAGACCCTGAAAAAATTGATGAATATATTGCCAGAGATGGATATAAGGCTCTGGCAAAAGCATTAACACAAATGACACCGGAAGAAGTAATAAAAGAAATAAAGAAATCAGGGCTTCGCGGTAGAGGTGGCGCTGGTTTCCCAACAGGTCTTAAATGGGAATTTTGCAGAAAAGCAAAACCGAAAAACGAAAAACAAAATACAAAATACATTGTATGTAATGCTGATGAAGGCGATCCCGGTGCTTTTATGGATAGAAGTATTATAGAAGCTGATCCTCACTCTATTCTTGAGGGGATGACTATTGGTGCTTATGCCATAGGAGCATCCCAGGGATATATTTATATAAGAATTGAATATCCACTGGCAATAGAAAGAATAGCGGTTGCAATTAAGCAGGCACGGGAATACGGTTTGCTGGGGAAAAATATCTTCGGGACAGACTTTAACTTTGATATTGAAATTTTTAGAGGTGCGGGTGCTTTCGTCTGCGGTGAAGAAACATCCCTTATTGCTTCAATTGAAGGAAGGCCAGCGGAACCAAGGCAAAGACCTCCATTCCCTGCTCAATCGGGACTCTGGGGAAAGCCTACAAATATTAATAATGTTGAGACTTGGGCAAATGTACCCGTGATAATTAACTGGGGTACAAAATGGTTTTCTGAAATTGGGACCGAGACCTGTAGAGGAACAAAAGTCTTTTCTCTTGCCGGGAATATAAATAATGCAGGTTTAGTTGAAGTCCCCATGGGTATAACTTTACGTGAGATGGTTTATAATATCGGAGGCGGAATTCCCAACGGAAAGAAATTTAAAGCGGTTCAGATAGGAGGTCCTTCAGGAGGTTTTATTCCGTCAGAATTACTCGATCTCCAAGTAGATTACGAGTGTCTAACTGAAGCTGGAGCAATTATGGGTTCTGGTGGCATGGTTGTTTTAGATGAAGACACCTGTATGGTTGATATTGCCAAGTATTTTCTTAGATTTACAAATGATGAATCCTGTGGAAGATGCAATTCCTGTCGTGAAGGTAGTGAAGCACTTCTTGAAATCTTAAATAAAGTATCAAATGGCAAAGGTGAAGAAGGTGATATAATATTCCTCGAAGAGCTAGGACAGGCAATAAAGGATGCTTCTTTATGTGGGCTTGGACAGACACTTCCTAACCCTGTGCTTTCTATATTAATGCATTTTAAAGATGAATATGTTGCTCATATTAAAGACAAGAAGTGTCCAGCAGGAGTATGTAAAGCTTTGGTTAGGTATTTTGTAGATGAGGAGAAATGTAATGGATGTTTATTATGTGTAAAAAATTGTCCACAGAATGCTATTACTGGTCAAAAAAAAGAACCGCAGACTATAGATCAACACAGATGTATTAAATGTAATATATGTTATGAGGTATGTAAATTTAACGCTATCCAGAGGAAATAGAAGAGCATTAGAAGATGTAAATGTTTCATGGTAAAAGAGATGGTTACAATGGAAGTAAAAAGGTGTCTGAGGCGTGACCTTGAAGGGGTGTGAGAATGTTTCTTGAAAAGATAAAGAGGATACTTAAAGCAGAGATAATTGATGGGTCTAAGGACTTGCAGATGGAAATAAAGATGGGTTGTGGATGTGACCTGATGAGCGATGTTTTGTCCTTTATCAAACCAAATTCTCTTCTTCTAACAGGACTGACAAATCCACAGGTTATCCGCACAGCAGAGATGGCTGATATTAAAGCAATATGTTTTATAAGAGGAAAAAAACCGGATAAGGAAACTGTTGAACTGGCAAAAAGTAAAAATATCCCTCTGCTTTTAACAGATCTACCCATGTTTGAAGCGTGTGGAAGATTATACAAAGAGGGACTGGCTGGCTGCTCTGAAATAAATGAATAGAGAAATTACCAAGGTTCAAGAACTTATTTATGAGTTAAAGGTTGAACAGGCAATGACTAAGGATGTGATCAAAGTTCATCCCAAAAACCGTATGGGTGAATTAAGAGAGATATTGAGGGTTAATCGTATTTCAGGAACACCGGTTGTGGATAAAGATAAATTAGTTGGTATGGTGAGTATTGAAGATTTTATTAAGTGTCTGGCAGATGGAGAAATGGATGCCTTTATAGAAGATAAGATGACAAAGAAGGTAGAAACCTTGTACGCAGATGAACCACTTATTCATGCTGTTAACAAATTTAATAGATATGGTTTTGGTCGCTTTCTGGTAATTAAACGCGATAATGGAAAGTTAGTAGGTATTATTACCAAAAGTGATATTATAAAGACTTTGCTTAAAGAACTTGAGATTAATTATCATGAAGAAGAGATCCATCGCTATAGGGCTTCACATATATTTAAAGATATAATTGCTGATAAAACTACTCTTATCTTTGAATACAATATTGCTGGTCAGGATTTTAAGCGTGCGGGAGAATCTGCCAGTGGGCTTAAAAAAAGTTTAGCCAGATTAGGTATACATCCGCAAATTATTCGTCGGGTAGCTATTGCCACATATGAAGCAGAGATGAATATTGTCATCTTCACTTCTGGCGGCCGCATTACTGCTTATGTCAAAACAGATGAAATCAGGATTGAGGCAATAGACACTGGCCCTGGTATCCCGGATGTTGAACAGGCAATGCAGCCAGGTTTCTCAACTGCTTCTCCCACAGTACAGGAGTGGGGCTTTGGGGCTGGGATGGGTCTTCCCAATATCAAAAAGTGTGCGGATAAGATGTATATTAATTCTGCAGTTGGGAAAGGAACAAAATTAGAAGTAATTATCTATAACGGGGGGAAAAAATGAAACTTCACCAGATAGTTAAAGAGTTAGGGCTTGAAGTCAAATCTAAGGTTTTTAATTTGGATAAAGAGATAATCGGTGGTTATGCGAGTGACCTGTTAAGTGATGTTATAGCAAACGCAAAAAAGGACAATATCTGGATTACTTTGCAAATTCATCAGAATATTGTTGGAGTAGCCACATTAAAAGAACTAACAGGAATTATAATAGTTAATGGAAGAGAACCTGAGGCAGAAACCTTAAAAAAAGCAGAGCAGGAAAATATACCAATTATGGTAACCAAACTTCCTGCTTTTGAAATGATCGGAAAATTATACAGGTTGTTAAGAGGAGTATAGCCTTCAGGCTCGTGAGGAATAGATGTTAAGAAAATTTAAGGCAGATTTGCATATTCATACCTCTCTTTCACCCTGTGCAGGTGAAGAGATGTTTCCACAGAGAATAATTAAACAGGCAAAAATGAATAATTTAGATATAGTGGGAATCTGCGACCACAACTCAGCAGAAAATGTAATGGCAACTCAAAAAATAGGAGAGAGGGAAAAGATAGCAGTTATTGGTGGAATTGAGGCTACATCACAGGAGGAGGTTCATATCCTTGCTCTTTTTGATAATGTAAAAGAGTTGTTTGAGTTCCAAGAAATTATTTATGAGAAATTATCAGGGTTTAATGATGAGAAGGTTTTTGGAAAACAACTTATAATTAATGAGGCCAATGAAGTTACAGGTTCCAACAACAGACTTTTGATTGGAGCAACCTCATTATCTTTACAGGAAATTGTGCAAACAATCTGTTCTCTGGAAGGGCTGATCATTGCCTCCCATATTGATAGAAAGAGTTTTAGCATTATTGCTCAATTAGGGTTTATTCCAGAAGGATTATTATTGGACGCTCTGGAACTATCTCCAAACTATGAACACCGAACGAGCTCGTTTGCCGGTAGCAGGGTAAATCCAGAACTTTATAGTTTTCCGCTGGTTACTTTTTCTGATGCCCATTTTTTAAAAGATATCGGTAAAAGTTTTACCATCTTCTTTATAGAAGAAGCAAGCATAGGGGAGATTAAGAAAGCTTTATCCGGAGAAGATGGAAGAAAGGTGATGATTTAGTCAAATGGAGGATTTATCTTTGCATATTTTGGATATAGTAGAAAACTCAATTAGAGCCCGCGCGAAAAAGATTGAGATAAAAATTATAGAGGAGAAAAAAAAGGATTTACTTACTATTGAAATAATTGATGATGGTAAAGGTATGGATGAGAAGACATTAAAAGATGTATTAGACCCATTTTTTACAACAAAAAACACAAGAAAAGTTGGGTTGGGTCTTTCTCTTCTTGCCCAGTCAGCAGAAGAAAGCGGAGGAAGTATTAAAATAGAATCAAAGCCAGGTCAAGGAACAAAAGTCAAAGCCACATTTGGCTACAGCCATATTGACCGCAAACCTCTCGGTGATATTTATGAGTCGTTGAAAGTTTTAATTACCGCAAATCCTGATATAAATTTTATTTATAAATATCAAAAAGATAATGCAAATTACCATCTGAACACAAAAGGGATTAAAAAATGATATCGTTGACTATAAATGATAAAAAAATTGAAGTAGAGGAAGGATTAACTGTTCTTAAAGCTGCTGAGAAAGTGGGAATAAAAATACCAACTCTATGTTCACATAGGGCACTTTCACCTTATGGTGCCTGCAGGCTTTGTCTTGTTGAGATAAGACAGGGTGGAGGACCTCCAGAAATTCAGGCATCCTGCACATATCCAGCACTCGAGGGCCTAGTTGTTCATACTGATTCGGATAGAGTTATAAAAACAAGAAAAATAATGATAGAACTATTGTTAGCCCGATGTCCGGATTCAGAAGAAATTAAGAATCTTGCTAAAGAATTAGGTGTGGAAAAAACAAGAATCAAACCCAAGGATAAGGACTGCACCCTTTGTGGACTATGTGTGAGGATGTGTGAGGAGCGAATGGGAAGAGCGGCCATAAGTTTTTCAGGTCGTGGCCCGAGACGAGAAGTAACCTCGCCTTTTGGCGAACCTTCTGAGGTATGTCAGGCTTGCGGTGCCTGTGATTTTATCTGTCCTACAGGGAAAATTAAACTTCCTGAAGTGAGCAAAAACGAACCTTTCCCTATACCCTTTGAACATAATATGGGTTTAAATTCCAGGCCAGCAGTATACATTCCCTATCCACAGGCCATCCCCAACAAAGCTACTATTGACAGCCGGTATTGTGTCCATATACTTCGTGATAAATGTGAAATATGTAAGGAATTTTGTGAAGCAGAAGCGATTGATTATGATCAAAAAGAAGAAAAGCTTGATTTAAAAGTTGGTTCAATAATTTTTTCTCCGGGTTACGATCTTTTTGATGCAGGTTCAAAATTAGAATACGGTTATCTAAACTATTCTAATGTTATTACTGCACTCGAATTTGAAAGAATATTAAGCGCTTCCGGTCCATACGAGGGTAAAGTCTTGAGACCTTCAGATAAGCTTATCCCAAAAAAAATTGCTTTCATTCAATGCGTGGGATCACGGGATACAGAAAGAGATTATTGTTCTTCAATATGTTGTATGTATGCCACCAAAGAAGCAATTATTGCTAAAGAACATGCTGGCGAGGAATTAGAATGTCAAATTTTCTTTATGGACATGCGCGCTTTCGGCAAAGGATTTGATGCTTATTATGAAAGAGCAAAAGAACTGGGAGTAAAATATATAAGATGTCGTCCTTCATCTGTAGAAGAAATAGCGGAGACAAAAAATCTTAAGATTAATTATGTAACTGATGAAGGGAAGATGTTAACTGATGAGTATGATTTAGTGGTTTTATCTGTTGGTCTGCAACCGCCAGAATTAGCCAGAAAGTTGAATAGTAATTTTGGAATTAAACTTAATGAGTATGGTTTTTGCTGGACAAATCCTTTCAAACCGGTCGAATCTAACAAAGAAGGAATATTTGTTTGTGGGCCATTTACTGAACCGAAAGATATACCGGAAACTGTAACTCAAGCAGGTGGTGCAGCATCTAAGGTTTTATCTCTTCTTTCTGAAGTACGAGGTACTTTAATTAAGGCTAAAGAATATCCTCCAGAAAAAGATGTTACTGGGCAGGCTCCGCGCATTGGTATATTTATCTGTCATTGTGGGACAAACATTGCCGGAGTAGTAGATGTTCCTCAGGTAGTGGAATATGCAAAAACCATACCTGATGTAGTTTATGTTGAAAGTAATCTTTATACCTGTTCCAATGATACCCAGGAGAAGATTAAAAATTTGGTTGAAGAACATAATCTTAACCGGGTAGTTGTTGCTTCTTGTACTCCCAGAACACATGAACCCCTATTTCGGAATACAGTCCGCGAGGCAAGGCTCAATCCATACTTATTTGAAATGGCTAATATTCGTGACCAATGTTCCTGGGTGCATATGCATGAGCCAGAAAAGGCCACCCGAAAAGCAAAAGACCTGGTCCGAATGGCGGTAGCTAAGGTACGTTTATTAGAGCCATTACAGAGAAGGAAAGTCGGTGTAAATCACAGCGCCCTGGTTATTGGTGGGGGACTAAGTGGTATAAACGCAGCATTAGAGATCGCAGAGCAGGGTTATGAGGTACATCTGGTAGAGAAAGAAAAACAATTAGGTGGGAATCTACAACGTATACATTTTCTATTAGACGGAGGAAAGCCACAGGAACAGCTGGATTCTCTAATTGAACGTGTTAAAGGGAATGATAAGATTCATCTTTATACTGATACAAAGATATCAAATATCGAAGGGTTTTTTGGTAATTTTAAAACAACAATAGAGACAGGCAATGGGCAACCTAACGAAATTAACGAAACTAACAAACTAAACGAAAATAACAAACCCAACGAAATTGAACACGGAGTGATAATTGTTGCTACTGGCGCTCAAGAATACAAACCAACTGAATATCTCTATGGTGAAGATGAAAAAGTAATAACTCAACTCCAGCTGGAAGAATGGTTAGCGTTGAATGGTGAGCGGTTAGTAGTTGGTGCTGAGCACCGAGCATCAAGCGCCGAGCATCGAACCTCGACCACTGACTCCCGAGCACTGAGCGCTCACTCTCCATTACCGACCACCGATTCTCGAGCACCAAACATCGGCCTCCAAACACTGAAGACTGTGGTTATGATCCAGTGTGTTGGTTCAAGAGATGATGAGCGACCTTATTGTAGTCGAGTATGCTGTTCCGAGGCGGTGAAGAACGCTTTGAAAATAAAAGAAGTTAACCCGAAGACAAATGTATTTGTTCTCTATCGAGACATGAGAACGTATGGATTTAGAGAAAGCTATTACTCCAAAGCGCGCCAGATGGGGGTAATTTTCATTCGATATGAGAAAGATAAAAAACCGGAGGTAGTAAAACAAAATGGTGTGTTGAAAGTTTCTTTAGTCGATCCAATCCTTAATAGGACGGTTACTATCAATGCTGACCTTTTAATCTTGTCTGTGGGAACTATTCCCCATCCGGAAAACAAAGACCTTGCTCAAATGCTAAAAATACCATTAGATCAAGACAATTTCTTTTTGGAAGCACATATGAAACTTCGTCCGATTGATTTTGCTACGGAAGGGATCTTTTTATGCGGCCTTGCTCATTCAGCAAAATCAATTGAAGAAAGTATCACTCAGGCTTGTGGCGCGGCAGCAAGAGCGAGCACCATACTTTCTAAAGATACTATAGAGTTGGAAGCTAATATATCTTTTGTGGTGGATGAAAATTGTGATGGATGCGCATATTGTATTGACCCCTGTCCATATGATGCACTGACATTGATTGAGTATATGAAAGATGGTGCAATCAAAAAGACAGTTGAAGTAGATGAGTCTATTTGTAAGGGTTGTGGAACCTGTATGGCAACCTGTCCCAAAATGGGAATATTTGTTAAAGGCTTTAAACTTGAACAAATATCAGCACAAGTTGAAGCAGCCCTGCAACCTGCGGAGGTTTGAAAATCGAAAATAAGGAAAAACAATGAATAATGAACAAATAAAAGCTACTGAGTTTGAACCATTGATTCTAGCATTTTGCTGTAACTGGTGTTCGTACGCAGGAGCTGATTTAGCTGGTATATCAAGAATGCAATATCCTACAAATATTCGTATAATAAGAGTAATATGTTCGGGGATGATTCATCCAAATTTAGTGATAGATGCTTTAACAAAAGGCGCTGATGGTGTAATAATATGTGGGTGTCATCCTGGAGATTGTCATTATATAGAGGGTAATTTAAAAGCAGAAAAGAGAGCGGATGCAATCAGGCTCATGTTAGAGGATTTTGGAATAGAAGATGAGAGATTCAGGTTAGAATGGATTTCAGCTTCAGAAGGTCCAAGGTTTGCTCAGGTGATGACTGAATTTACAACGACAGTAAAAAAATTAGGTCCAAGCCCATTTAAAATGTGAAAGGTCAAAAAATGCAATTAGCAAAAATAATTAACGGAAAAAAATTTATGTGGGATGGAAAAGATTATCTTGATAAAAAGAGTGCTTTGGATACTGCTCAAAAATATAAAAATGATGGATTTGAAACGGAGGTGTTAGAAGAAGATCAAAAATATTATGTTTTTACCCGTAGAGTTGTAGAAGAAGTTGTAGTTGAGGGTCAACCTACTATTTAGAATATTTAGAAAGGAGAGAAATTATGCCAGTAAAAGTTGCGGAAGAGTGGTTAAATATTTGTGGAGGGTGCGAAGTAACAATTTTAGACATTGGAGAACCGTTACTTGATTTATTACCTAAAATAGAATTTGTACACATGCCTGTTCTTATGGATCATAAATATTTTGGTCAAACAGGAGAAAAAACAGAATTGGAAATTCCGGAAGCGGATGTCGGGATTATCTCAGGAGGGGTAAGAAATGAAGAAGAAAAACATGTTACAGAAGAAATGAGGAAAAAGTGCAAAACACTTATATCACTTGGCTCCTGTGCATGTTTTGGCGGAATTCCTGCTCTAGCAAATCAGTACCCTTTAATAGATCTTTACGATAAGGTTTTTAGACAGTCAAAAACTACAGATTCAGCTGATACACCTGCAGAAGATATCCCGCCACTGACAGATAGGGTTTATGCACTTGATGAGGTAGTGAAAGTTGATGTTTATATTCCTGGTTGTCCAACCTCACCCGAGCTTGTAGCCAATGCTTTAACCTCACTGCTTGAAGGTAAGCCATTTGAGATACCAGAGCGAAGTGTTTGTGATGATTGCCCGACAAAACGAGAAAAAAAGGCGATTACATCAGTAAAAAGGCCACTTGAATCAATAGTACCTCCAGGACAGAAATTGGAAGATTCAAGGTGTTTTATGGAACTTGGCTACTTATGTCTTGGTCCCGTAACCAAATCTGGTTGTGGGGGCAGTGAAAAAACACCAAGATGTGTTAAGGCATTTATGCCTTGTAGAGGTTGTTTTGGTCCAATAAGAGCTGGCGCAAATCCAATGGTAGAAATGATGGGCGCACTTTCCAGTATTGGTCTAGATCCTAAGTTGATTATTGATAGGCGTTCAACATTTCAAAGATACATAGGAGCGCAGGGAAGGTTAAGACCATTACCAAAAAGACTATAATAACTTATTAATTAATTTTTAGTATTAGATTAATTGATCGCATTAGCTAATACCGATAACCAAATTAGAGAGGAGAAAAAATGGGTAAAAAAATTGTTATTCAACCTGTAACAAGAATTGAAGGTCATGCAAAGGTTACCATACAATTAGATGATAGTGGAAATGTTAGTGATACAATGGTTCATGTTGTTGAACTCAGGGGATTTGAAAAATTTTGTGTTGGCAGGCCTGTTGAAGAGCTTCCAAGAATTACTACCAGTATTTGTGGGGTGTGTCCCTGGTCACATCATTTAGCGAGCGCAAAAGCATGTGATGCTGTTTTCGGAGTAGAGATACCGTCTGCTGGGAGAAAACTCCGGGAACTCTGTAATTCTATTGCTTACACTGAAGAACATATCTTACATTTTTATTTCCTGGCAGGAGCTGATTTTGTTATGGGACCCGATGCTGACTATTCTATCAGAAATGTAATTGGTATTGCTCAAAAGTTTCCTGATATAGCAAAGAAGGTTATAAGAAACAGGTACCTGGGTGCAAGGATGCTGGAAATACTTTCAGGAAAATCCGTACATCCTGTTGCTGCAGTTCCTGGAGGTTTCAGCAAGATTCTTACTGCTGAAGAAAGAGATGAATGTCTAAAAATGGCAAACGAAGTTTTAGAGTTTGCAAAGTTTTCAATTGATTATGCCAAGAAAAATATATTTCCACAGTATATTGAAGCGGTTAAGACACTCGGAGTTATAGAAACAGGATTTTTAGGTACAGTAGCAGAAGATGGGACACTTGACCTCTATGATGGAGTTTTAAGAATGATGCAGGCTGACGGTAATTATGAGGACTTCACTTATGAACAATATACTGATTACATTGGGGAGCATATTGAGCCATGGACATATTTGAAATTTCCATATATGAAAAAAGCAGGTAAACTTTCCATGGACTTAGATAATCCTATAGGTGTCTATAGAACTAACACACTGGCGAGAATGAATGTTTGTGACAGGATCAAGACGCCACTCGCACAGAAGGAATTTGAAGAGTTCCGTAACGAATTTGGCAGACCCGTACAACTAACTCTTCTTTATAACTGGGCAAGGTTAATTGAATTGCTTTATAACGCAGAATACGCAATCCAATTATTAGAAGACCCTGAAATAACTTCAAAGGATATAAGAGTTCCTGTTAAACCGCGCGCTGCTCAAGGAATTGGTTGTATCGAAGCACCAAGAGGTACACTGATTCACGACTATGAAACTGATGAAAATGGAATGGTTACTAATGTAAATTTAATTGTAGGTACCACACATAATAACGCGCCAATTAATATGTCAGTAAAGAAGGCAGCAACAGATTTAATAAAAGATGGTAAATATGATCAGGGTATTTTAAATAGAGTGGAGATGGCTATTCGTGCATATGATCCCTGTTTATCTTGCGCAACTCATAATTTAGATGGAAGTATCGCAGTTAAAATAGATATTGTAGATGCTTCCGGTAAAGTGGTTCAAACTTATAAAAACTAAGAATGCAAAATAATATTCCTGATCGTTACAGAAAACCAATCCTTATTTTGGGATGTGGAAATATATTATTTGGTGATGATGGTTTTGGCCCTCAAGCAGTGGATTATTTTAAAGAAAATTATTCTATTCCTGAAAATGTTGAAGTAATAAACGCTGGTTGTAGTGTCAGAAATATCCTGTTTGATATAGTCCTTTCCCACAAAAAGCCAAATAAAATAATTATCGTTGATGCGTTAGATGCTGGGAAAATGCCAGGTGAGGTTTTTGAAATTGAGCTTGAAGATATTCCTGAAAGCAAGATAGATGATTTTTCAATGCATCAACTACCTACTTCGAATTTATTAAAAGAGCTAAAAGGCCAATGTAAGGTTTATGTAAAAATCTTTTCCTGTCAGGTAGAAAATATTCCTAAAAGTGTTTCCACAGGTCTTTCAAAAAGGGTGCTTGATTCAATTCCAAAAGTATGTGAGCTGATAATGGATGAGATAAAAAGATATTAGCTTTAATAATTATAAATTTATTTATAAATTGTTATGCATGAATATTCTATTACTTGTTCAATTTTAGATGTATTGAATAAGGTAGTAAAAGAAAATAAAATAAAAAAAATGAAAAAGATTAATTTTGAAATTGGCTCAATTGCGCACATTGAACCTCATTCTGTTGAGTTCTATTATAATTTTTTAACTGAGGATAATGATGTTTTAAGAAATGCTAGATTAAAATTTAAAAAGAAAAAAACACAGATTAAATGTGAAGATTGTAAAGAAATATCTAATATAGAAAGTTTTTTTGTTGCAGAATGTCCAAAATGCTCAAGTATAAAAATAAAGGTTATAAATGATGATGAAATTAAAATAATTTCAGTAGAAACATAGAATAAAATGTGGCTTACTACCAGTCCTGAAATTGCAAGTGGTGCTGCTATCTTTCTTCATATTCTTAATTACTATCTCAAACAGCTTATTATGGTCTATTCTAAAGTGAAATAATTATGGTATATAAACTAGTTTATTATATCTTCTATATTTATAAGATATTGCAATAATTAAAGAAGAAATAAGTAAATGGTTTAA
>Ga0209979_1001324_pt1 | contig 27637 bp, 22 predicted proteins | sample AnhtaG_FD_183114 | JGI IMG/M metagenome (GOLD analysis project Ga0209979, IMG submission 183114) | Deep subsurface microbial communities from Anholt, Denmark to uncover new lineages of life (NeLLi) - Anholt_01485 metaG (SPAdes) (version 2) | ecosystem: Environmental > Aquatic > Marine > Oceanic...
CCTTCTCATAGAACTCAATTTCCTTCATCTGAGTGTAGCTCAGGACGTTGTTGAGACGCCTGGATTCGCCCAGGGCAGCCTCCGGTATGAGCCTGAGTGCTCCCTTGGGACATTTCCTGACACACTCTGGGTCTCCTCCACACATATCACACTTGATGGGCAGGTCATAATCTGGATGTATATATATCGCTCCAAAAGGACAGGCTTCCACGCATTTGTAACAGGAAGTGCAATTCTCCTCGTCCAGTTGCACAACGCCATCAAGCCATCGCAAGCTATCAGAGGGACATATTTGCGCACATGCGGGCACTTTACATTGGCTACACACAATCGGCATTCTCACGACCGGATGAGGGTATGTGGTCAAGACTCTTATCGCCGCCTTCTTGGGATTGTTCACCCCGAAATGTTTGATTGCACATACAAGTTCACAGATCCTGCAACCGGAACACTGCTCGGGAATTACCGTTAGCTTTTTCGACATCAGATGGGTCTCGGAGGATTCGTGTAATTATTATCCCTGGATGGCGAGATTGTCAACGAGGGCAAAGGGGTATTGACAACTGCATAAGTCAAGAATAATCTAAACAGAGAGGTTATTATATGGATGCTATACTTGGAGAGACAGCTCTGCAACTGTGTGCTGAAATCCGTCAGGAGAATCGTGGTAAGTGGTATAGATTTGCTCACCTACAATGCTGGGGTTGCACGACCTTTGCTAAAGGGAACCCTGACAAGATGTGTTTAAGTAGCCAGGAGGGTTATCGTGGCTGCAATCTAATCAATAAACGCTATGTCCAACGGTCGGAGGAGTGATTAGAAATTCGGGGCAGTTGCTCTGCCCTCTCGGTAAAGCCAAATTTCGCCCTGAGTAGTAAATGGCTAAAAAGTTAAAGCGGGGCAAGCGAATTAGAGGAGGTGGATTATGTCGATTATACCAGCTTTTGAAATAGGTTTGTGGAACGCCTGGATTTTCATGCTTCTTGAAGTATTAACTTTTCCCTTATTTATCCGTATCGCTAAAGGACGGGCTCCAGAAGTCGAAGGCAAAAGCCAGGTTTCTGCCATGTCCAGGACTGAAAAGATAACCCTTTATTCTTCCAAGATAATATATATTCCGGCCTTTATATACTCTATTTTCCTGCCGTTAAAACTGGGGACGGTGTGGGTTTATGTAGGCCTTCCTATCACTTTAATAGGTTTTATTACCGGCATTATAGTCATATTGAACTGGGCGGCCAGCCCGCGCGGTGAGCCCGTAACCAACGGGTTTTACCGTTATTCAAGGCACCCCATGTACGTAACCGCTTTTGTATTTTTCCTGGGGGTGAGCATAGCCACGGCTTCTTGGGTTTTCCTGTTGTTCACCATTTTGTTGATAGCCGCTTCGTTTTATTTTGCTCCCGTTGAAGAACAGAGTTGCCTTGAAAAGTACGGCGATGCCTACCGCGAATATATGAGCAAGACCCCCAAATATCTGGGAATACCCAAATCATAAGGAGAGAAAAATGTCGCTTGTACCAGTTTTTGAAATAGGTGTCTGGAACGCCTGGATTTTTATGATTTGGCCATGGGTAGATATGCTAGCAGTAAGGCTTGTTGGGTTAGATTTATACCGGAGAGCGTCAGGGCAGCCTTCTGAAATGAAAACCAGCCATCAATACAGAGTAGTCAGCTATGTATCTATGGTAATAGAGACTATGGCTGTCGCATATTCTATTTTTTTACCACTCCAATTAGGCACGATATGGTTCTATGCCGGTCTTGCCATTTTCTTAACAGGCCTGGCGGTGCTTACGGCTGCTACAGTTAATTTTGCTACGACACCGATGGATGTACCGATTACCAGGGGGATGTACCATTATTCGAGGCACCCATTGTATTTAGCGTCATTGTTGATATATTTTAGCGTTGGCATAGCTTCGGCCTCATGGGTTTTCCTGTTGGTTTTCGTTGTACAGTCAGTCTCGATAAGAATTGCGGCAGTTGAAGAGGAACGCTACTGCCTTGAGAAGTACGGCGGCGCCTATCGTGAATATATTGATAAGACGCCGAGATGGTTAGGATTGCCGAAATTGAGGAGGAAGTGATTAGCAGGAAACTTAGGGCGGAGCCATAGTATAATAAGGCTGTGGCAAAGGGGGAGAAACCACTTTTACTGCTTTTTGACGGCAATGCCTTGATTCACCGCGCCTTTCACGCCCTGCCCCCGCTAACCCAATCCAAAACCGGGGAACTGGTAAATGCCGTCTATGGCTTTGCCAGTACCTTGCTCAAAGTATTTGCTGATTTTAAGCCCACTCATTGGGCTGTCGCCTTTGACCGTCCTGCCCCGACCTTCAGGCATGAAATGTTCGAGGCATACAAAGCGCAGCGCCCGGCCACGCCGGAGGAATTGAAAAGCCAGATAAAAAAGGTTCACCAGTTAGTGGAAGCTTTCCATATTCCCGTTTTTGAAATCGACGGCTTCGAAGCCGACGATGTCCTGGGCACCTTAAGCAAGCAGGCTGATGAGCAGGGCGTTGAAACTATCATTGTTACCGGGGACAATGATATGCTGCAAGCTGTTTTGCCTCGAGTGAAAGCCCTTGCTCCCAGGCGAACCTTCATAGACACCATCCTTTACGATGAAGAGGCAGTAAAACAGAAATATGGCATCGAACCAGAACAACTCGCTGACCTTAAAGCACTGGCTGGCGATGTCTCGGACAATATACCTGGCCTGCCAGGTGTTGGTGAGAAAACGGCCGCTAAATTACTTCAGCAGTATGGCAGCCTCCAGGGAATCTACGACCATATTGAAGATATAACGCCGAGCAAGTTGCAGAACACGCTACGCGAATATCGCACTCAGTCCTTCCAGAGTAAAGTGTTGGCCACTATAGTCAAAGATGTTCCCATCAAGCTGGACTTGAAAACCTGCCAGGTAAGCCACTATGACCGGAACGAGGTGGCAAGGCTTTTCCAGGAGCTTGAGTTCATCAATTTGCTTCCCAGACTGCCCCAAATGAAGGCCGAGAGCTCTCAACTCTCGGCAGTCAAGTGTCACATGGTGAATACTGAGACAGCTTTGGGACAGCTTATAGGCGAACTGGAAGCGGCACAAGGCCTCGCCATCGAGATTGAAACTACGGGCGAAAAGGCTGTGATGGCGGATTTGGTAGGCATAGCAATATCACCAGCCCGGGGGAAGGCGTTTTATATACCTTTGGGGCACCTTGGTCTAAATCAGCCGCAGCAATTGCCGCTAACTCAAGTCACAGCCAGGCTCAAAGCAATTTTGGAAAATGTCAGCATAGACAAGATTGCCTATAACGGCAAACATGTTATAGCGGTGTTGGCTGGTTGTGGGGTGAAAGTCAGGAATCTGAATTTCGACCCCATGCTCGCTGCTTATCTCCTTGGCGAAAAAAGCCTGGGGCTTAAAGCGCTGGCCTTTAATAAACTGGGCATTGAAATGTCAACCCCCGCTGGATTAAGTGGCGCAGGAAAGAAACAAAGCTCCCTATCCCTGCTAGAGGTAAACCAAATTGCCGACTATGCCTGTGCCAACGTGGACATCGTTTGGAGTTTAAAGGAGAGTTTGGAAACTGAGCTACAAAAGCAAGGCCTGTGGCAGCTCTTCACCGAAGTGGAGATGGCTTTGATTCCAGTTTTGGTGGCTATGGAGCGAGATGGCATTCTTTTGGATACCGACCTGCTCCGTGAGATGTCTCTGGAACTAGGTCAGCAACTGCTGAAACTGGAGAAGGAAATCTACAGCAGTGTCGGGCACCAATTTAATATCAACTCGCCCCAACAATTAGGCAAGGTGCTTTTCGGGGAGCTCAAGCTGCCTCAGTCTCGCAGAACGAAGAGCGGCTATTCCACGGAAGCCTCGGTCATGGAAGCATTAAGAGGCACTCATCCTATAATCGAACTCATATTGAAATATCGTCAGCTTAGTAAGCTCAAGTCGACCTATGTTGATGCCCTGCCCGCGCTTATTAACCATAAGACGGGGAGGGTACATACCAGTTTTAACCAGACGGGCACAGCTACCGGCCGACTCTCCTCCAGCAACCCCAACCTCCAGAATATACCTATAAGGGGCGAGATGGGGAACAAGATAAGGAAAGCTATTATAGCTCCGCCCGGGACATACCTTTTAAGCGCCGATTATTCCCAGATTGACCTGAGAGCCCTGGCTCACCTTTCTCAAGACCCCGGTCTCATTGCTGCCTTTGCCCACGACGAGGATATCCACGCCCTGACCGCCTCCAATATCTTCGGCGTCCCCAAGGGTGAGGTGACCCCCGAAATGCGCCGAAATGCCAAAACGGTCAATTTCGGGGTTGTTTATGGCATGAGTGATTATGGCTTGGAGCAAGCTACCAATCTCAGCCGGGAGGAGGCCTCTCAGTTTATTACCCTGTATTTCGAGAAATATCCCAAGGTGAAGGAATATCTCGAGGCAACCAAGACACAAGCCCGGAAGCTGGGCTATGTACAAACAGTGTTGGGGAGGCGGCGGTTCCTACCCGAAATTAATTCCTCAAACCGAATGGTCAGGGAGGCTGCGGAGCGCATGGCTATAAATGCCCCGGTGCAGGGCAGCTCTGCCGATATCATCAAAATTGCTATGATAAATCTACATCGGGAAATGAAGAGGCGGAATCTTAAGAGCAAGATGTTGTTGCAAATACACGACGAATTGCTCTTCGAGGTGCCCGAGGAGGAAGTGGAGGAAATGAAGTCCCTGGTTACTGAGATTATGCCCAGGGCTATCGAGCTTCGTGTCCCTGTGAAGATAGACATCAAGCTGGGCAGAAACTGGGCTGAGATGGCATAGATTAATAAATGCAAAATCCTAAATCATAAGTGCTGGCCATATGAATGTCCTGCACTGCTTAAATGTCATCGATTTGCTCCTTATGGCTCATCGCAATAAGACTTGTTGTCTATCTCAATCTTATTTCGCATCCGCTGTACTTTGATATTCCACCGGTTTTCCTTAATCTTTTGGCAGAGATTTGGACGAGCCTTCTCTGCGAGCCCTGAATAACCGCCAACAAAAATTAGCCCCTCCACTGTTTTCTCATCTGTATCAATGTCTACCTCGTTTGGCAAGTGAGGATCGAAAGGATCGAAAAGACCAAGTTCCTTTTTCTGTCGATAGTTCTCTTTGTAGCAGTCCACATAGTCCTTCATGTACTCCCTGATGTGTTTAACATACTTGTTCAGTTGTTCGCCTACCTTCCCACGAAGCTCAGGGTTCTTTCCTAGTTTTACCTCAATAACTATAAAGTGGAACAGCTTATCCAGGGAAGCTCGCTTGAGCGCAAGCAAGTCCATCTGTGCTTTGTTTTTATGGTCTGCTATCTGGCGGTCAATGATGATGAAATTCTTTGACGGTGGGTTGTCAGTAATTAAGACCTGTTCAAAGGTTATCTCCTCTCCGCTGTGCACTGCCCGTATATTACTGCTCAGGGCTTTGAGGTGGTTGCTTTGAAAGAAATGATAAAGTTTCCCCGGATGAATTCTGAAGATTACATATTTGCGCTTACCCCTGGCATCTTGAGAAGTTTGATTGATGGTGTATTGCTTAAGTTTCCTGAGAATCTTATCCTTATCCGGCTTATCTGGTTGGAGAAACCTTTCGTGTATTTCTGCAGTGTAAGTCCCATTTCTGTGCGGCGTAACCTTTGCTAGTGAGTTACCTTGATAATAGATGTTGAAGTAGTTTTCACGAAGTTGAAGGCTGTATTCTCCCCCATAGCTGTTGATGAGTCTCACTAGTCGTTTAAGTGTAAGATCCTTCTTTGTTTTTTCCCATATCTCAGGACTTAAGTAACGCTGAATTATCGGGCGTTTCACCATTTCTTCCCTCCTTATGAATTATTTCATAGATAATATGTCTCACCATCGTCCAATTGAACGATACTCTCATATATGCTACCATACTGGTCCGGGTGGAAGGTGTGGATAGGCACAACAAAACGGGGATCTAAGACGCGGGCTAACTTCTTCAGATCTTCGATGTAGGCATGCCCACTGGTGTGGATTTCCAGCAGTTCAATTTTGTTGGACTCAAGAAACTGCGCCAAGTCTGTTCGCTCAAGGTAGCCATGCCACATAGAGTAAATCGCCTTAGTCCCGCTGCTTGCCCCCAACTTCGGAAGGATTATTCTACGGAAGTAGAAGTTGTCTTTGCCAAGAATCACCATGTCTTGCGGAGTAGCCTTTATTTCTTCCCACTCGATTTTGGCTTTCTTGTACTTATAGGGCAGTGTCCTGTCGTATCCCGCCAGCTTCTCGGCATAGGTATATGCGTATAGCACACGGATTTCCTTCCAATCAAACTGCGGGATACTGGATGAAATCGAGCTAAGCTTGTCTAGGATGAAGGCGGTGTACAGGTCAATGACTAGTGTTTTACATGCCTTTTTAACGGCACGATAAATTGATACTAGCCTATCAAGATTCTGAGACGAGCAAAAAACAAAGACATATGATTGTTGGTCAGCGATAACATCGTAAATCGCCTGTTCTACAGAATCCTCATCCTGATACCGGCCTTCTTCTCTGCCAATCATTGACCCCTCCATGATCAGGCAGTCTATTTTGGAGATGGGATTGGCAAGAAGTCTTTCTAGCAGTACTCGCTTACGGCCGTGACCACGGAAGTCCCCAGTATAGAACAAACGCTGACTATCCGCCTCGATGAGGAACGCAGCAGCATCAGGTGCCGAGTGGTCCATTAAGTAAGGAGTGATGGTGAACTCTCCTACTTGGAATGACTGCCACATCGTGAATGTTTGCACTTGGTCAAGGTTGACCCCTGTGCCAAGGAAGAGGTTGGAAACCTCCACAAGGCTTTTTGTCCCGATACTCATATATAGTGGAATATCTGGGTGTAGGAAACGGATAAAGCCGTAGTGGTCCTGATGAGCATGGGATAGTATTACGGCGGAGATAGAGGGCTTCTGGTTACTATATAACCCCTCGACTGCGGGAAGTATCCGCTGCTCTAGAAGCTGCTCTTGGGAAAGGTCTTTATAGTGGCGCCATTCAAACGGCAACATGTCTGGTGTTACAAGAGGCATGCCAACATCAATAACAATGCACGTCTTCCCTGAGTTAGAACATAGCTCAACACAGCTTCCACCAATCTCATGTGTGCCACGGTGGATTGTTAACTTCATTTGACCAAATCATAGCATAAGGTGGTTATTAGAGGATGTGAAACTCTGTGTCCCCTTGAAGATAGATATCAAACTGGGTAGAAACTGGGGCGAGATGGGGTAGATTAATAAAGATGAAGAGCTTTACATAACCTCACGAAATAAGAGAGCGCCAACTGGGCAAACGGCAACACACTCGCTACAGTCCTGACAACGGGACCTACCCATAGGCTCATCCCCAAAAGTGGTGACCATCCTCCGAAAGCCGCGGTAAGCAAAACCAATGGTTCCTTTGCCCAGTTTTTCCTGACATACCCAAACGCATCTGCCGCAGAGCACACACTTATTAGGGTCATAAATGAACAGGGGACTGCTAGAATCTATGGGTAGCTCAGGCAGGATTTTCCTGAACCTTTTTGTTTTGAGCTTCACGCCGAGGTGCTTGGCTATCCTCTGAAGTTCACAAGAACCGCTTTTTAGACAATGGGCGCAATCCACAGGAAGACTGGCTAGAAGCAATTCCAAAGCAGTGCGGGCTAGCCTCAATGCCTTTGCCCCTTTGGTATTAACCACCATTCCTTCTGCCACAGGCGTAGTACAGGCTGTAACTGGCTTATCCTTACCTTCAACCTCCACAAAGCAGAGGCGGCAAGAAGCAAAAGGCTCGCTCTTTTCCCGAATGGCACAAAGGTTGGGAATGTAGATGTCATTATCCAGAGCTGCCCACAGAACCTTTTCACCTGGGGCAGCTTCCACTGTCTTACCATCAATCGTCAAAGAAACGCTTTTAACTTTTACCAGTACCCTTCCCCTTATTCTCTCCCTTGAGGGAGAGGGAATCGTAAAGCAGAAGTTATCTTCCCAGACCGGTCTATCATCCTTTAGAAGAGCCCTTGTACCTTGCCAGTCTTCGTATCAACATCCACCCTTCTGAAGGCCGGATCGGAGCTGGTTCCTGGCATCAGGCTGATTGTCCCGGCGCAGGGGCAGAGGAATTTCGCCCCGGAATAAATCAACACATCGCGGATAGGCAAGGTCCATCCTTTAGGGGTACCCTTAATGGCCGGGTCATGTGTCAGGCTCAGATGGGTCTTCACCATCATGGTAGCGTATTCATTATATTTAGAATTGGCCTCGAGCATCTTGGCCTTGGCCTCGGCATCCGCGGTCCATGACACGCCATCGGCTCCATAGACCACTTTGGCAATCTTGTCCACCCGCTCTCGCAGCTTCATTTCCATAGGGTAAAGGAATTTGAAATCGTTCTTCTCTTCGCAGGCTTCCATAACTGCATCAGCAAGCTCCAGGGCACCATCACCACCCTTGAGCCAGTGTTCGCTGAGCGCACAGCGTGCCCCGGCCGCCTCAGCTGCCTTGCGCACCATGGCAATCTCTTCCTTAGTGTCAGTGTGGAAGGAGTTGATGCACACCACGGGATTGATGCCTGATGTCCTGATGGTGTTGATGTGGTGCAGCATATTGGGAATGCCCTTCTCCAGAAGTCCCAGGTCTTCCTTAGTGTAGGACTCGGGCAGGGGCAGACCAGCCACTACCTTGGGGCCGCCACCATGCATCTTCAGTGCCCTGATGGTGGTGGTAAGTACCGACACATGCGGCTTGAGACCACTATAGCGACACTTGACATTCCAGAACTTTTCGAACCCAATGTCTGCGGCAAAGCCGCTCTCAGTAACATGATAGTCAAACATCTTCAGCCCGATGCGGTCAGCAATGATGGAAGACTGCCCCACAGCGATATTAGCAAAGGGGCCGGCATGCACCATGCAGGGCTGATATTCTACGGTGCACATTAGGGTGGGATTGATTGTATTGCGCATCCAGGCAGTCATAGCGCCTCCCACTTCCAGATCGCCGGTAGTAACAGGATTGCCGTCCCTGTCAAAAGCGACGGTAATTTCGCCCATCCTTTTGCGCAGGTCCGCTAGGTCCGTGACAATAGATAACATAGCCATAAGCTCTGAGCTCACAGCAATACCGAACTTGGACTGCATTGGGTAGCCATCCATGCGACCACCGAGGCCTATTACGATGTTCCTGAGGCTCTGGGCGCAGAAGTCCATGATCCAACCCATCTCCACCCTGGTAGGGTCCACGTTCAGGCGGCGCATTCTGCTGCGCTTGGCCAGCTCTTCGTCGTTGTAGTTGCGCTCATGCTGCATTCTAGAGGTAAGCGCCACCATGGCCAGATTGTGGGCATTCATTATATCGTTAATGTCGCCGGTAAGCCCCATAGAAAATTCGGTCATAGGAATAAGCAGCGCATTGCCTCCCCCAGCAGCAGTACCCTTGATATTCATAGTCGGACCACCTGAGGGCTGCCGTATACAACCGCCCACATTCTTACCCCGCTCGCCTATACCTTCCAGAATGCCCATCAGGGTAGTTGTTTTTCCTTCTCCTAGCGGCGTGGGAGTTATAGCAGTTACCTCGATGTACTTGCCGTCCGGCCTACCCTTGAGGCGCTCGATAATCTTCATGAAATCGAGCCTGCACAGTCTCCCGTAAGGAATAATCTCATCCTTCTGCAAGTTCAGTCTTTCCCGCCACTCATCAGGTGTCGGCATGTTTTCTTCGGCAGCTTCCGAAATCTGCCAATCTTTCAGTTTTGTTGCATCGTAAGCCATGGTAACCTCCTGTGTCGTTTATTAATTTATTATTTTCCTATACGCTCGGCCCTGCGCTCAGCCGCTACTACTGTGTTGACCATAAGCATGGTGACAGTCATTGGGCCAACCCCTCCGGGCACCGGGGTAATAGCACTGGCTTTCTCTTTAACCGTCTCGAACTCTACATCCCCTCTGAGGTCGCGGACCTGCTTGTTGGGGTCCATCTTGCTGGGTTTCCATCCCACCTGGTTTACACCGACATCGATAACAACTACCCCCTCCTTTACCATGTCCGGTTTAATAACTTCGGCGGAGCCCATTGCAGCAATCAGGATATCTGCCTGTCTGGTGATTTCGGCCATGTTTTTGGTCCCCGTATGGACGACGGTCACAGTGGCATTGGCACGCTTGTTTTTCTGCACCAGCATGGCCATGAGGGGCTTGCCTACTATGTTACTGCGACCGCATATGACCACGTGTTTGCCTTCAGGGGGGTTGCCGCTGCGAACCAATAACTCCACTACGCCATGGGGTGTGCAGGGCATGAAATAGGGATTTCCGATGAGCATCTTGCCCACGTTGACAGGGTGGAAGCCATCCACGTCTTTAGCTGGATCGATGGAATTTAGCACTTCGTCCGCATTGATATGCTTTGGCAGTGGCAATTGGACTAGTATGCCATCAACATGCTCTGCTTTATTTAATTCCTCCACTTTGGAGAGGAGTTCCTCCTCTGAGGCGATCTCAGGCAGGACGATGGTTTGGGACCACACGCCTATCTCCTCCGCCGCCTTTTCCTTGCCCGAGACGTAGGAAACGGATGCCGGGTCCTCTCCCACGCGAATCATGACCAGGCCCGGCGTTACGCCCCATTCCTTGAGCTTGGACGCTCGATCTTTTAGCTCAGCTCTAATCTCCTTGGCTATCTCGTTTCCCGAAATTATCTTTGCCGTCATCTAAACCTCCTTTCTTAATTCTTAACTTATCGCTTTATTGATAATTTCCGGTTTAACAATACTAAGGCGTGCCGCAATATCCTGCACTCGGCTGATGACCTCTGAACTTGAATTGATGAGAGGGAAATTGCCAAGACCAGCTTCTATTATGCTCTGGTCGTAGGGAATAAAGCCCAGAAATTCAAAATCTGGCATGGCGGAAATAAGAAAATCTCTGTCCTGTTCACTGCGAATCTTGTTAGCCACTACCGCGATGTTTTCCAAACCTATGTCTTTTGCCAGCTCTCTTATCCTGTAGGCTGTTTCAATACTTCCTTTACCTGGCTCCACCACAATAATCATCTTATCCACGGCTCTCGCTGTCGCCCGCCCCAAATGCTCTACCCCGGCCTCCATATCTATTATGACTACTTCGTCCCTCCGCAGGAGTATGTGGGCAAGCAAAGCTTCCAGTAAGGCATTTTCGGGACAATAACAACCACTACCACCCTTTTTTAACCGCCCCATCACCATTAATTTGATTCCATTATGCTCCACCCAATGCTTTTCCGGTATATCATCAACCCTGGGATTTAATTTGAAGTAAGATGCTGCCTGGCCAGGACGTGCCCCTGTCCTTTCTTCAATCAGATCTCCCATCTCAGATATAGGGGTTATCCTCTCTGGGTGGGGAAAGCCGAGAGCAGTTGCTAGGGTGGCATTTGGGTCGGCATCTATGGCCAGAACAGAGTAACCAAGCTGGGCAAGTATGGTGGAAAGGAGGGAGGCTAACATTGTTTTGCCTACCCCCCCTTTACCACTGACGGCAATTTTCATTCTCGAATGGCAAATTATATCCCGCGTCAACAAGAGAAATCAAGGCAGAAACAACTACCTCGCATCGCACTGCTGGCCAGCAATAGCAACTCAGCAGGCGAGGTTTGCAAGACTGTGGCACATCTGCGCCCATGTGCTGATTTGCTTCCTCGCCTATGTCAGGTACACGCAGCTTGCTCACAGAAAGCAAACGGTGATAAAATGCAAGGCCAAGGCTGCACCAGCCGGTTTACTCGGTTCATCTGAGTGCCATGTGTGCTTTTTAAAGGGAGGCGATATGTCGTACGGTTATGAGATAAATGAACTGGCCAAGGAAGAATCCTGGCGAATGTTTCAAATAATAGGCGAATTTGTAGAGGGCTTTGATAATCTCTCCGGTATCGAGCCGGCAGTGACCATATATGGTTCGTCTAGATTGGGAGTGGATGACGAGCTATATGCGGAAACGGAAGAAATAGCCTATCGGCTTGGACAGTTGGGCTTCTCAATTGTAACTGGTGGGGGACCGGGCGTAATGGAGGCAGCCAACAAAGGTGCACGAAAGGCTGGGGTTACATCGGTCGGGCTGAATATCTCCCTTCCCGAAGAACAGGTTTGTAATACCTACACCACAAGGGCGATAACGTTCAATCACTTCTTTACTCGTAAAGTCATGCTGGTGAAATATGCCGTTGCCTTTGTCATAATGCCGGGTGGCTTGGGCACGCTTGACGAGGTGACAGAGATACTAACCCTGATGCAGACCCACAAGATAAAACCTTTTCCCGTAGTATTGTTCAACAGCGAATTCTGGAAGGGATTTCTGGATTGGCTGCGGAGCTCCGTCTTATCTAGGAAGTATGTCTCTGAGGATGATTTCGACCTATTGAGAGTCCTGGATCGCCCTGATGAGGTAGTTGAGGCTATCCGGAGGTGGTATGTTGGGCATGAGGTTATTGGCCGGAAGGCCCTGTTCAAGTGATTGCCAGTCTACTTTTTCAGCTCAAGTACTTGGCGATAGCTTTAACTATGTGCCTCAGTCCCCAATCTAATTCAAGATTAATCATTCGACTACCATAGAGAAAGCCAGCGTGAGGTCTAATGTTAGGTGATTGCTCAAGACATGATACAATCGTGCCAGCAACTTGACGAATAACACGCACAACTTACGGTTATATGAGTACGCATAAACGTTTCTGGGAGATAGACCTCTTACGCACCGTCGCCATAGCAATGATGATAACCTTCCACACGCTCTATCTACTTCAGTACTTTTATATCCACAACACCGGCGTGCCCGGCATGCCTTATGGGTTCTGGTGGTGGTTTCCCAGAGTGACCGGTGGGACTTTCATCTTCGTCGCCGGAGTATCGCTCACAATCAGCTATTCCAGGTCAAAAAGAATCTCGGGGTTTATGCTCAGAGGCCTGAAGATATTGGCATGGGGTATGGGGATTACTCTGATTACGTGGCTAATCTCCAGAGAGGGGTACGTCCGATTCGGCATACTTCACTTCTTCGGGATTGCGTTCATACTCGCACCTTTCTTTTTAAGATTCCGTTTCATCAACCTGATACTGGGTGCTGCTCTGATGGCAATAGGCATTTACCTACAGGTACAGGGTATTTATTTCGACTTTCCCTGGCTGCTCTGGCTGGGGCTGATGCCACGCGGCTTTTGGACGTTGGATTACTGGCCACTGCTGCCGTGGTTTGGCCTTTTTCTTGTGGGGATGTTTTTCGGCAAAATTCTATACCCGCAAGGAAATAGAAGATTCAATATTCATGAATTCAACGACCCTGTTACCTCAGCGCTGACTTTGCCGGGAAGACATCCGCTGGTGATATACCTTGCCCAGTGGCCGATAGTTATCGGCGTTCTCTTTGCCCTGTACCCCGACAAGGTGCTCCCCAAACTCCCATTCTAGGCACAACTCAGAACTACTTGGTATGAGAGCCGGGGCTGAGCCCCTACCACCCAATTTGTGGACTTTTTTACCAATCCGACGAGAATCTTCAAAAATATCGAAAAACTCTTGACAGTGCAAGGGGGTGATGTAGTGAATATTATAAGCTAGAGATTTTGGGAAAACTAAACTGTTGCATTTGATGGTTAGATATAATAGCATTGGTTACTAATGTTGAGGGAGGCGTACAAGTAATGGCAACAACCCGGGTAGTGAAAAGCGTGTGTGGTCTGTGCGTGAGTAATTGTGGCGTGTTGGTCACTTTGGAAGAGGGTAAGGCAGTTGACATAAAAGGAGACCCTGAGAGTCCACCAAACCAAGGTGGTTTATGTCCAATAGGTCGGGCTTCCCTGGAATATCTTTATCACCCCGACCGGCTAGCCTACCCATTAAGAAGAGCTGGAGGGAGGGGTGAAGGTAAGTGGCAGCAAATCTCGTGGGACGAGGCGTTTAATCTGGCGGCTGAGGCACTGAATAAAGTGAAGCAGGAGTATGGTCCAGAGGCAGTAGTTATGGTGCACGGGTCGGCAAAGGGACCGATGGACACCCATTTGGTGCGGTTGGCTAACGCCTTTGGCACGCCAAATGTGGTATGTGCTGACTACGTTTGTCATATGCCGAGAGTGCTGGCTGCAGAATTGACCTTTGGCTTCTTTCCTGGTGCTGACTATGGATACCCGCCAGCATGTATTATATCCTGGGGTGCCAACGATGCCCAGACACATTTTTGTAGACACAAAGGCCTTGTCCGGGCAGCGCATGAGGGGGCAAAGCTGATTGCCATAGACCCTCGGGAAACAGAGGTTGCCAAGAGGGCAGACCTGTGGTTACGAGTCAGGCCAAGTTCAGACCTAGCCCTGGCCCTGGCGATGATAAATGTAATAATCAATGAGGGCCTTTATGATAAGGATTTCGTTGATAAATGGACGGTTGGCTTTGATAGACTTAAGACCCACGTTCAGGACTATCCTCCAGAGAAGGTGGCGGAAATAACCTGGGTCCCAGCAGACCTGATCGTAAAGGCAGCCAGATTGTATGCCACCAACAGGCCGGGGCATATAGAGTGGGGTAATGCTCTTGACCAAAATGTGAATAGCTTTCAGGCCTCCCGTGCTATCTCAATCCTGATGGCAATAACCGGTAACCTTGGCACACCCGGCGGAGAAATAGAGTCGCGTGGTTCAGGCTCCCGTTTTGGGGACACTGAGTCCTCAGAGAGTGGCGTTTTAGGGCGCTGGTCATCTCAACTGGAGCTCCGTGATAAGATATCGAGGGAGAAACGACAAAATAAGGTTGGAGCCGACTTGAACATGTTACCAGATGTGCGCTACGTTCTTCCTCACTCTGTCATAAAGTCTGTCCTGGAAGGAGACCCTTATCGTATTCGCGCCGCCTTTGTTCAGGCGTCTAATCCTCTGTCATGCTGGCCTAATACTCAGGAGGCGTACCGGGCACTCAAAAAGCTAGACTTTTTGGCAGTATCGGACATGTTTATGACGCCGACAGCGGCTTTAGCTGATATAGTATTTCCGGTAGCCAGCTATCTCGAGTTTGACGGTATTCAGATGCCGCCAAATGGCGTGGTGGTTCAGCTTCAGCGAAAGGTTGCCCAGATTGGTGAGTGCCGTTCAGACCATGAGATTATAAACGGGCTGGCCAAAAAGCTGGGGCTGGAAGAGTACTTTTGGGGTAGTATTGACGATTTTTGGGATGCTATTTTGGAGCCGGTAGGCTTAACCTTTAAGGAGTTCAAGAAAATAGGTCTGTTTACTGGTAAAGAGAAACAGCCCAACCAGTACCGAAGATACGAACAAAATGGCTTTAAAACACCTTCAGGCAAGGTTGAGTTATACTCAAGCCAGCTGAAAGAATGGGGATTTGACCCCTTACCCACCTACTATGAGCCGCCTGAGACACCTTATAGCGACCCTGAACTGGCTAAAGAGTATCCGTTAATATTTATCACCTGGAAACGGAAACCCTACCGCCACAGCGGAGGTAGGCAAATAGCTTCTTTACGAGGTAGCCACCCAGAGCCAATTATTATGATTCACCCCGAAACGGCAGATAAGCTGGGAATAAAGGAAGGCGACTGGGTATACATTGAAACCAAGAGAGGCAGGATAAGGCAGAAAGCTAATTTGACAGCCAGTATTGATCCCAGAGTAGTCGGTGTTGATTATGGTTGGTGGCTTCCAGAGAAAGGGGTATCTGAATTATATGGTTGGGCAGAATCAAATGTTAACATTCTGACAAATGATAAGCCGCCATTTAACCGAGAGATGGGCTCTTCTAATTTAAGAGGCTTCCTTTGCAAGGTCTACAAGGTGTAATGCTGGGCAGGCTTTGCAAGGGGGAGGCTATTTAATTTTGATTTTCCGTTCAATTTTGGGCATTTTGGAAGCCTCCCACCTCCACATTTTTGTAGTTGCCTGATTTACCAGGCTAGTAATCACCGCCCCAACAAGGTTGACCAAGACAGCGAGATGCTCGATGGTTCCTACTACTCGGGGTAATGACCTGGAGCAGCTTGTTAGATGATGGAAAGCACTTTCAGCTGTCTCAGGCTTGGGAAACAAGGGTATAATAAACAAAGAACGGGAGAAGGCGAGCAAAGCCATGAAAAACAGCGAGGTGGCTAAGGTATTTCAGGACATTGCTGACCTTCTGGAGCTTAAGGGGGAGAATGTCTTTAAGATTCGCGCCTATCAGAAGGCAGCCAGGGCTATCGAGCACTACCCCAGGGAATTAAAGATTATGATTGAAGAAGGGGAGGACTTACAGAGTATTCCCGGCGTGGGTGAGGCAATAGCTAAAAAGGCCACCGAGCTGATAACGACCGGTAAGCTGGGTTATTATGAGAATCTGAAGGCTGAGTTTCCCCAAGGGGTGACTAATCTCCTGGCCATACCAGGGATTGGTCCTAAGACGGCTAACAAGCTTTCCGGCGAATTAGGGATAAGCTCGGCGGATGAATTGGAGCGAGCAGTCAATGAGGGACGAGTGGCTAAGCTCTTCCGCCTTGGCGAAAAGACCGCTGATAATATCCTTCACCAAATCCAGGCGTTGCGCCGCAAAGACCAGCGCATCCCCATTGGCGAAGCTTTGCCCATTGTCGAGGAAATTACAGTTGCCCTCCGCTCTATTCCCGGCGTGAGAAATCTCACTCCCGCTGGCAGCTTACGGCGCTTTCGGGAAACACTGGGTGATATTGACCTGATGGGCACTGCCGATAACCCTAAGGAGGTTATAGATGCTTTTGTTGCCCTGCCTCACGTAGGGCAGGTGCTGGCCCAGGGGTCAACCAAGGCCAGCGTTATTGTCAGCGGCGGATTGCAGGTTGACTTGAGGATGGTGGAGCATGATTCCTTTGGTTCCTTGCTTCAGTATTTTACCGGGAGCAAACAGCACAACATTTCCCTGAGAGAAAGAGGGCGTAAGCAGGGGTTAAAGCTGAGTGAGTATGGGATAACTGTTATAGCTACAGACAAGCTGGAAAAATTTTCTATGGAGGAGGAATTCTATCATCGGCTGGGGCTTCAGTATATCCCACCAGAACTCAGAGAAGCTCAGGGTGAAATAGAAAAGGCTGAGAAGGGAGCTATACCAAAGCTCGTGGAGTTATCCGACATAAAGGGAAACCTTCATATGCATACTGAATGGAGCGATGGGCATGATTCCATCGAGGAACTGGCTCTGGCTGCCAAAGATATGGGCTATCAATATATCGCAATCACGGAACATTCCGCTGGGCGTGGTATTGCTCACGGTCTCGATGTGGAGAGGCTGAGGCGGCAAGTTGCTGAAATCAGAGCTCTTAACGGGCGTTTAACCGGGATTCATGTGCTTACTGGTATTGAGGTTGATATTCGGGCAGATGGTAGCTTGGACCTGCCACACGGAATTCTATCTGAATTGGATATGGTGATTGCTGCTGTGCACTCCGCCATGAACCAAAGTGAGGAAAAGATGACCCGGAGGGTGATAAATGCCATAGAAAATCCCGATGTTGATATGATTGCCCACCCTACTTGCCGACTTATAGGAGAGCGTGAGCCCGTAGCCATAGACTTAGAAGCCATCCTCCGGGCAGCAGCTAAGAATAATAAAATTGTGGAGATTAACGCCATGCCTGACCGTCTTGATTTGAAAGATATTCATGCTTTCCGTGCCAGAGATTTGGGGGTAAAGCTCGCCATCGGGACCGATGCTCATAGCATTGCTCATCTGGGCTTTATGCGATTCGGGGTTGGTGTTGCACGGCGGGGTTGGTGTGAGCCGCAGCATATATTAAATACTTTGCCCCTGGCAGAATTGCTTGCCGTTTTAAATTTTAAATAGGAATGCGGGGTGAAGTGGGTGGAAGATTCAGGCGGCATTTCGCGGGAATGTCCTATAATTTTGCTTACTCACCTAATATCTGAATAATAATCTTTCTGCGCCTGGGACGATTATCAAAATCTACGAAAACTATCTGCTGCCAGGTGCCCAGAGTTAACCTCTTGTTCACAAAAGGTATTAGTAGTGAAGCTCCGAGAAGCGAGGCGCGCACGTGGGAATGGCCATTCCCATCCCCCCAGGTTTTGTTATGCTCATAAGAAATATTCTGGGGTATCACTCTATCCCACATATTCTTAAAATCGGAAACTAGATTTGGCTCATACTCTATGGTGGTTATTCCCGCTGTTGAACCGACTATAAACAAAGTGACTATTCCACTGTTAATCCCAGATTCCTCTACATTCTTTGCCACCTGAGAGGTTATATCGATAATGTCGCAATTACCTTTTGATTGAAGGGCGATGTCTTTAGTGACTACCGTCATATTCTTACCTCCTGCCATATGATATCGTCTAATTCAAATACAGGTCCATCATGGCATATCTGTTTTAATCCTTTCTTGGTATTTATAGTGCAGCCATAGCAAGCTCCAAAACCACACCCCATCCTCACCTCAAGAGAAACCTGACATTTTCTTAGTTTGAGATTACTTTGCTTCTCACCCTCACCTTTTCCCTCTCCCTTCAAGGGAGAGGGATTAAGGGTGAGGGCCATCGCCTTATACATATCTACTGGGCCACAGGCATACACCTGGTCAGCCCAGTCTAAGAAATCAGGCAGAATATCCGTGACCATGCCTTTCTTGCCCATGCTGCCATCCTCGGTGACGGGAATAAATTGAACTCCTTTTGGTAAAGGCGAGAGTTTGCTTCGCTTCTTGCCCGCAGAAGAAGGGCCTATCTTGGGCATGGCCGATGGATAGAGCTGAGCAGCAGTGTTCGCCCCATGAATTAAAGTTATCTGGTGCTCTGACGAAGCATACTGCATCAAGAAAACAAGCGGAGCGATGCCAATTCCTCCAGCCGCCAGCAGCAAGTGCTTAGATTGCCTCGCAATGACAGAGGGAATACGAAACCCCTCACCTAAGGGGCCAAGAATGTCTATTCTCTCACTTGTTTGTCGCTGTGACAGCCAGAGGGTGCCTTTGCCCGCGACCTTGAACAGTAGGGCAATCTCTCGGGATGAAACTTGATGGACGCTGAAAGGGCGACGCAATGTAAAATCTCCACACCGCACTGTGATGAATTGCCCCGGCAGCACTGAACAAGCTATATTGGGTGCCTCAATCCACATGAGGTGTATGCCGGGCATGACCTCCACATTAGAAGCTACGGAGCACAAGGTTTGTTTCTTTGCATTTTCCATTTTGCTCTTTGCTCTAATTTTGCCCTGTCATTTTGCGTTATTTTCGCTCTTTAGATACTCCCTGAGTGGTTGAACGTTAAAGATTTGGCTACTATTTGCTAACGCTCCTATAGCGACCCGGGCAGTATCTAATGAGGTGAAGCACGGTATCCTCTTTTCTGCCGCGGCACGCCTGATATCTAACCCATCTTTTAGCGGAATGCGCCCTCCCGTGATAGTATTAATCACTCCGCTCACAGAATTATCTTGAATAACATCAATAACGTTAGGATGCCCCTCGCTTAGCTTCTTGGTCACCATTTTTACCGGGAGCCCCGTAGACTCAATCATAGCTGCGGTCCCCTCCGTGGCGTAGAGCTCGTGGTGAAGGGAATGCAATTGCTTAATCAGAGGCAAGGATTCATCTTTATCCTTGTCTGCAATGCTAAGTAGCAGACTACCTCCTTGAGGCAGCATCAATCCAGCAGCTAAAAGTGCCTTAACCAGGGCTGCCTCAAAGCTGTAATCAATCCCCATAACCTCGCCTGTGGATTTCATCTCAGGCCCAAGGTAGCTATCTACTCCAATCAATTTGGACATGGAGAAAACGGGAGCCTTTATACCTACCAAGTTTTGTCTCCTCCATAGACCACCTTCATAGCCTTGCTCCCTGAGGCTAATCCCAGCCATGACCTTAGTGGCAATTCTTACCATGGGCACGCCGGTTACCTTGGAGATAAAAGGCACGGTTCGGCTGGCACGGGGATTTACCTCAAAAACATATACCGTTGAGCGACCATTTTCCCTCATGATTACCATCTGGACGTTCATCAACCCTTTAATTCCCAGAGCCAGTCCGATTCTGGTGGTGTAATCCACCATGTCATATACTTCGTCTTGAGTGAGATTGATTCCCGGGTAGATAGACAAGGCGTCACCGCTATGTACGCCAGCTCTTTCAATATGCTCCATCACGCCAGGAATAAGAACCTTTTCCCCGTCGCAAATGGCATCTACCTCGACTTCTTTACCCTGGAAGTATTTATCAATAAGCACAGGATGCTGGCTGTCCATCTCCAGAGCTAGTGTCAGATAGCGGGTTAACTCAGGTTCGTTATACACGATTTCCATAGCCCGGCCCCCCAGAACATAGCTAGGGCGCACTAAGACCGGATAGCCCAGGTTCCTGGCTACATTTAGCGCCTCTTCAACGGATGTCACTCCAGCCCCCGGCGGCTGAGGAATACCTAATCTGTCCAGGAAATCTTCAAAGCGATGACGGTCTTCAGCGATGTCTATAGCTTCGGCACTCGAGCCAAGTATTGGTAGATTGTTGCGAGCTAAGAGCCCAACCAGATTAATGGGTGTTTGTCCACCGAGCTGGACGATAGATGCTGGAGCAGAACCGTTATTACTCTCATTCTCAAGTATATCTCGGATGCTTTCCTCGTCCAAAGCTTCGAAGTAGAGGCGATCACTGGTGTCGAAATCGGTGGAAACTGTCTCGGGATTAGAATTGACCAAAATGCTCTTTATTCCTGCTTCTTGAAGCGCCCAGGCTGAATGGACGCAGCAATAGTCAAACTCAATTCCTTGCCCGATGCGTATAGGCCCACTGCCGATAACTACAGCTTTCTGCCCTTCCAAAGGCTCAGCTTCGTTCTCTTTTTCATAGGCGCTGTAGAAATAAGGGGTCTCAGCATCAAATTCGGCAGCACAGGTATCCACCATCTTGTACACCGGGCGGATTTGCCATTCATGGCGAATTTGCCTTACCTGCTCCGGCAACCTATCGGCCAAAGTGCCCACTTGCTCATCGGAAAAGCCGAGCCTCTTCGCCTCCCATAAAAGCTCCGGTTTCAACGGTTCGGAAAGAAGCCTCCTCTCCATGTCCACAATATTCTGGAACTTATAAATAAACCAGGGGTCTATCCCGGTGAGCTGGGAAAGCTCTTCGGGCGTGGCTTCCCTTCGCAGCGCCGCCATAATCGCCCATATTCTTAAGTCGTTAGGGTGAAGCGGGTAGGAATTAAGCTCTTTCCCTTTACTCCAACTGGGGTCTTCCCAAAGCAGGGTGCGTTTGCCGAATTCCAGGGAGCGCACAGCCTTTTGTAGAGCAGCCTCAAAACACCTGTCAATGGCCATTACCTCACCAGTGGCTTTCATCTGGCTGCCAATTTTTCGGTCACCCAAAGCAAATTTATCAAAGGGCCATCTGGGAATCTTGACCACGCAGTAATCCAGGGCTGGCTCGAAACAGGCCAACGTTTTGCCTGTGACCTTATTAGGTATCTCATCGAGCCTCTTGCCTATGGCTATTTTGGCAGCCACCCGGGCAATAGGATAGCCAGTAGCTTTACTGGCTAAAGCCGAGCTGCGGCTGACACGTGGATTGACTTCAATTACATGATATTCGCTTTTGGCAACTCCCTTCTGGTCCGGAGCCCATTTTTCCGCCACTATTGGACTAGGCGTCAAGGCAAACTGTATATTGCAACCACCCTCGATTCCCAAAGCCCTTATGATTCTCAAACTGGCCGACCTGAGCATCTGGTATTCTTTATCATTGAGAGTTTGGCTGGGGGCTACCACAATGCTATCCCCGGTATGCACCCCCATGGGATCGATGTTTTCCATATTACACACGGTAATGCAGTTATCAGCAGCATCCCGCATGACTTCATATTCAATTTCCTTCCAGCCTAAGACACACTGTTCCACCAGGACCTCGTGGCTTATGCTGGAATCCAGGCCATTAGCAACAATTTGCTCAAGCTCTTTCATAGTGTGGGCGATTCCACCGCCAGTGCCCCCCAGGGTGTAGGAAGGACGCACAATAAGAGGCAAGCCAATGGAGTTTACCAGTTCTTTCGCCTCCTTAACCGACTTCACCGTAGCGCTCTCAGGCACTGGCTCGCCAATATCAATAAGGAGCTGCTTAAACAAAGACCTCTCCTCGGCCTTCTTTATCGTCTCTAAGGGTGTTCCCAGCAGCCTCACGTCATATTTATCCAGTATGCCGGCATCGGCTAACTCCACCGCCAGGTTAAGCCCTGTTTGCCCCCCAAGGGTAGGCAATAGCCCATCGGGGCGCTCTCTTTCAATTATGCGAGCCATGACTTCCACAGTGAGCGGCTCGATATAAACGATATCGGCGATGCCCTCGTCGGTCATGATGGTGGCCGGGTTCGAGTTCACCAGGACCGTGGTCACGCCTTCTTCCCGAAGCGACCGGCATGCCTGAGTCCCGGAATAATCGAACTCCGCCGCCTGCCCGATGATTATCGGGCCCGAGCCAATGACTAGAACTTTAGATATTTTGGACATATCCTCTCTTTTCTATTCTAGCCTCCCACCATCTCCAGAAATCTCTCAAATAGGTACATATTGTCCAGTGGGCCGGGGGAGGCTTCGGAGTGGTATTGGATGGACAGGATGGGCAAGTCTCGGTGGCGGAGTCCCTCCACCGTGCCGTCATTTAAGTTTATGTGGCTAACCTCAAGCCCTCCCTTCAAAGTATCGGCGTCTATGGCATAGCCATGATTCTGGGCAGTGATATAGACCCTGCCGGTGGCTAAATCCCGCACGGGATGGTTGCCGCCCCGATGCCCAAACTTCAATTTGAATGTCTGTGCTCCTAAAGCCTTGCCTATAAGCTGATGCCCCAGGCAGATACCCATTATTGGCTTTCGCCCTATAAGCTCTCTTACCGTGTCCGTGATATCACCAAGGAGGGCAGGGTCGCCAGGGCCAGGGGAGAGGACAATGCCATCGGGATTTAAGGCTAAGACATCTTTTGCTGAAGCAGTGCACGGGATAGCACTTGCCTGGCAGCCAAGTTGGCTCAAGATGCGCAGTATATTGTATTTCAAGCCGTAGTCGATAACCAGGATTTTAAGGGATTGCTTCGTCGCTGACGCTCCTCGCAATGACAGAGAAGGCAGGGTCACAGTGGCAGGCGCATTGGATTGCCACTCATATGCCTTCTCGGTGCTAACCTGGTGAACGAAATCAGTAACATCATATCTAGGCAAGCTCTTTAGCTCCTTCGATGCCTCTTCAATGGTCATCTCTGAACTGAGAATACCCGTCATCACCCCGCTTGACCTCAGGCGGCGAGTTAAAGCACGGGTATCTATGCCGCTGATGCTAGGAATGCCATAAGCCAGCAGAAACTCGTGCAAAGTCCGGGTGCTTTGCCAGTGGCTGGGATGGGAGCAATATTCTCGAACGGCAAAGCCTCTCACCTGAATTTGCCTGGATTCAAAGTCGGATTCATTGATGCCATAGTTGCCAATTAAGGGATAGGTAGAGACAAGAATTTGACCGGCATAAGAGGGGTCTGTGAGCATCTCTTGGTAGCCGGTCATGCTGGTGTTGAAGACTACTTCACCATAGGCAGTGGTCTCGGCACCAAAGGAATGGCCTTCATAAACCGACCCATCCTCGAGGACTAAAATCGCTTTCTTAGCCATGAGATTCTTCGCTTCGCTCAGAATGACAAGAGGTAGGCTCAGAATGACAGGGGATGGGTGCAAAACGACTTCTTAGCAAGTCATCCATATACACTATTCCGCCGTTGACTATGGTTACCATTATCTTGCCCTTAAACTTATAGCCATCGTAAGGGGTATTCTTGCCTTTGGATGCAAAGCTGCTGCTGTTTACTACCCATTCTCGCTCGGGGTCGAATATGGTGATATTAGCCGGAGTGCCTACCTTTAAGGTGCCTAGTTCACCATTTCTACCAATGACTTTTGCTGGCTCACAAGTGAGCTTGGAGAGCAGCCGAGTAAGGCTTATTTCTCCTTGGTGCACCAAGCCCATGAGACAGCCGAAAGCGGTTTCAAAGCCACTGATGCCAAAAGCAGCTAGCTCTAGCCCACAATTTTTGTCCACCAGGGTATGTGGTGCATGGTCAGTGGCGATAGCGTCGATTACCCCGCCTTTGAGTCCCTCAATTAAGGCTTGGACATCCTCTTTGGTGCGCAGGGGCGGGTTTACTTTGGCATTGGTATCGAAGGGTTCGTTTGAAGCTTTACCCATAATCCTTTCCTCGGTTAAGGTCAGGTGGTGGGGTGTGACCTCAGCGGTTACCAAAATCCCTTCTTCCTTGGCATGGCGAATAAGCTCCACGGAGCCTTTGGTGCTCACATGAGCAATGTGAAGTCTGGCCTTGGTCAACTGTGCCAGAATCAAGTCCCGAGCTACCATGACTTCCTCAGCGGCTGCGGGAATCCCTTTCAACCCCAACTTGGCGGATACCCGACCTTCATTTATGATTCCGTTGTCGCTCAGAGCTTTGTCCTCACAATGGTCAATGACTGGCAAGCCCAAGTCTCGACTATAATCCATAGCGCGACGCATGAGCTGCGAACTTGTCACTGGGTCGCCATCGTCACTAAAAGCAAGCACCCCGGCTTCAGCCAGTTCGGCCATATCGGTTAATTCCTCACCCCTCCTACCCTTAGTGATACAGCCTATGGGAAGAACGGCAACCAAGCTATCTTTATTCGCTTTTTGTCTCAGCCAATCTACAGCAGCCGGATTATCCAAAGGAGGCTCCGTATTTGCCATACAACAAACAGTGGCAAAACCACCTATGGCGGCTGCTTTTGTCCCTGTGGCGATTGTTTCCTTATCCTCAAAACCTGGCTCTCTGAGATGGCAATGAAGGTCTATAAAGCCGGGGCAGACGACTAGTCCCGAGGCATCGAAATTCTTCGTTTCCCCTTCGCGATGCTCAGGGCTTTGGCTCAGAATGACAGTGCCCCCGGCCTGCACAATCTTGCCCTCAGCAATAAGCAGGTCACCAACCTGGTCTATGCCCTGGCTGGTGTCAATTATATGGCCGCCACGGATAAGCAGAAAGATAGCTTCCTTATTCATTTTCTGACGTAGCTGCTGGGCTTGAACCCCTGAGACTGGGCTCCTTTTTCCGAAGCGAAAATAATCAGATTCTCTGGTTTAATCTTCCGAGCAAAGTGGCTATCAGCGCTGTGATATTTTTTGTTCTCCAACTTCCGTTGATGCCACTCTGAACTGGCGACATATAGAGGATGAAGCTCATGGTCGCAATAGACACACCGCAACGTTAAAGGCTCGCGACTTACTATTTTGAACTCAGGCTTTATATATCTTACTTCTGTTTCCTGGTTTGAGACACACTTTATATTAGGGCACTTAACCCCGGAATCTCGCTTATAAACGGGATAATCTATCTTCCGGACAAAGGAATCCTCTTCTTCAGGAATTGTGACTTCCTTGGCGCCCAATAAGAGGGCCAGGAGCGCCATTCTGACGGGCATCCCGTAAGCTGCCTGCTTGAAATACATGCTCCTGGGGTCAGCATCCAGCTCATGGGTCAACTCATCAACACGGGGTAGCGGATGCATAACAAGTGTTTTCTTAAACTCCTTTCCTTTAAGGAGTTTTTTATCTACCACCGGGTAGCCTTTTTTCAACTCCTGTTCCTCCACCGTGGGCGCTTGCCTTTCCTTTTGAAGCCTGGTGACATAAAGGGCGTCAACCCCCGCCTTCAGTTCCACTCGGATACTTATGTCAGGCAGCATGGCAAGTTGATGTGGGCTACCTGGAGTCATGTATATGGCATCGATAGGGAAGAGCCCCCTTTCAAGTTCTTGGTTCAGATCCCTACATCTTTTCAGCTCACCTTTATATTCTGTGCTTAGTCTCCTGAGGACATGCTCCGGCATCTCAAGCCCTGGGCCGGGGCAGAAAAGGATAGTGGCACCAAACCTGGCTAAGGCATAGATCAGGGAATGTACTGTTCGCCCTTGTTTCAAGTCTCCCCACAGAGCAATTCTGAGTCCCTTAACGGTCTGCCTTTCTTTTCTAATGGTGTAGAGGTCGCACAAGGTTTGGGTGGGATGTTCATGGCTCCCGTCACCAGCATTTATCACGGGGACGCCAGCGTAGTCGGCAACCACCCTGGCTGCTCCTTCCCAAGGATGCCTGATAACAATTATATCGGCATAGCTCCCAACCACTTTCGCCATATCAGCAATGCTTTCGCCTTTAGCCAGGGAGCTTGCCCCTATGTCGACTGCACTTATGACGCGCCCCCCAAGCCTGAGCATCCCAGCTTCAAAAGACAGCCTCGTTCTGGTGCTTGGCTCAAAAAACAAGCTGGCCATGATCTTCCCCTGGCATAGTTTGGACTGCTCATTTATGGAGTCCGCCATCTTGTCTGCCAGAGAAAACAGCGCTTCGATTTCCCCGTTGGACAAATCGTCTATGGTCACCAGATTTCTATTTGCCAGATTCATGACGTCTCCCCCCTTCAATTCCCTCTGAATAGCTCCCCCTTGGCCAGACTCCCGATTACCACCTCATCCACACCATCAATCTCCTCAAGTTGAACCTGTATCTCCTCATCTGTAGAGCTTGGTATATTTTTACCGACATAATCGGCCCGGATAGGAAGCTCTCGATGGCCACGGTCGATAAGTACAGCTAATTGAATAGACCTCGGACGTCCCATGTCCATCAGGGCATCCATAGCGGCACGAATGCTCCGTCCAGTATAGAGAACATCATCAACCAGGATTACGCGCCTATCGGTGATACTGGTGGGGATATCAGTGCGGCTCTGGTTCGCTGACTTTAATTCCGAAGGTGAAATGTCATCGCGATAAAGGCCAATGTCCAGAGTACCCACGGGGGTCAAGGTTCCTTCGAAGCCTTCGATTATTTCAGCTATGCGCTTGGCTAAAGGCACTCCCCGAGTTCGCATGCCTACGAGCACGACACCTTCCGCACCCTTATTCTTTTCTACAATCTCGTGAGCAATGCGAGCTAACGCCCGCCCTATCTCCCTTGAGGTCAGGAGAACCTTTTCAGGCATTAAAAAACCTCCTGCCTTCAAACTGGCAAGAGGTCTCAATTGGTGCTTCTATTGCGGTATGCTTAAGCATATTTCCCCTTACCAGCCTCACGGGACTGATTTAAAGGTCTAACTAACTATTATGCCACAATTGTAAAAATAATGTAACCCAGCACTCAGTGCTCTGAGTGCTGGGGGAATTTGCTACAGTACTGGACATTGGAGGGGAAAGGGGTAGCTCGCGCTACCCTTTTCCCCTAATCGCTAATGAGGTTTAGGTTTACTGTCGAGATATTCTGGTTGGCTCTGGAGTAACCCGTGCGGGAGTTTTGTAGCCACTCTCCAGATGGGAGGCAGGGAGATGCTGAGCACGGCGTAAGAAAGAGGGTACGTCAAGAACATCGCTGTTGCCTTTTATCAGGCGACGCAGCTCCTCGGCGCTGTATATTCCCCTGCCTTGTTGCTTAGCGAAGCCAGTAGCGATAACGGTAATTCGAACCTCGCTATCCATCTTGGGGTCAAACACCACCCCGAAGACTATGTTGGCGTTGGGGTCCACTGCTTGGCTGATTATTTGGGCAGCCTCATTACACTCAA
>Ga0209979_1001325_pt1 | contig 27631 bp, 22 predicted proteins | sample AnhtaG_FD_183114 | JGI IMG/M metagenome (GOLD analysis project Ga0209979, IMG submission 183114) | Deep subsurface microbial communities from Anholt, Denmark to uncover new lineages of life (NeLLi) - Anholt_01485 metaG (SPAdes) (version 2) | ecosystem: Environmental > Aquatic > Marine > Oceanic...
AAACCATAAACTTATTCTCACTGTTACTACAATGCCAATACCTGTTGAGGGGTCAAAAATGAAGAGCAGTTTATAGGTGGGTCACTTTTTATGAGTATGGGTGGGTCAATTCAGATGAGTGTTAAGGCACGGTGTGGACAAAATGACCCAAAATGACTCAGTTTAAATGACTCAGGCTAAAAATGAAAAACAAGGAAAAGTACTAAAATACCAGGGGAAAACAGGAAAATAATCTGGTGGAGCGGTCGATGGGATTTGAATCCTCGACCTGCTACTGGGCTTGTTGAAGCATTTTAAATTTAGACTCCTCCCCATATCACAGTGGTATAACAGATTTGACTGAATTACGCTGAAATTATGTTACGGAGACTGAAAATCATAGAAAGGGTAAACTATTGAAAATTATTGAAATTACTTGGTACACCAATCCAAATATTTATAGGAATTTAACTGAGCTACATAAGTTGTTAGCTTAGCGAGTAGATAGCCAAGAATTTAATTTTGAATCAGAACGAATTTGATTTGATATCTCTTGTCAACTCTAATGTGGTTCACACTAATTCAAAATAACTAGAATTATTCTACCTTTTGCTTACCTAAGATAGCTCTTGCAGGGATTACTAAACCTATAACTAACAAAGCAAGATATACAGAATCCACAATGATGAAAATAATGTCGTTTAAAAAAATATCATGTGCTAAAACACTTATACAACCTATAAGTGCAATAAACAAGATACAGAACCAGGCCCATTTCTCGCCCTTTCTAAAAGCTGCTATAAGGACAAAGAATCCAGCAATTTGGAGTGCAAACCCTATAGCCCCAGTTAACCTTATAATCTCTCTGTATAGATGTGCTAGTTTTGGGTTTGAAACAATAATTTCAGACCAGGATTTCCCTGTATATAACGAAAAATTACTCTTTGCAGTAGATTCAGCGTAAATAATAGTATATAAGCCATACAAAGTTCCGATGATAAACATAACCAAAAGAATTATTGTACCAATTCTAATTGATTTCTTTTTCTCTGCCATTTTCCCCTCCTTTTTGCTATTATGGTGATCGTAAATATTCTTCCTAACTAATACTTAATTTGACAACGAATGTCAATCCAAATATTTATAGGAATTTAGTTGAACTACAGGAGCTGTTAGCGTAGCGAGTGAGAGAGGGGATTAAATTGAACTGGCAAACACAAGAATTGACAACGAGTGTCAAATCACATTCAGCGTAACGAATAAGAATCTATTTCTCTTCTTCCTTCGGCTTAAGCTCCATACCGAGTTGCTGGTACATCCATAAGTAATCTAGCTGTGCCCAGAGCTCAACGATCTTGCCCTCTTCGATACGCATTATTACTAGATCTCCAAAAGCAACATCATTTCCTGTAGGAGCTATGCCCATGAACTCTCCCTTATGAGTCATTCGCAAAGTAATTCTGGCAACCACCTTATTACCTTCGGCTATCAAGTCATCAATTGTATGAGTTAAGTTGGGGAAAGCTCCAAAAAATAAGGATACAACATGTTTTAGCTCATCTAGGTTGAGTGGCTCAAAACTTCCCGGCATGTGGACTTGGATTTCAGGAGCAAGAAGCTCATCATTGATACTGAAATTTTGTTTATCCCATTCTTCATAAAGTTGCCGGACTATCTCCTTATTCTGCTCCTCAACCTCTGCCTGGGCTTTCATCGCTTCAAGCTCTGCCATTGTTTCCTTGTCCTGGCAACCAAAAGTAAAACAAAGCAGAATGACCAAAGGCAAAATCATAAACAGTTTTTTCATATGACCCTCCTTGCTGGGCTCATATTATCTCCCAGCGTTGATTCTTTGACTTATATCACAAATAATAATTTGATTCAAATTTAATTAGAACAGACCTCTCCCCGTGTAACGGATATGTAACAAATTTTGACTAAAAACGCCTAATTACGGCTATAAATGACTAAAGGATTTTCGCTGACTACCCCATGTACCAGAGGGAAAAATTAGAGCGGTCAACTGATTCGTAATCAGTAGGTCGGGGGTTCGAGCCCCTCTGTAGGTCGACTTGTCCCTGGCTGGCCTTACGCCAACCCGATTATTTCATAAACAGCTTGAACTTTTTGCTTCAGTAAATTTGAGGAAATATGGGTTCTAAAGTTGTCCGCTTGGGGGTACCAGGCGTATTCCCTAAAAAGCTGGCTCCTCGGGCAGGACTCGAACCTGCAACTCACTATTTAGAAAGCGGCAATAGCTGCTATTTCTCCCCCTCCTTCGTCCTCTTTAATGAGGCGCTTTTTCTCTTCTACATTAAATAATAGTCTCCTTAATTCATCCTTCTTCAATCTACAAATCCTTAACATCTGCTTTACAACTAATTCACGATTAAGGGAACATTTTCACTTTATTGTAGATTTTAATCGTTTTTCCAAATATTTTAAAATTGACTGTGCCTCTGGGTCTAAATCTTTACTTCTAAATTGTGTTGACCAACTGGAAGAACCGTCCCAATAAAAAATAATTAAGGTTTCCTTTTGATTCCAAATGTATTCAAACATTTTACCATCCCAGGGAGAATTAAGGGTAGGCTTCCCGTAATTTAATGCGAGCTTCTCAAAAATGTGCTCCGATTTCTGAATGATGTCTTTTTGACTTAAAACTATCCCTTCTATTCGAAATACGAATGAAATTACTATTCTAAAAAGTCCATCTTTGGAAAACATAAAACCAGCAGGACCTGCATGCCCATGAAAAGGAAAATACATCTGTGTGAGATAATCTGGTATTGATTCAATTGTCGAATCTGCTTCTGCATAGGTCTTTCTAAAATCTTCAATGCTCATGCCCCAATATAACGGGTTTAATGACTTTTCCTTAAAATATTCTTTAGCTCCAAGAAAAGAACATATAACCATAAAACTTATGATTGTAAAAAGTAATTGTTTTAACACTATTAACCTCCTCCCACAGTGATTATATACTACAAGAAAAACATGAGGTCAAAAAAGAAAAACAGACCTCTCCCCGTGTAACGGATGTGTAACAGATTTTGACTAAAAACGCCTAATTATGGCTACGGTTGATTAAAATTTGGAAGACATAAAAAGAATCAATAATTATTGACATGCCTGGGATACATCTGGTATTCTGGCGTCTCTTAGACTGGGTGGCGCTATCGTCTAGGGGACTAGGACAGGTGGTTCTCAGCCATTTATCATACCTTCTTATTAATTAAGAGAATTTACCACCAGTAAAACCTTCTTTAATATCCAACCAGAAACAACTTTCTTGCCAAAATATATTGAACCCCATGTAACAGTTATTTCACAAAAAATGGATTGAATCGCTACAATTATGGATATATAGTTCTGTGTTTAAAAAAGAAAAATTTGGGAACTACCCATGGAAATCTGGTGCAGCAGGAGGGAGTCAAACATACACTCAGATCGCTCTGAACTGGATTTTGAGTCCAGTGTGAACCCTAATGATAAATCAAACTAAATATACCTTCATAAAGAGAATTATGAAAGATTAAAAAAAATTGTCATACCTGTTCCTATTGCTTTTTAAAGACGTATAAAATAACATCATATTCTCACTTTTTATCACTTTTTATTGAGGATAAGGGAAAATGAAGAATATTGCTTTTATCTTAATCACATTCTTTGTGATCAGCCTTGCACTGCTTTCATCAAAAGAAAGGCCGCGTTTAAGGGAATTCGGCATTAAAACAGGAATACTAAAGCCAGGCCCTCTAAATGCCATAACCGATGTCGCCTCAGTCAAAATCGGGCATGTGACCCTCATCAAAGGCAATAACATCCGCACAGGAGTCACAGCCATACTCCCCCATGGAGGCAATATCTTCCAGGAGAAAGTGCCTGCTGGAATCTATGTTGGAAACGGCTTCGGGAAGCTTATGGGATACACACAGGTGGAAGAGCTTGGAAATATAGAAACACCCATTATTCTGACAAACACCCTGAGTGCCCCCACTGCAGCCAATGCACTCATAGACTACACGCTGTCTCTCCCTGGGAACGAGAGGGCAGGCTCTGTGAACGCTGTAGTCGGAGAGACAAACGACGGTTACCTGAACGATATCAGGGGAAGGCATGTGAAAGAAGCTCATGTGATAGAGGCAATAAAGAAGGCTTTATCAGGGCCTGTGGAGGAGGGCTCGGTCGGTGCAGGCACTGGAACCATGTGCTTTGGCTACAAGGGAGGCATAGGAACCGCATCAAGGAAGCTTCCTGCATCAAGGGGAGGCTACACAGTTGGAGTGCTTGTCCAGACAAACCACGGAGGTGTGCTTCAGATAAACGGGCTTCCGGTTGGGGTGCGCCTTGGAAACTATTACATGAAAAGGTCGCTTGAGGAAGCGGAGGAGGAGGGCTCATGCATGGTGGTTGTTGCAACAGATGCGCCTCTTGACAGCCGGAACCTGAAGCGCCTGGCAAAGCGTGCGCTCCTCGGGATTGTGAGGACCGGGGGATTCTACTCAAACGGAAGCGGCGATTATGCGATTGCCTTCTCAACAGCAGAGGGGCTGAGGATTCCACGAAGCTCCCACTCCCCTACTCTTAGTATCGAGGTGCTCCGGAACAGCCAGATGTCCCCGCTCTTTCTGGCAGCGGCAGAGGCATGCGAGGAAGCCATCCTGAATTCCATGTTCAGGTCAGAGGCAATGGAAGGACGGGACGGCAACAAGGCTGAGGCTCTTCCTCTTGATAAGATAAAAGAGATTATGGGTGAGGCGCCCAAGAGGTAGTACTGCCGTATTTTTCAGAAAATGCCATTGAATAAAACAAGCTTGTTGCTAGTTATTTAACAGGGCCAGTCTTTTGCGGGCGTCGTCGACTTCAGGGATGCCTGAGTCAGCGTCTTTCCAGAGGGAGAGGAATTTCTCGTAATGTTCTATGGCTTTACCTTTCCAGTCTTTTTGCTCATATAATTTGGCTAGCCTGTAATGGAGCTTAGGGTGAATCAGCCGTCTGTTCTTACTGTTTGGATCAAAGGTAATCAGCCGTTCGTATTCAGCAATGCCTTTATCCAACTCTCCCTTTTGCTGGTAAGCCCGTGCTAATACACCGTTAAGGAAGGGTATATTATATTCTGCTATCAAATGAGGCCTGTCCATACCGGGCAATTGCAAAGGCGATGCTTTTTCGCATATAGCGATAGCTTCTTCAGGATTTCCTTCTAAGATCAATATCTCTGCGTAGAGGAAGTCATATAAGTATGTTAGCCTCTCTTTTACCCTTGGAGTTACTCTGGACAAAAGAGACTTCATCTCATCTAGTCTGGACTTTGCGGGATGGATTCGTCCTTCCTTAACGTCTAGTAACCCAAGAAAAAAGCTATATAATGCTTTATAATCCAACTCTAATGATGGTTGAATTTTTAGGCCTAAATCAAAGTAGCTCTAAAAATACTTCCGACTAGTCTCAAGATCTCCCCTGTCATAATAAATCACTCCTTTCAAAAGATCTGTCATCATTTTCCAAAATTCATTCCCAGCCTCTTCCGCCTGGCGTGTACTCCTGAGAAGGCTAGCAAGGCACTTATCTAAGCTCCCGATCCAGTAATGATAGAATCCTTCCCAAAAATACCCTCTAGTTGCCATTCCAGGAGATGTAGCATTAACAATATATTCATCCACCCATTTTAATGCTTCAGCGTAATTTTCTTTAAGAGCATAAATATATCCAATAGATAAACGTGTAAAACCAAAATCAGGTTTAGCTTCTAATGCTTCTTTATATTTCTCAATCGCCTCATCAAGCCTGCCCATTATCAGATATATCTCAGCCATGGAATCGATTGGATTTGGATCCCCAGGGGAGAGAGAGGCGTACCTTTTAATATATTCGATGGCTTTTTTTAAATTCCCCATATAAGCGTATGTGTAGCCAAGAACATTAGAGGCCCCTCCATAATTGGGATCAAGTTCAAGAGCTATGTTTAATTCTTCTATTGCTTCACGATACGATTTTCTTAATTGGTAATAAAGTCCTAATGAATAGTGAACACCTTTATCTCTGGGATATTTCTTTGCAATCTGTTTGAGAATATGAATTCTCTTTTCTGGATTTCCCTCTATAGCACTGGCATAATGTGCCTTAATATAAAGTTTTTCTTTATCCGTCGCCTTCTCAGAAAAAATCTTCGCTTTTTCTAATGCTTCATTTATCGCTTTATTATTTCCCAATAACCCATATGTTTTAGCAAGTGAGTTGTAGCCGTAAGCAAAGGTTGGATCTAGCTCTACTGCCTTCTTGTAAGATTCCCGTGCTTTATCGAAGTAATGTTTTCGACTATTCTCTCTTCCTTTTAAAAAATACTTGTAGGCCTCCATTGAATTGGTCGTCACATCAGCAACGCGCAGTTGAGCTGCTTCTATTTGTTGCCTTGATAAGCCTATTCCCTCAGAGATATCCTTGCTTAGCTCATCAATCTGTGTTTTTAAAATACTGCCAACTCCATCGCCTTTTGAACCTGCACTCTTAAGAATCCTCTTGGTCTCTACATCCAAAACTTTCACATCCGTAGCAAAAACATCACCAGCTTTGACGAAACTCCCCAGTACAATGGATTCAATGCCTTCTCTGCGGCATACCTCAAAACCCAAATCCCTGTCAATGACTTCCACCTCCTTTCCCATTTGTTTAAGGAGATCATGCATCCGCTCCCAGGTAGCTACATAAAAATACCCTGTCTGTTCAAGGTTAGTGATTAAAAGATTGGGAATAGCCTATCGTAAGTAATCATAGGTCTTGTCCCCAGTCTGGTTTTTAAAGCTAACAACTGCGATTGAGTTTTCAATTTTTGGGGCAAAAACTGCTTCCTTTTTGGGAATAAAGCGCCAAACAATTATGGCTGTGATTACCAAAGCAATTATAGCAATTGCTGGGATAAAGAGCTTTTTCAAACCAAATGTTACGGTTATCTCTCTCGAAGTGATGGGCTTTCTCTTAGGGATTTCTCTTTCAGTTGTTGGAATGCCCTGTTCTATCCTGGTAAGCTCAGAACGCAATTCGCCTGCACTCTGGTATCTCTTTTCTTTATCCTTTTCCAGGCACCTAAGTATCACACGGCTGAGATCCTCGGGGATCTGGGAATTAACTTCCTTCGGATCCTTAGGTATTTCGCCCTTGTGCTTCATACCTATTGTGAAAGGAGTGTCTCCCTCAAAAGGAACTTTACCCGTCACCATCTCATAAAGAATCACTCCTAAGGAATAAATATCTGACCGCTGGTCTGTTTCTTTGGCTTCCACCTGCTCAGGTGACATGTATTCGGGTGTGCCTATCATCACACCTGCGCCTGTAATTCCCTTTTCCTTTAGGGAGCGAGCTATGCCAAAGTCCAGGATTCGAACACTGCCCTCTCTATCTATCATGATGTTGGAGGGCTTTAGATCACGGTGTACAACTCCTAGTTTATGAGCTTCAGCCAATCCTTCACACACTTGTTTGGCTACAGAGATCGCTGTCCCAATGCCCAATTGCCTGCTCATTCTGATCATGTTCTTTAAATTTTCACCCTCAACATATTCCATCGTGATGTAATAGGTTCCTTCCTCTCTGTTGAGGTCATACATCTGGCAGACATTCTTGTGCCTGATCTTCCGAGCAAATTTTAACTCGTTCTGAAAACGCTCTATCGTCTTTTTATTAGTGGAGATCTCTGGCTTTATGAGTTTGATGGCAACTTTTTCTTTTATGTCAGTGTCGTTAGCCTTATAGACTTTCCCCATACCACCTTTACCCAGCTCCTCTATAATCTGATATCTTCCCGCAAAGGTTGAGCCTGTGGTTAATTCTTCTTTTGGTGTCTCCAGAGTTTCGGTGACTTCGATCTTCTCTGGAGCCGGAAGCTGAGTGCCACATTTTCCACAGAAAAGAGTATCATCAGGATTCTCATGATTACATTTAGGACACTTATTTGACATTGCTGTCCCCTAATTTCCCATGTTTAGTCGGCAAAAGGATATCAAAGAATAGGGGGAAGTGTCAAATGGGATTATGCCACCAGGAATGACGGGCCCCCTCACGAAGAAGTCTGCACCCATTAGAGCGGAGATGTTTAATCAACTCGCGGCGTTTCATACCGCAATAATTTCTTCTTGGAATTCCTTGCCTGCTGCTGAAAGGGCCTCTTTTTTATTGAACTTGAGGGCTTCTTTAAGTGTTATTCTAAGACTTTTCAGAAGCTCATCCTTTGTCTTTTCTTGACAGTTTACCCCCGGAATTTCCTCTATCCATCCAATCCACCAATCCCCATCTTTCTTAATAACAGCAGTGTATTGACTATTCATAATAGCATCCCTTATTCCTTATTTATGATAAATTAACTTTAGAAAAAATTCAATGTTTTGTACTCGTTCACTACATTAGTGACACATTTTCCCCTTATTATCTAAAAGCAATTTTTATCAATACTCTCCTATAAGCGAATTGCTAAAAACATCGTGAGATACATTTCTAAGCCTGAAAAGCCAATAATTATTCTTCTAGGAGAAAATTTATCGAGGTATTCGTAACTCCACCATTTCTGCCCTGAATCTACCCCTAGTAAGTGTCACTAATGTATCTGAACGAGAACATGTCGTACTGGCGTCTTCCACCTCAGGGAGGCCAGGATCGCCGTCTTTCCACAAATCGAGGAATTTCGTGTAGTGTTCTATGGCTTTGTGCGCTTATGCTCAATGAATAATAATCAATACAGCCCTACTCTCCTCATGATCCAGCCGAGCCAGTTCACTGGGTAATCTCCGCTCTTGCCAAAGCCGCAGACAGTTCCTCCTTTGATATACCATTTCCCATTGGATGGTCGCCATACTGCTACATCTGTATCACAATCCCCATTATAATCTCCCGGCACAGGGATATCACCGTTCTTGCCATAGCCCACTCTCATCCCTCCTCTCATATACCAGTAGCCGTTGGATGGACGCCATACTGCTATGTCTGTCGCTCCATCCCCATCAAAGTCCATTATTTCGATATTGCATTCTAAGGTAGGAATCTTGGTTATGAATACATCCGCGCCACCATTGTGAGTTGTATCGTAGCCATGAATCGGTGCTATCACAAAAACCAAATTCTTGTCTTCTATGTTGCGCTGCCGAGCTTCATCCGCGTCAATAGCTCTTTGTACCGAGGATCACTTCTGATGGCCGGATTCGCTGTATCTATGTAGATCGGGGTAAATGGCATCAATGTCTCCCGCTCTTCATAGGCCTTATCGAAAAATTCAAATGCCCTATCGAAGTCGTCCAGGGCGGCCCATCCCAAGGCCATGCACCAGGATGAAGAATACGTCTGTTTCTTCAGTTCAACCAGCTCATCGAGGATTTGAACGGCTTTCTCTTTTTCGCCCCTCTTGATGTGGATGAGGGCGATCGTCGCCTCCGCCCAGCCGGGGGACACTCCCAATTCTTTGCTCTTCCAAAACATCGAGACCGCTGTGTCCAACGCCCCTTTTTGCATATACACCCATCCCGCATGGAAGTAGGCCAGCCCGATATTTGGATCAAGTTCCGTGGCTTTGCGGAATTCATCGAGCGCTTCATCGTATTTTCCCGCGGCGACGTGGATGCCCACGGAAAAGGCGTAGAAAAGGGGCATGAGCGGGTCCACATTCTGGGCCAGCTTGATCTCCCTGATCGCCTCATCAAACCGGTTCATGGCAACGCAGAACCAGCCGCTCCAGGCGTGAGCCCAGGAATGTCCAGGATTAAGGGCAAATGTGCGGTTGAAACTCCTTTCCGCCGCGTCCCAGTCCCATTCGTAATAGTAGGCAATCATGGCCGCCAAAGCATGGGCTTCGGCAAGATTCTCGTCCAATTGCAGGGCTTTCTGGATCGCCGCTTTGGCTTTGGGCATCATCTCTTTCGGCGGAGCCAGGTCGAGGCTGCTCATGGCCCCGTAGACATAGGCGACGCCGGCGTGGGCAGAAGCTAAGGCCGGATCCTTGTCCAGCGCCTCCCGAAAATACTCCAGGGCTTTCTGGAGGGCTTCCCGGTTCGGCTTGAAGGCGAAATAGAGTCCCTTGAGATAAAGATTATAAGCCTCGGAGTCGTCTGTATGACGTTTCAGGAGGGCCGTTTTCTCCCAGGCCAGGAGTTTCAGTTTCAAGCTCTCGACGATGGCCAGCGAGATTTCGTCCTGGATAGCGAAGATGTCTTCTAGGTTCCGGTCGTATTTTTCCGACCAGAGATGGTAACCGTCCTCCACGTTAATGAGTTGGGCCATTATCCTCAACCGATTGCCTGCTTTTCTCACGCTCCCTTCAAGCACTTTATCCACACTTAACTTCCTTCCTATCTCTCGAATATCTTCATCCTTTCCCTTAAAAGAAAACGCAGATGTCCTTGCAACAACCCGCAAATCCTTTATATGAGTTAAGGCATTTATAATTTCTTCTGCCATTCCTTCGCAGAAATATTCTTGCTCAGGGTCAGCACTCATATTTTTGAAAGGGAGGACCGCGATTGAATTTTTCCATTCAGGAATCTTCATGGATACATGTTTTTCGACTTCAATATTTTTGATTTCAGATAGTATTTTTCTTACATTCTGATATCTTTTCTCTTTATCTTTCTCTAAACATCTCAAAATTATATTGTTGAGATTATCAGGAATTTGCGCATTTAATTCTTTAGGGTCTTTTGGTCTCTCACTCTTATGTTTCACTCCGATAGTAAAAGGCGTATCTCCTTCAAAAGGAACTCTTCCTGTTACCATTTCATAAAAGATCACTCCGAGCGAGTAAATATCTGAACGCTGGTCAGTTTCCTTGGCTTCCACCTGCTCAGGAGACATATATTCAGGCGTCCCGATCATTACTCCTGCACCTGTTATTCCTTTCGCTTTGATGGAACGAGCAATCCCAAAGTCCATAATGCGGGCATTTCCTTCCTCATCAACCATAATATTCTGGGGCTTTAAATCCCTATGAACAACTCCTAAACGATGTGCTTCAGCCAATCCCTCGCAGACTTGTTTGGCTATGGGTATAGCCTGTCCCGCACTTAACTGACCTATCTTCCTGATCAGCCTCTTTAAATCCTCTCCTCTCACATATTCCATCGTAATATAATGAGTGCCTTTCTCCTCATTAAGGTCAAACATTCGAGCGATATTCTTATGGACAATCTTACGGGCTAATTTAAGTTCGTTACTAAAGCGTTCTACTGTCTTCTTATCCGAAGCTATCTCAGGTTTTATCAGCTTAAGTGCTACCTCTTCATTTAGCTTCTTATCGATCACCCGATAGACTTTCCCCATACCACCCTTACCCAGCTCTTCTATAATCTGGTATCTGCCAGCAAAAGTGGAGCCTGTGGTTAACTCTTCTATGGGTGTTTCAAGGGTTTTGGTTTGAGAAACGGAGATTTCCTCTGAGGGAGGAAGCTGTGTTCCACACTCCTTGCAATACTTGGAGTCGGAAGTATTGTCAAAATCGCATTTAGGACATTTGACTGCCATGATTAATCCTTTTACCTAGGGTGGCAAAAGAATATCAAGGAATGAAAAAATAGTCAAATTTTTTTAGAAAAGACAGATCGAATATTGAGAAAATGGGAAATAGATATCATGTCCCGAATTACTTTCCGAATTACTTTCTCATGTTAATCTGTTTATCAGTTAGTCACTTAATTGGTTATACTAGTGTTTAGAATTTGCAGAATATATAAATTAAATTTTCTTGTCGAAAAGATAGAAAAACAGTATATTTAATTAGTTGTGAGGCAAAAAATGGCAAAATTCTTTACTTTAGAATATTGGATGGATGAGAGGTGGTTTGTTGGAAGATTGAAAGAGGTGCCTGGAGTCTTTAGTCAAGGGCAAACATTAGAAGAATTAAAAGAAAATATTCTTGAAGCTTACAGCTTGATGATTGAAGAGGAAGAAGAAGCTCTGCCAGATGTAGTAAAAAGTAAAATAAAGGAAATTCAGGTTGAGGTTTGAAAAGAAAAACATTCATTAGAGAGTTAATAGACTCAGGATGCAATTTGAAACGTCATGGCAAAAAGCATGATATATACTTTAATCCAAAAAATGGAAAGAAAGCACCAGTTCCACGCCATCTGGAAATCAAAAACACTTTATGCGAGTTAATCAGAAAACAACTTGGAATCAAATAGATGAAACAAGCTTGTTGCTAGTTATTTAACAGGGCCAGCCTCTTGTGGGCATCTTCCACCTCAGCTATCTCCGGATCAGCGTCTTTCCAGAGGGAGAGGAATTTATCGTAATGCTCTATGGCTTTGGCTGTGTCGCCTTGTTGTTCGTAGATTTTACCTAGCATGTAGAAGCTTTTGGCGTAGATGTCGCCAAAACAGAGTCTGCCTGTTGTAAGAGATATTATCTTTTCGTACTCTTCTCGTGCCTTCTCAAGATCCCCAGCCCTGTAATGAGCTAAAGCCAGTGGACTGATAAATAATGCCTGTGCATGAGCTGGAGAGGTTTGAAAAGATAACAAAGATATAGATTTATTAAAAAATTCAATAGCTTTGGAAAAATTCTCTCTGTCAAGTTCAATCATAGCTAGTAAATGATAGTAGTATCTCATGAGTTTTTTGTTGATCAATTTTTCGATTATTTCTTTTAGCTGGTTTGCAGCTTTTTGGGTTTCATTTATTGACTTCATCTCAATGTATATTAGTCCTTCCAAATGCAGTATTCTAATTTGCATACTCAAGCTTTCTGCTTTATCCGCACTATTCCATGCCTCATTGCATTCTTTCAAGGCTTCCTCGAGATTTCTTGATTTTAAGAACTTATACGCTAAGTCTAAATGGAAACTTGATTTCCAATTCTCGTCAACAAGTTTTTCTGCCAGCTCAATTCCATGCTTTGTCTGCTCTTTTGCTTTCTCAAGTTTTCCCTGCATCAAATATAAAGCTCCCAACCTATCTCTACCATATAAATGAGCTACTTGTTCTTCCATCTCCAGCAGCTCCTGATACTCCTTTTCTGCCTCAATCAAATCTCCTCTACAATGGTAAATGTCCCCTCTCAGTCTGGAATTAGGATAATAATCTGGATTGATAGACAACCCTTTATCCGCCTCAATCAGAGCAAGATCATATTTCTCTTGACAAAAATAACCCCAAGCCAACCCCTGACGAACCGTAGCATTATCGGGAGATGTATTGAGATAATCCTCAAGAATTTCCCTTGCCTTATCATACATTCCCTTTGCTCTATATACTTCTGCTGCATTTGTATAGGCGAAAGCGAATTCATCTTTATTCCGTATATTCACTTCAAACTGTTTTATAGCCTTATCCCACTGCTCTAAATCCCTGTACACAGACCCCAGCATTCTATTCCCACGCATATCATCAGGATAAAGTTGTAATAACTCATTAAACGCCTCGATTGCTTTATTATAGGTTTTCGCTGAACCCGAGTAGAATCTTGCTTCTATTATGTATCGTTCTCTAACTGACAGTCGGTCTATAAATTCTAAAGCTCTTTTCCTGAACTCTCTGCCCTTAGATGGATAACCCAGATTTGCATAGGCAGTTCCCATTAGGTTGTAAGCTAAAGCAAATTCGGGGTCAATTTCTACTACTCTCTCCATATAATTAATACATCTACGATAATCGCCCGTCGAATTATACTTAAATCCCTCGACATAATATTTAAACGCCTCAGGAGAGCTGGTTGTTATTTTACTTATATCCTTATCATAATCGCTTGCAATCTCTTCTTCAGAAAGCTTAAAACTCTCCTTGATCTTTCTTGTCAGCTCATCCACCATTGTGTGTAAACTTCCCTCACCCTTTCCTTCCACCATTTCTGAACAAATAATCTCCATCGTGCTTGATTCCTGAAGAGTAGTATTTATTCTAAAAGAATCACCAGACCTGGCGGCGCAGAATGGGATCGGTGGCTACGATCCATTTTCCAGGGACCATCTCTTTAATGATCTGGTAAAGCCCAAGCAAATCCGCCCCCTCGGCAGGAATCTCCGGCTGAGCTGCCGACTCGATTTTCGGTCGCACAGTGCCCTTCGGCTTCACCACCACCCTTGTTCCGCTGGCGAGGTCCCAAACAGTGGCAAAACCGTTTTCGCGGCGCGCTCTCAATGTCAACAAAACCGGAATCCAACCGCAGATGTTGGCGGCGACTACAAAATACAGCGCGATCTGAAGTCCGGTCAGGTCGGCATCGGAAATCAATGCCATCATGAGGGGCATTCGGACGCCTTCAACACAGCCAATGGGAATGAGGATCCGGATCAGCGCCCGTCCGATGCCGGGCGGTCGGCCGTTTGTGCGGACTACGCGCAACCCCTTGAGCCGCTTGCCCAGGCCGGCACCCCAGATCCCCTCAACGATACTGAAGTAGAGGAAACCGAAGCTGAACAACGCAATATAGTATCTCGCCGAATACAGGGTGCGTTCGACAAGAGGCTGAATAAGTAAATCCTCCCCACCGACGGAGAGCATAAGGATCACATAGGGGATCAAAAAGGCGATTAAGTAATCGATCCAGCCAGCTGACGAACGGATCTTCATCGATGCAGGCTCCGGTTCTTTGGAACTGAAAGGCAACAGCGCATTGCGCAGCGCCGTGTAGTCGGCGTAGCGCCCGTCCGGTTCTTTGGCGAGGCACACAGGCCACCACCCGCTCAAGGCCAGGCGGCACGTCTTTACGCAACTCGGTCAGCGGTTTCGGTTTTTGGTTGACGGCGTTGGCGACGACTTGCACCGCGTTGTCTCCCTCGAAGGGCGCCCGGTCGGTGAGCAGGGTGAAAAGCGTTGCCCCAACCGAGTAAATATCGGCACGCAAGTCCAAGGTATCACCACGCAACTGTTCGGGAGACGCGTAGGCTGGAGTGCCCATGATGACGCCGGAGGCCGTGACATAGGAATCGTCCTTCGCCAGAGTGGACACTGATAAGCCGAAGTCACCGATTTTCACCGAACCGTCCGGGCTGACGAAACAGTTGGACGGCTTTATGTCGCGGTGCAGCACTCCGGCTGCGACGGCGGCTTCCAGGCCAGCGATGACGTCGAGGATCGCGTCTACCGCCTCCGTTGTCGGGAGCGGGCCGCGTTTCTTGAGCTTGTCCTTGAGCGTGCCGCTGCCGGTAATCTCCATGGTGATCACCGGGACACTTTCGATCTCCTCGGACCCGAAAATGTAGAGGCTGTTCGGATGGCTGACGCCCGCGGCAAGGCGGCCTTCGCGGAGAAACCGCTGACGCATCTCCGGCGAATCGAGTTGTTGTCCCAGCATTTTCAGGGCGACGCGGCGCCCAGTGGCGATCTGTTCGGCTTCGTAAACCGTGCCCATGCCGCCGCGACCGAGCAATCCAAGCAACCGGTAGCCGCCGAATTCACAGGGGAATTCCGAGTGCCCGTAACGCGACAGGGATTCGCCCGACGCCAGCGTGACGGTCTCGGCCTTGCCGCCGGGCGGCTCCAGGGCGCCCGACATGAGGCAGGCGGGGCAGAGCTTTTCGGTTGATTTAGCGGGAACCACCGCACCACAGCGCTTGCATTTATCGTTTTCGGAAGTGTTCATGAATCAATCTCCAAATTTGGTTTCATTCACTTATTCCTGAAATAAACACGCCGGGAGGTTACAGAAAAAATTCACCGCCTCCGTAAAACCGCGACCAGATAGCGCATTTCATCGTTGAGGTCCGCTTCATTGCTGACCGTCTCCGCGATGGCGGCCCGCAGCAGCTTACGGTAACGTTGCCGCAACCGGTGCACGACAACCTTGACCGCGCCCTCGCTCATGTCCAGTCGCGCCGCGATTTCCTCCCGGGGCGACTCGTCTTCCCCGGGAAGGCTGCCCTTGAGCGCATCAAACTGTTCGCTCTTGCCAGCTTTCACCATTTCGTCGCGCAGGGCTTGCAGGGCCCCGGCAATGGTCTCCAGCGCCCATTCACGATCGAAGAGGTGTTCCGGATTATCCGACTGCTTCGATGCCCCGGCGTATCGGGCCTCCAGATCAAGCGCATCCCATTCGATGAATTGCACCTGGCCACCGCGCTTCTGCGTTTGGGCCCGATGCCATTCATTAGCCAGGAAATGCTTCATCGCGCCCAGTAGGTAAGAGCGAAACCGGCCCCGCTCGCGATCCGCGGAGGCAAATCCACCTGTTTCGATGATTCGTGCAAAAAAGGCTTGCGTAAGGTCCTGGGCGTCGACCGCTGAATACCCGCGGCTTCGCACGAAAGCATAGAGGGGATACCAATAAGCCCGGCAAAGTTCCTCGAGCGCCTCTCGGGCGCGGGTCTGACTCGCCTCGTCGGGCTTGGCCGCGCCCACCAAGCTCCAGTGCGTGGTGGCAAATTGCCGGGGACCGGGCGGATCTTTCATATGCTTACTCTAACCTGACATTTCCCTTGAGTCAATTGTCTGTTTAATTTGGTATAATTCTCTTTCATGAGGTGTATGTCGTCAAATGGTTTCGGACACTTTTTGCTAATTTCTTAAGCTACAGTTATCGCCATTCATAATAGACCTAATTGATTTGATTTGGCAGGGATTCATCTGTAGCTAAAGAATTGTACTCATCTGTCCGAATCTCGCTGAACCGACACAGTTGGTAAAGAGGATGGTAGCGGGGGTTGGATTTGAACCAACGACCTCCGGGTTATGAGCCCGACGAGCTAGCTGTGCCCAAACTGTGCCCAAAATTTGTCAGAAATATACAAGAATCTATAAAAATATCTAAAGATATCGAAAACCTAATGACATGAAAAATTAGCTCTCAACAGAGGTCCCCCCTTATATTTTTCGCTTTTTCGTCTTTTTGTGCCTTTTGCACACGTAAGAAGTCACAGGTTCAAATCCTGTATCGCCCACCATTTATCTTCAATAATTTGCCTACCCTTCCTTCGCTTTCCGTAACAAATCTCTAGATCAAAATCATTCAGGCTTCAGATTAACATCATTTCTTCTAATTTAAAGTAAAATAGCGCTAAATATATACATTATGCGACATTTTGATATGCTGTCATACTTTTATAATCCCAAATCTGATAGTACAATCTGATTGACTCTTTCCTCATTAATTGATATTCTTTTTGCCGAGCAAGCGGAGGGAACAATGGGAATTAAATGCCCCAAATGTCAGTCTGAAATCTTGGATGATTCCCGCTTCTGCAGCAAATGCGGAACGCCTATTCATCCATCTGAGGAAATCTTCATCTCACAGACCAGGACCATCCTGAAACCCATAGAGGAATTACTTCCTGGTACCACACTTGCCCGTAAGTATAAGATCATTGAGGTCTTAGGAAGAGGGGGAATGGGTATTGTCTACAAGGCCGAGGATACCAAGCTTAAACGAAGGGTTGCCCTTAAATTCTTGCCTCCTGAGTTAATGCTAGAGGAAGAGGCCAAAGAGCGTTTCGTGCTCGAGGCTCAAGCTGCAGCAGCCCTGTCCCATCCGAATATCTGCACTATCCATGAAATCGATGAAGAGGAAGACAAATCCTTCATTGCCATGGAATATGTTGAGGGGAAGACATTAAGGGCAAAAATAGAGAGCGGGCCTCTGGAAGAACAAGAAGCCCTGGATATTGCTATCCAGATAGCTGAAGGCCTTGAGGAAGCACACAAGAAAGGTATTATCCACAGGGACATCAAGAGCGCCAACATCATGGTGACAGAAAAAGGGCAGGCTAAGGTCATGGATTTCGGTTTGGCCAAGGTCAAAGGGGGGACTCTGCTTACTAGAGAAGGAACAACTCTTGGCACGGTAGCCTACATGTCTCCAGAACAAGCGCGAGGAGAAGAGGTGGATCACCGCTCGGACATCTGGTCTTTGGGAGTGGTTATGTATGAGATGCTTTCCGGGCAGCTGCCGTTTAAAGGAGACCTGGAGGCATCGATTCTTTATTCTGTTGTGCATGAGGAACCGAAACCTCTCAAGGCTATAAAACCCGACATTCCCGTTGAACTGCAGCAGCTTATATATAACGCTTTAAAGAAGAAACGCGAATCCCGTTATTCATCAGCAGCAGAAATGTTAAAAGACCTGAAGAAATACCAGGATGTTCTGCGGGCTGAGGAATTGGGAGCGTTTAATCTACAAACATTCCTTCGTCGCATCCGCAAGCCACAGGTTGCAATCCCAGCTATTTGTGCGGTCCTTATTATTGCCTTAGCTTCTGTCTGGTTCTTCAACCGTCAGGCCAAAATCCGCTGGGCCAGGGAAGTGGCTCTGCTGGAGATCGAGCGGCTTGTTGAAGAAAATTGGCGGGATTTCACAGAACCTTTCAAACTAGCAGAGATGGCAGAAAAATACATTCCGAATGATCCCAAGCTTACTGAGCTCTTTTCGAAATGTTCCTTGGATATAAACATCAAAACAGAGCCTCCGGGTGCGAATATCTACACTAAGGAATATAAGTATCCAGACAGTGAATGGGAATATTTGGGTGTTTCGCCTATCGAAAAAATCAGATTACCCATCGGAATCTTCAGGTGGAAAATAGAAAAGGAAGGCTATGAGACCATCCTGGCTGCATCATCCAGTTGGGACTTTACTATAGCACCAAAAGAACAATTAATTCGCTATGACCTCGTGAGAGTGCTGGATAAGAAAGGAAGCATCCCAGAGGGCATGGTGCGGGTACCAGGCGTGAAAACGAGGCGAGGAAAATTGGATGATTTCTATATAGACAGGTATGAAGTCACGAATAAACAATACAAGGAATTCATGAACAATGGTGGGTACAGAAACAGGGAATACTGGAAACATGAATTTATCAAGGATGGAAGGGGCCTGACAAGGGAAGAAGCCATGGCCGAATTTGTGGATCAAACAGATAGGTCTGGTCCTGCTAAATGGCAGGCAGGAGATTATCCTGAGGGGCAAGGTGATTATCCGATTTCAGGAATCAGTTGGTACGAGGCCTCAGCCTATGCAGAGTTTTCGGGGAAAAGTCTGCCAACAAGAGATCATTGGAATACTGCAAGGGGCACATTCACTCCTATTATCAAATGGTACCAACTTGGAGGTTATGCCATTTTTGCTCCTTTTAGTAATTTTCAGGGCAAAGGTCCTGTTCCGGTGGGGAATCTTCCAGGCATAACGTCCTACGGAGCCTATGACATGGCGGGGAATGTGAGAGAATGGTGCTGGAACGAAACCCAGCAAGGAAGATTAATCAGGGGCGGCGGCTGGAGCGATAATAGCACCATGTTCGGGAATTTAGGTCAAGCGCCTCCCTTTGATCGTTCTTCTAGAAATGGATTCCGGTGTGCTCTCTATCCTGATCCTGAGAGAATCCCTGAATCAGCTTTTCAAATGGTAAAAATTGGTGAAACTAGAGATTATTACAAAGAAAAGCCGGTTCCGGATCCTATTTTTCAGGTCTACAAAGAGCAGTTCTCCTACGACAGAACTGATCTAAATGCACGCGTGGAATCGAGGAATGAAAGCTCTGAAGACTGGATTAAAGAGCGAATAACCTTTGATGCCGCCTATGGCGGTGAGCGGATCATCGCCAATCTTTTCCTTCCAAAAAATATATCGCCCCCCTATCAAACGGTCATTTATTTCCCCGGAGCTCAAGCTTTACATCGAAATTCGAGCAAAGACCTTGATAGCTGTTATGAATTTAAGGTTTTCCTTTCTTTTATAGTGAAAACCGGCCGGGCTGCCCTCTATCCTTCTTATAAAGGGACTATGGAACGCAGAGATGATGCTTTGTCTCCAATCGCATTCGGAGACGATTCCCATCTGTATTCTGAATACCTGATTCAATTGGTCAAAGATTTCAAAAGATGCATCGACTATCTGGAAACCCGTCAGGATATTGACAGCGATAGGCTTGCTTATTACGGAATGAGTTGGGGAGGATTGCTCGGAGCGATCATCCCAGCCGTGGAGGAACGTCTCAAAGCAAGCGTTTTATTGGGAGCAGGCTTCTGGCGTCTTTGCCGTCCTGAAGCAGATCAGATTAATTATGTTACCCGAGTGAAAACTCCAACCTTGATGTTAAACAGGAGATACGACACACTTTTCCCTTATGAGACATCGATAAAACCTATGTATGACCTTTTAGGAACATCGGATGAACACAAAGAAACGAAGGTTTACGAAACTGACCATATCGCTCCCAGGTTGGAATTCATCAAGGAAACCCTGGCCTGGCTCGACCGCTACTTAGGGCCGGTGAATAGATAATAATTTCTTATAAAAAAGAACTTGATAGATTTGTTAGGGAAGCATGTCCTACTTAATTAATTTCTCATTATGTCATTATAGTAAGGCTATTACATGACATTAGTTACACTTATAGATTTTTCTTATATTGTTGTAATTATAATGCGATTACATTATAATAATAACAAATGGAGAAATCATGTCAGATATAACCGAAAAGGTTCTTAAGAAATTTCAGTATAAGCGCGTAGTCCGGTGGAAAGAGATAGCCGATTTCCTCCAAGATCAAGTAAAAACCACAACTGCAGTACAATGGCTTATGAAAAGCGGCAAGGCAATATCTATTAGAAAAGGACTTTATTACTTAAAGCAACCAAATGAATGGTTGCAAGATGAACTAGAAATCAACCCCTTGCTCATAGCAGGACATATTTATCCAGAAAGTGTGGTCAGCTACCATGCTGCATTGAAATGCTATGGAGTTGCATACAGCGAATCAAATGTTTTTCAAATAGCTTTGCCAAAATCCATTCGGCGCGCATGGAAAGCCTTCAGCTTTCAGAAAGCCCACTACAGATTCTATCGTGCAAATCTATCCTTCGGTGTCACTTCCTCAGTTATCGAGGATGTAAGAGTCCAACATTTTTCCCGTGAGCGCATTCTATTAGAGGGATTGATGTACCCTGATCGCTTTCTGGGTATGAGTGAATTTCTGAAATCTATAGAGGGATTCTCTTGGATAAATCTGGAGTATCTTTTTGAGATGGTCAAACATTATCCGATAAAATCAATCAGCATGAGACTCGGCTGGCTGCTTGAAAACAACAAGCAACAATGGCATGTAACAGAATCTGATCTTAAAAAACTTGAAAAGAACCGCACCGAATCGAGAATATTACTCGTCAAGAATAAGCCCAAACAAAATTATCTTGTAAAAAGATGGAGTTTAATGGTTCCCAGGATTCTAAGGGACTTGAGTGAAACATAATGTTAAATTTAACAAGAGATGAGCTTGACACCTTCGCAAAAGAGACAAGATTCCTAAAAAACTCTTTGGAAAAGATGTTCAGGCTTCTCGATATTCTCTCCATATTAAAGATAAATCCAGTCACAAAGAATGCTTTTGTTTTAAAAGGAGGGACCGCTCTAAATCTATTTATATTGGACATTCCTAGAATCTCAGTTGATATAGATCTAAATTATATCCAGTCTATTTCTCGATCTTCTATGTTGAAAGATAGGAGGACGATCAATTCTGAGATTCAAAAAATATTCCATTCCACATATGAAATTAGAATGTCAAAAGATGTCCATGCCTTGACTCAGTTTGAGTTTCGTTATGCAACAATTTCTGGCTCCTCAGATATGCTGAAACTAGAGATTAACTACCTGAAAAGGATTACTCTCCTGTCTCCTCAGATAGTAAGAATCCATCGCTTTGATCGGAACATAAATTTTTTATGTCTCGAGTTTCTGGAACTCCTGGCAAGTAAGATCATCGCCCTACTGAATAGATATACGCCAAGAGACCTATTTGACGTCTATCAAATGATAAACTCTCCTTTTGAAATTAAAAAGGATTTATTAAAAATGCTTCTCTTTTTCTATGGGATAATAACTGAAACTGAGATCTTCGAATTATTCAAATTAAAATTTGATCTGATAATTCAGGCCGATATTCATAATAAATTATATCCAATGCTACAGAAAAGGACTCATCCTGATAGATATGAATTGGTAACTAATGTTGAGAATTTTTTGAATCCCTATTTATCTCTGTCAGATAAAGAGGCTGAAGTATTACGCAACTTATACAAAACAGGTAAAATAGATATGGATATTTTATTCCCTCAGAAGGAAATTCAGGAAAAGGCCCTCAATTCTCCTTCACTCAAGTGGAAAATCAAAAATATCATAAAAAACCTATAAATGTCATTCGTCAGCACATAAGTCCGAAACCACTTGACGACGAACATACTTCAAGATTACTTTTAAAGCTTAACTTCCTCCTCGTTGACCGCATCTTTTCCAATGTGATATGTATATTACACATTGCCAGCAGGTGGAATTTGAGGTGAAGTGTGAGGGACTTATGGCAGGGACCACTAGGAATTTTTTTTCTGCCCTGGCCGTGATGCTTGCCCCTATACAACTGGGCATGAACTATGTTAATAAAATGGCCATGGATCGCTGGAGCACTAGCTTTTCTCATATTTTCTCCGTTCATCATAAGGAATATAATACACAATTTTGCCCACCTAGAATTCATCAGGAATGCTAGAATGCTTAAATATGCTGGAGTCAGTTCATAGAGCAAAAAATTTCCAAGCATTTTAGCTATTTGACTCTTTCCTCATTAATTGATATTCTTTTTGCCGAACAAGCGGAGGGAAAAATGGGAATTAAATGCCCCAAATGTCAGCATGAGAATCCTGATACCCAGCAATTCTGCGGCGATTGCGGAACACAGCTTACACCTTCAGATGAAGTCTCTCCCTCCATAACAAAGACCCTCGAAACTCCCACAACAAGATTAGCTATAGGCTATCTCTTTGCAGAAAGATATGAAGTCCTGGAAGAGCTGGGCAAAGGCGGTATGGGAGAAGTCTACAGGGTGAAGGATGAGAAATTAGATGAAGAGATGGCCCTGAAAGTATTAAAGCCTGAAATAGCTGCTTTTAAGGGAACAATAGAGCGTTTCAAGAATGAACTGAAGCTTGCCCGTAAGATTGCTCATAAACATGTCTGTAAGATGTACGACCTCAATGAAGAGGAAGAAACTCCATACATCACAATGGAATATGTTAAAGGCGAGGATTTAAAGAGCTTCATCAGAGCAAAAGGTAGGTTAACACAAGAAGAAGCCATTCCTATAGCTAAGCAGGTGTGTGAAGGGTTGGCTGGAGCTCATGAGCTAGGAGTTATCCATCGTGATTTAAAGCCACAGAACATCATGATAGACGAAAAGGGCAATGCTAAGGTGATGGACTTTGGTATTGCTCGTTCGGTTGAAGCCGCTGGAGTTACTCAGACTGGCGTGATGATAGGAACGCCTGATTACATGTCACCTGAGCAGGCAGAAGGAGAGAAGGCGGATCAGAGATCTGATATCTATGCGCTGGGAGTGATTCTGTATGAAATGGTGACAGGGAGTGTTCCATTTAAGGGAGATACCGCTTTCAGTGTGGCCCTAAAGCATAAAACAAAATTACCTTCAGATCCAAAGAAGTTCAATCCTGAGGTTTCAGAGAATCTAAGTCGTTTGATCCTAATATGCATGGAGAAGGAGAGGGAGAGAAGGTATCAGTCTGCAGAGGCACTTCTCGATGATCTGCGTAACATTGAGGATGGTCTTCCTCTCGGAACAAAAATTCGCCCCCGGCGAGAGACTTTTTTTGCAGCATTGATCCGAAAGAAGCTCTTCATCCCAGCTTTGGTTTTCTCTCTTGCCATTTTTGCTGTCGTCACATGGCAGCTCCGTCCTGATAAAGGAGCCGCTGCTGCCAAGATTGAAAACTCGATAGCAGTCATAAGCTTCGAAAATCTGACCGGTGATGGGTCCCTTGACACTCTACAAAGAAACATCCCCAATCTTTTGATCACCAACCTGGAGAACACCGGGTTTTTTCATGTTGCCACATGGGAACGCCTGCGTGATCTGCTGAAACAGATGGGGAAACAGGATGAGGAGACTATAAACAAAGAATTGGGATTTGAACTCTGTCGCAAGGAAGGCATTGAAGCCATCGTGTTAGGGAGTGTCATGAAGGTGGGAAGTATATTCGCAACGGATGTAAAGGTCTTTGATGTAGAGACTGAAGAACTCATTAAGAGTACAAGCTCACAGGGCGAGGGATTAGATAGTATCATAAATACACAGATCGCCGAACTCAGCAGAGAGATCGCACTGGGAGTTGGAATTACAAGGGAGGAAATAGAATCAACTGATCTCAATATTTCTGAGTTCACAACCACATCCATGGATGCCTATAACTATTTTATAAAAGGAAGAGAGGATTTTTATAATCAGTATTCAAATGATGCCGTAAGACGTCTTGAGAAGGCTGTTGAGCTCGATCCCAACTTTGCCATGGCTTATTTGTATCTAGGTATTACATACAGTCTGCTTAACGATGTAAAAAAAATGAGAGAAAGCTTTGATAAAGCAAAAGCTCTTTCAGAAACGGTTACAGAGAAAGAGAAGCTTATGATTGAAGCAGAATATGCCTCATATGTAGAATTAAATCAAGAGAAGTGGTTAGAGAATTTAAACAAACTCGTTGAGAAATACCCTAGAGATAAATGGGCGCATCTGGAGTTAAGTAAGTATTATAGAAAAAGGGATATGTACTCCGAGGTTATAAAGCATTCAGAAATAGTCTTGGCACTTGATCCTAACTGGGGAGATGCTTACGAGGAACTTGCCTTTGCTTACTCAAATACAGGAGACGATGAAAAAGCGATTGAATATATGAAAAAGGGATCAGCTGTGATTCCCGGGGATCCCAATATGAGTCTTTCCATGGGTTATTTTTATGTGAAGATGGGAAAGCTTGATGAAGCCATAAGAAAATTCAAGGATGCTTTAGATATCAAACCAGATTTCAATACCGAAAATTTCATTGCTTATGCCTATGCCATGAAAGAAGATTATGCTGAGACGTTCAAATGGATCGGTAAATTCATAGCAGACGCTCCCTCGGAAGGCAGAAAAGCTACGGGATATCTGATCAAGGGATTTTATCACTACTGGCTTGGCAACTCAAAACAGGCTCTTGACGATCTGCAAAAAGCTTGGAATATACATCACGAGTTGGGTGGTAGAGATTTTGTATCCGAATATGTAATGGGATATATAAATTATGAGAGAGGAGAATTCGATTTAAGTAGAGATCGAATTCAGAGTTGGTATGATGGTCTTATGGAGCTTTATCCGCAAGATGCGCAAGATATGCGAAGTTATGTATCTTTTTGGCTCTATTCGCCATTAGGGCAAATTGAGTTAAAACAGGGAAACATCGATTCTGCCAAGTCAAGTCTGAAAAAGATGGAAGCCTTAATGCCCAAAATAAGTAGCCCCCAAAAAACACAAGGGTATAATTGGCTTCTTGGCGAGATATTACTTGCAGAAAAATCGTATGACGAGGCTATTTCGGCTCTTAAAGACGTGACTCAGATGAAAATGCCTTGGCTATGGCTTACTCAGCCAGTTATTTCTTACAACCTCTTTAACACCAAGGCCCTCTTAGCACAGGCATATAAAGAAATGGGGGATTTAGACCAGGCCATTGAGTTATACGAGCGATTGGCAGATCCCAATCCTGAAAATAGGGAGGGACGACTCATACGCCCTAAGAATTACTACGAATTAGCCAAATTATACGAAAAGAAAGGCTCGAAAACCAAAGCTATCGAGTTTTATGAAAAATTCCTCGGCCTCTGGAAGGATGCTGACCATGGCCTACATGAGGTGGAGGACGCAAGAAAGCGGCTGGCCCTATTAAAAGAATTGTAGGGGTTTGATTCATTGTGAATAAAATGGGGACATATGAATAAAATGGGGACATGATACCCATTTCCTATTTTTTATATCATCCAGTTTTTTTAGAAAAGACAGGTCGAATATTGAGCCTGTAGAAGAGACCGTCGAAAAAAGGGAAATAGATATCATGTCCCGAATTACTTTTCCCGAATTACTTTTCTGGGGGAACTTTATACAAAATCTCTCTATCCTTGATCTTTTACTGTGTTGTGGGAAAAATGGAGTGGCCGTAATAGAAAAGGGTGCTTATTTGTATGAATTAGAATAGAGAAAAAGGAAAGTTGTTAAGAAGTGAAATAAAAATAATCGAATACGAATCTCGCTATTTGAGCAATTTTATCTTCGACCTCTCTTGTTTTCAATTCCATGTCTTTAGAAAAAATTGTTAGTGCAACGTGGCCCAGATTATCAGGAAGATAAATAATACCAACATTGTTGACCGTCCCCCCGATGGTGCCGGTTTTATGGGCCACCTTGACTCTTCCCGGAAGGTCCCCCTTAATCCTCTGCTCCCCTGTCTGACATTTGAGCATGACAGAAATGATATGTTCACAGCTTCCAGGATCGAGAATCTCTTTTTTGAAGACCATTTCCAAAAGTCTGTTCATGGCTAGAGGTGTGCTCTGGTCTTTTTGAATCTGGCTGAATTTTTTTGTCGCCTCTTCAAAGGCTTGAGGATTGTCTTCCAGTTCCTTCCTGTAGGTTTTTGTCACTTCTTCGAGAGTCATCCCCTTATATTTTTCGGAGTCCACACCTATAGTATCCAGTATCAAATTCTGGCAAGTCCGATTCACAGTAATATGATCAATACCGAAAGACTGCAATCGGCTGTTTACTTTCTCTGCGCTGACTTTCGTTAAAAGAATATCCGTGGCTGAATTATCGGAAATCATCATCATCAGGTTGATCAGGTTCCGGACGGATAGTCGAATTCCGGGCGCATCGAGATCCGAAAGCAGCCCGCTTCCCAAATGCTGATCTGGCTTTTGCACATTTATTTCATCATCCAGAGTAAATTTTCCCTCAATTATCTGAGCCATCACTTCTACAAATATCGGGATTTTAAAAACACTCGCCATCGGGAAGAAGGTGGAGCCGTTTATGTAAAGCTCCTCTCCTGTTTCAAGATGTTTGACGGCGACTCCGATTGTTCCTTCTACATTTTGTATCACGCCATCAATCCGATTCTTAAGTCTTTCGATCCCCTTCGGGATTTTCACAATTTCTTCAGTCGGAAATACCAAAGAAACCAAAATCAGGATTAAACTGAAGAAAACAACTTTCCTAAGTTTTCTGGATAATAATTGTTTATTATTCACTTCCAACCTCCACCAGATTGATATAAAATATATATAAGGTTACTGACCTTTCAACCCAGCCAGCCCCGTTAAATAAAATGGGGAAAAATAAAATGGGGACATGATACCCATTTCCTATTTTTTATATCATCCAGTTTTTTTAGAAAAGACAGGTCGAATATTGAGCCTGTAGAAGAGACCGTCGAAAAAAGGGAAATAGATATCATGTCCCGAATTAATTTTCGAAGTTCCAACTGATCAATTGCTTCCTGTGTCTTCCCCTGAACACTGAGCAGCTGGGCGTTACCAAAATGGAAATTGTACTGCGAAAAAAACCTAGGTATTTCTTTTTACTTTTCTTCTTTTTTCTCTTTTTCCTCTCTTTTCTACCTGCTTTTCTTTTCTCTTGTGTTCTTCTATCCTATGTTTTTTCGCATGTTTTATTTTCATGTGTCCTTTTCCATGTCTGGATTAGGCAATCCCAAGACTACATTTGCGTCTTGCTCTATATCTCTAGACTCTCTAGTGTCGTGTCATGCGTGAAGTATCGTATCAGGCACTCGTCATTCCCACGAAGGTGGGAATCCAGTATTTCTGGCTACTTCAGGCTTCTGGATTCCCGCTTCCGCGGGAATGACGGTCATCTTTG
>Ga0209979_1001326_pt1 | contig 27626 bp, 33 predicted proteins | sample AnhtaG_FD_183114 | JGI IMG/M metagenome (GOLD analysis project Ga0209979, IMG submission 183114) | Deep subsurface microbial communities from Anholt, Denmark to uncover new lineages of life (NeLLi) - Anholt_01485 metaG (SPAdes) (version 2) | ecosystem: Environmental > Aquatic > Marine > Oceanic...
GACTATTGGCCTATTGACATTACAGCGCACGATAGTTTATCGTTCATACCAAAAAGGGAGGTAAACAGATGCAAGCATACTGTATGAAATGCCGCACCAAGAGGGAAATGAAGGATGCCAAGAGCATCACCATGAAAAACGGCAAGCCGGCAACTCAAGGCATATGCCCGACCTGTGGCACGAAAATGTTCAGAATCGGCAAGAGCTAGGTCTACGCCGACATAGCGGACAGAATTCAAAGGGGCTGGATTTTCCCGGTATCGGGATGTCCAGCCCCTTTATTTTGCGAATCACACATAACAAGCAATTGTTGTTACATGAGCTGCACATCTTGGACGAATGTTTGATGGTGAGCTAGAAGTTCATAACCAAAAGTGCGGGATGCCACTTGCCCGATTACAGCTGAGGCACCTCACGGGAGGGGGGAGGCTATCATTTAAGCCATTGGGGAAAGAAAAAAACCCTGGCACCCCAGTTTCCCCTGGCAGAGCCCGAAGAGACAGGAATAGAACTATTATGTGCTGACGTGCAAGGGCGGTGAAAGACCTCCTAGCGACCGAGCAAAAACTTCGGTCATCTTAGCGTCACGAAAATACCGCTCCGGACGATAATCTTCGATGTAGCCATAGTCTTCGAGAACCTGGAGAGCCTTGTTAGTCACTTGGCGAGACATTTCTGTAGCGAATATTACCTCTTTAAGAAAAGGATGGCCTTGAGTCTTAAGCCAAGCTGCCCGGTAAGTCAGGAATCGAGCAGCATCAATTTGGGTAGCCATGTCCGCTTGGAAGTTAGGTAAGGGGCCAAGCTGTTTAACAGTCTCAAAGGTTGCTTGGGCAATGCCTACAGCCTGAGCGGCAATAAGTACCCGGTTGCCCTGGATTGCTTCCCAAGCCTGGTAAAAGCCCCGATTCCTCTCTCCTATCAAGTTTGACTCTGGAATCCAGCAGCTCTCGAAGACAAGCTCAAGCGTCGAGGAGCTCCCAATACCCAACTTCTTTCCCACGGAGAAGCCCGATGTGCCTTTCTCAACCACAAACTCATTAATCCCTCGGTATTCTAAAGAAGGCTCCACCGTGGCAAAGACTACTACTACTTGTGCCTCACCTCCATTGGTGGTAAAAATCTTCCTTCCATGGAGTACATAGCCGCCATTCCTAGGGACGGCAGTAGTCTGCAACACAACCGGAGCAGTCCCAACATCAGGCTCAGCAAGGGCGAAGCAAGCGATTTTTTCTCCTCGCGCACATGGTGTGATAAACCTCTGTCGTTGCTCCTCATTAGCTTTTTCAAAAAGTGGGTGTAAGGTCAGCGAAAGATGGGCTAGATAAAATGCCCCGATGAACCCAGAAGACCGGGAGAGTTCCTCAGCACTAATCACCATAGAGATAAGGTCACCCCCGCTTCCTCCGTACTCCTCCGGAATAGTCAACCCCATAAGTCCAAGTTTCCCCATTTTTTGGACAATTTCCTAGAGGAGTTCCTCTTGCTTATCTATCTCCTCTGCCAACGGCTCTACGTTATTAGCAACAAAGCCCCGTACCATCTCTTGTAGCATACTCTGCTCTTTGGTAAGGCTAAAGTCCATAATATTACCTTCCTAATTAGGGTTATATCTTCTAGCAATATCAAAACCGAGTTCCAAAGCTTTGTTATTGAACTCCTCCGTACCTTTTGGGACCCTTTGTACTAACGCCCAACGCAATGCGTCGTCTGATACTATGTGACTCACTCTCTGGAGGATCCCCAACGCTACCATATTAGCTCCTAAATCAGTACCAAGGTTAGCCTTGGTGATAGCTGTTATAGCTATACTGTAGACTCGTCTAACTGTAGAAGGGGGCACCTTAGTGACATTTGTAGAATCATACAAGATAATGCCATTGTCTTTCACCGTTGGCGTCCACTGGTCAGCAGCAGCCTGATTCATAGCTATGAGGATGTCAGGAGCTATCACGACAGGGTAGTCTATCTCCTCACCCTTTTCATCAATCAAGACATCTGACCTAACAGCCCCTCCCCGCATGGCGCCACCAAAGTCCTCGGCTTGAATTACATGTCTATGCTCATATATACCAGCAGCTTCTGCCAACACGAGACCCGCTAAGAGGATTCCTTGCCCTCCAAAGCCACTGATTCTTATCTCTCTTGCCATATTTTACTTCACCTTCTTCGCCGCTTGAATGATTTTTTCATATTCATCCTCGTACACGGGGGCTTCTTTATCAACAAACACCCCGATGACAAGCTTACCTTCTAATTCCTGGGTACCGATCCCCTTTGCTTTATCAATGCGAACAGAGTGGTCTCTCATCCATTTCAACATTTCCGTGGTACTGTTCCCCATCAGACTAGGATTGTACCTTCCAAAAGCTGTAGGACATTGGGTAATTATATCTAATACGGAGAACCCATGATGCCGAATAGCCTTTTCAAGGATGTCAACTAGCTCGATAACATGATAGGTTGTCCCTCGGGCCACAAAGGTTGCCCCAGCACTCTCCGCCAATTTGCAGATATCAATGGGTCTATCCACAGTTCCATAAGGAGCACTGGTGGCAAACGCCCCCTTTGGAGTAGTAGGACCATACTGGCCACCAGTCCTGCCATAGATGAAATTGTTGTTCACCACAACCGTGATATCGCTATTCCGCCTGGCAGCATGGATAAAGTGGTTACCTCCAATACCGACCGCATCACCATCCCCCTGAACTGTTATTACTGTCAAATCTGGTCTGGCGAACTTGAGTCCTGTAGCATAGGCGATGGATCGCCCGTGAAGCCCACCTATAAAATTGCATTTAAGAGAGGCAGCCTGGCTCCCACTACAATGAATACCATTTAGAATTACTATATCCTTATTAGGGATTCCTATCGTGTCAACGGCTCTCGCTAGAGCCTGGACAACAATCCCACCCCCACAGCCAGCGCATATTCCCCACTGACCATATGTGAGCATATCTATTTGTTTTTCTACTATCTCAGCGAGTGGAGCGATTTTAGCCATCTAACCAACCTCTCTAATTGCACTCAATATTCTTTGAGGATCCATCACTATTCCATCCTCCTGACCAACAAAGCGAATGTTCGCATTCCCTTCATTAGCACGCTCGACTTCTCCAAGCAACTGTCCAGAATTCATTTCCGCAACAATGATATCACTAACTCTACTCGTTAGCTTGGAAACAGCTTCCTTAGGAAAAGGCCAGAGAGTAATTGGCCTCATGAGACCAACCTTGATGCCTTCTGCACGAGCGGTCTTTAAAGCAGCCTTTACTGCACGAGCACAGATGCCGTATGAAAAGACTGCTATATCGGCATCCTCAAGCATGTACTCCTCAACCATAGGCAACTCATCTAGATGGGCCAGAATTTTATTATGCAACCTCTTCAGAATAAAGGTGCGCTCTTCTGGAGATGGACCGTACTTGCCTGTTTTGTCGTGTAGGACAGCTACAATCTTGCAGCGGTATTCCGAGCCAAAGTCTGGCATTCCCGGAACGCCTGTCTCGTCAGCCTCGTATGGCAAAAACTTATAAGGGGGAACGGTTGGCCTTGTTCTATCAACTCTTAATACCTCATTATAGTTTGGAACCTCAACTTTTTCACGGATATGTGCTAGGTGGGCGTCAGAAAGCAGAAAGACAGGGACACGGAATCGCTCAGACAAATTAACGGCTCTAATAGTTAGCTCAAAGCACTCCTTCACCGAAGCTGGGGCGAGGGTAATTGTCTCAAAACCACCAGGGGTTGCCCACCTAATGCTCATCGTGTCCTGTTGGCTGGTAAACACCATCCCTGCTCCAGGCCCTACTCGCTGTACCTCTACAACAACACAGGGTATCTCAGCCACAATGGCATAGCCTATCGTTTCCACCATAAGCGCAAAGCCGGGGCCACTAGTTGCAGTCATCGCCTTTACCCCACCCATAGAAGCCCCAAGAACCGCTGATATGCTAGCGATTTCATCCTCCATCTGGATAAACTTACCCCCCACCTGAGGAAGACGAACCGATATCCGCTCCAGTATTTCGGTCGACGGCGTGATAGGGTATCCAGCGAAGAAGCGCACACCAGCGGCGATAGCCCCTTCCACCACAGCTTCATTGCCCTGCATCAACTGCACATTTTTCTGCTTGTCCAACTTTTAAGTCGCCTCCTCTACCATTATGGCAAGGTCTGGACAGCGCAGTTCACATAATCGACAGAGTGTGCACTGCTCCAGGTTTACCACTTCAGGTAATCCATCTTCGCCCTCAGCTAACACACCACGATTACAAAATTCAACACAAATACCGCAACGCTTACATTGTTTTGCGTTTACCTCAATCAACGCTCTGACTTTAGTTGACTGTAAATCTCTAGTCTTCAAGCCCTAATATTTCCTTTCTACCGGTTGCCACATAGTAATGGCTACCGGAATGTAATCAAGCCGTGGCCCGGTGGGTGTGTAGTGCGCTAGAGTGTGCTTGAGCCAGTTGACATCATCCCGCTTAGTAAAGTCACGACGAGAATGAGCTCCACGGGATTCAGTGCGGGCTAATGCCCCAGTGACAATAACCTCAGCTAGGTCAAAAAGGTTTTCAGCTTCTAAGGCACTGAGCAGGTCAGTATTATATATGCGCCCGTGGTCTCTGACCTGGATATCAGACACACGCTGCTTCAGCTCCCTTACTTTACTTAGAGCCGTTTCCAGGCCTGAGCCAGTGCGGAAAACAGCTACCTCTCTGTCCATGGTTTTCTGTAGCTCCCGGCGTAGGGTGTAAGCGTTTTCCTTAGCGTCAACACTAAACCGGCGGAACACTCGAGCCTCCTCCTCTTTCAATAATGCCTCCTGAGGTAGGGAAGGAAATACTCGCTGCTTTGAAGCGTATTTAGCTGCCTCGTATCCAGTGATTTTACCCCAGACGAGACATTCCGCCGTTGAGTTAGTGCCAAGACGGTTAGCGCCATGAAGGGATACGCAGGCCGCCTCTCCGGCTGCCCAGATGCCTTCTATCGGAGTAGCCCCGTGTATATCGGTGTGAACACCACCCATAAAATAATGAGCTGCCGGCCGAATCGGGATTGGCTCATAAATGGGGTCAATGAAATTGAACTTTATAGCGACCTCACGAATTAAAGGCAACCGTTCATTAATTTTATCGGCGCCAAGGTGGCGCAGGTCAATGTGAAGATAATCAAGACCATCAGGTCCGGGAAATCCTCTGCCTTCTTCAATTTCGATTATCTCGGAGCGGGAGACAATGTCTCGAGGAGCTAGCTCCATCCTGGCCGCAGCGTATTTTTCCATAAACCTTTCGTCTTTGTTGTTGCGCAGGTAGCCGCCTTCACCCCGGGCAGCTTCAGTAATCAAGATGCCAGAAGGAACCAGCCCAGTAGGGTGAAACTGGACAAACTCTAGGTCTTTGATAGGCAACCCTGCTCGGTAAGCCATGGCTAGACCATCGCCAGTGGCGGTCAGAGAGTAGGTGGTGAAACCAAACATACGGCAGGCACCACCGGCAGCAATAACTAAAGCTTTAGCCTGAACAAAGAAGAACTCACCGCTGGTCAGGTCCCAGACAGTTACGCCGCAGAATGTATTGTCTTTTACTAGGATGGAGGTAACATAGCATTCGTCGTAGCGGGTGACGTTGCTGTACTTTTGCAGGGTGTCATATAGAGTTTGCATTTCAAAGAAACCGGTCTTATCGGCGGCGAAGACAGCCCGGTTGAAGCTGTGGCCACCAAACATCCGCTGGGCAACCCGTCCATCAGGGCGGCGCGACCAGGGAATTCCCCAATGCTCCAAAAGCAAGACTTCTTTGGGCATTGCTTCAACAAAGCGCATCACTACATCCTGGTCACAGAGGAAATCAGCCCCTCTAGTAGTGTCCCAGGCGTGAAGCTCAAAGCTGTCTCCCTCCTCTGGTTGCAAGACAGCAGCAGTCCCACCTTCAGCGCAGACTGAATGCGAGCGCATTAACTGAACTTTGGAGATGATGGCAACATCAACTTCTGAGTATCGGGCAGCCTCAATAGCTGCCCTGAGTCCAGCAAGCCCAGAACCTAAAATAATAACATCGTGTTTTTTACTTATCATATTATCACTTCAAGGATGACAAGAGGATTACCAATTTGCCATTGAAACCCATCCGCCAAACCAATTTCACCTCATTGGTAAGTCCCACCCCTATCCTCACGACTGAGTTTTTCTACTAAAATTCTTAGCAGATGACCTTAGCGTTCTTCAATTCCTCTAATTGCTCCGATGAATAGCCAAGTAAATCCTGGTAAATGACTTCGTTGGCAGCACCAAAAGGCAATCCAGGGAAGCTAATCTCACCTGGCGTGTTCAGCAATCTTATAGGCACATCGGGTATCCTGAGAACCTTGCCAGCTGGGTCAAGCACATCAACAAGCGTCTTCCTTTCTTGTACGTGCGGGTCTTCAGCAATATCCCGCATATCGGCAATAATCCCAGCCGCCACCCCCGCTTTCTCACAAGTCTCAATTGCTTCATCCAAATTCATTTTTGAAAACCACTCAGCAATTAGGCGATTGAGTTCTGCTCTATTATCTTCTTTGATTCGTACCTCGTTTGTCTTGAAACGAGGGTCAGTTTTTAATTCAGGTTTGCCTATTGCATCCATTAACCTCTCGAAGGGAACCTGAGCAGAGGCCGAAAGTGTTATCCAACGGTTGTCCTTAGTTCGATAATTGTTCCGAGGCGCGGTGAAGCTCAACTCGCTTCCCCAAGGTTGAGGAATTTTACCAGTTAGCCAGTACTCAAGGAAATTGCCACCAAGAAGCCCTAATAAAGGCTCGTAAAGTGACACATCAATTTCCTGGCCCCCATATTCTCCTCTCTTTGCACCCCGCAGTGCTATCATGATTCCAAAAGCAAGGTGCTGCCCTGCAATCATATCCGCAAGAGTCATGGGCGGATTGATAGGTACACCGCCTCGCTCAGAATTCAGGTAAGTGTACCCACTGAATCCTTCTGCCAAGGTACCGAATCCAGGTCTGGATGCATATGGTCCTGTCTGCCCGTAACCTGTAATCCGGCCTATGATCAGCCCTTTGTTAAGTTTAAAGAGCCGTTCAGCAGTAAAACCCAACCTATCAAGGGTTCCGGGGCGCATGTTTTCAATGAGAACATCTGATTTTGGAACCAAGTCTGCGAAGATCTTTACTCCTTCGGGGGCTCTGAGGTTCAGAGTTATCGGAAGCTTGTTACGACTTACTACAGACCACCAAGGCTGGATGTCATCTTTGATAATCCCCCATGCCCGAGTGGCATCAGGAAGAGCAGGATTCTCAATCTTAATAACCTCAGCTCCAAAATCCCCTAGAAGTGTTGCCGCAAAAGGAGCTGCTACTACCGTAGCTAGGTCAATAACACGAATCTCTTTAAGAGGCAATCCCTTCCCTTGTCTAGCAGCTCTTTGCCGTCGGATGAAATCGCTTAGCCTTTCCCCTTTCTCCATCTCGATACTCTTTGGTTTTCTGACATTCATTACAACCCTCGCACATTTAATAGGACAGAGGCTTTTCACTTCCCAAATTCCAAACTACATGGCCTGCATGTTTAGTTTCAGAATCTGACTTCCTGAGTACCCAGTCAAAAGCGCGTTTAAGGCATAGGGAAAAGCCTAACAGACCTACTTGGCCGCGGTTACTTCTGCTTCGCCTTCATTTTTCTCCGTATATTCCAATACGGCGAATTAATTGGGGATTGATTTTCCTTGCTATCCACTGATGTCTACAGTGTAGGCAGATACACTGTAGCAATTTTCTCACACCGTTATTCTACTATGCCCATATAGGCTTGTCAAGGAATTGTACTCCTCAATAAAATAGGGAAGCCTGGTCATCACGTTCTCCATTGTCTCGTACTCACACAGATACAGCTCCTCATACCTCAGTGTTTTCGAGTGATGGATGATACCTGGCCCTGGCTTACGTACAGCTATGGCCATGCGGAGAGCCTCCAGGGTCAGTTCGGTATCGAGTCTGGTGGAGGCAGCATAGCCAATCACCTGTTGGGAGCAGGCGTCCAGCATCGCTGCCAGCTAGACAAAGCCAGTCCGAATACGGATGTAGGTGATATCAGCCAGCCACACCTGGTTCAGCCGGTTGATAAGCATCCCCTCGATGAGATTGGGGTATCTTGGGAAGTAGTGGCTGCTATCTGTGGTCTTCACCCACTTCCGTTTAATGCGACAGAGCCTGATAATACCCCCAAGTATGTTCGCAACTGTGTTAAGATATGGGAACGTACCACAGGTCCCGTGGCTGTCGGGACCACATTCAGAGAAATATCAGCAGGCCCCGGCGGCATGAAGTCGAAGTGTATTAACAGGGTCACCGAATACAACCGACCTTACAGGTTGGTCATAGAGACGACGAATGGGATTCATCTGGTCATTGTTTTCAAACTTGGCTCCAAGAATGGCGGTACGTTGTTTACAATGAGTGTTGACTGGACGATGGGAGGGAAATTCTTAACGATTCTCCTTGATAAATTGTTTATGGGGAAGTGGATTGTGAGAAACTTCGAGGACTCTCTGGACAGCCTCAAGAAGCAGGTAGAGAGTGGATAGTTTGAGAGGTGGGTAGCAGGCACGAGACAAGGGTAAGGCTCTGTTCATTGGTAAACCCTTGTTTCACCCACCACATCTTCCCTAACCCAATTTCCATTAGTCTAAGCCTTTTTACATATAGGGACTACAATCTAAGTTGGAGACTAGGGATGGCATTCATTAGAAGTAAGCGGAAAGGCAGCAGAACCTATTATTATCTAGTTGAAAGCAAGCGGGAAGGTAACAAGGTGAGACAAAAAGTCATCAAGTATTTCGGCGTTGAGATGCCGACAAAAGAGGAGTGGGTAAGCATTCCCATCCCTGCCATAGTCCCAAGGGATACCTTTGAACAAGTCCAGGCACGTTTTGAAAGGAACCGAGCCTTTGCCATGAGAAATACCCGAAGGGAATATCTCCTAAGCGGGCTTCTCGTATGCAGCAAATGCGGGAGAACCTATCGGGGTATGACTTCACGAGGGAGAGCTTATTATGAATGCCGTTCTAAGAGGGCGGATATTTCACCTGAGCTATGCCCTTCGTGCTACCTGAGAGGGGATAGAATTGAGCCATTGATCTGGGATACCGTTTCTCGGCTTCTCTCTCAACCTCAGCTTATCATTGACCAGGTTGAAAATGATGGGCACAAGCCGCTAGAGCATTTGAAGGCGAACCTTGATAGAGTCGGCGACACTTTAGCCAAAAAGAAAATAGAGGCGGACAGGATGCTTGAGGCTTACAAGGTTGGTGCCATAGACTTGCCGACCCTAAAGCGGAAGATGGAGGAAATAGGGAAAGACGAGGTAGAATTAAACGAACAGAAACTAAAACTGGAAAGCGAGCTACGGAAAGCCGAAGCTGAGGATTTGAACGAAGAAAAACTATACGAGTTCTGCCGCAGTCTGCCAACCGTGCTGACCGGCCTTAATTTTAAGGACAAGCGGCAAATTTTGAGGGAAGTTATTGATAAGATAGTTATGAATGGTGATCTCGCCACCATCTATGGTATCATACCACCACCCCCTCAAGAGAACTCCGAGGATGCATCGATTGTGTTTCACTCATCTTATTAAGGGAAGGGGAGTGTAGGTAAGAGAGGGGCAAAGCCCCTCTCTAAAATCTCTCTCCTTAGTTAAAGAGGGTAGATTGAAGGGGTGAAGCCTATCAAACAATCCTCCTCTACTAAGTGGAGAGGTTAGATCGGACAGGGTGTCTAAGAGGGGCTTCGCCCCTCTTTTTAATATCCTTCCCCCTCTCCTTTCAAGGAGAGGGGGATTAAGGGGGTGAGGTTAATAAACAATCTCACCTTTACAGAATAACCTCCCTTTGCTAAACTCTAGTTACAGTAGTCCCAAACACAGGGGTGCCTCTATGGGGAGACGAGATTACCGACACAGAGAGCCAAAAAAAAACAAGAAAGAGGCTAAGAAAATATCGCCGACCACTATCTTACCACCTCCAATGATTGTAGAAGTAGTTAAGAAGGGGAAGAGGAAACGAGAAGTAGAGGAGGAGTAAGACAGATAGCCGCTTATCAGCAGCTTCAGCGCACTGGAGAATTAACGGCTCGGGTTGAGAAAGCCAAGTCAATCCTGGAGGAGTGCTGCTTATGCCCTCGCCAGTGTGGGGTTAACCGCCTAGCCGGGGAAGATGGCAAGTGCCATATTACTAAGCAGGTCCTAGTTTCTAGCTATGGACCTCACTTTGGAGAGGAGGCACCCCTGGTAGGCAGTCGTGGCTCAGGGACTATCTTTTTCACCTACTGTAATCTGCGATGTGTCTTCTGCCAGAATTACACCATAAGCCAGCTAGGTGAGGGCAGTCCGGTGGACAAAGAAGCACTGGCCAAGATGATGCTCTCCCTCCAGGCGAAGGGCTGCCATAACATAAACCTGGTAAGCCCAACCCATGTAGTGCCCTACATTCTGGAGGCCCTGGAGGTAGCAGTGAGCATGGGTCTCTATTTACCCCTAGTGTATAATTCCGGTGGCTATGACTCTTTAGAAACCCTGGAGTTGCTCAATGGGATTATTGATATCTATATGCCCGATATGAAGTATTCTGATAGGAAAGTCGCTGAGCAACTATCCGGGATAAAAGATTATCCACAGGTAAATAGAGCCGCCATTAAGGAAATGCATCGTCAGGTAGGTGATCTTAAGGTAGATGAACAGAGGGTAGCCCGGCGTGGTCTGCTAGTGCGCCACTTAGTACTGCCTGACCGATTAGCTGGAACTCAAGAAATAGTACGCTTCCTCGCTCAGGAGGTCTCCAGCAGTACCTACCTGAACATTATGGCGCAGTATCACCCCTGCTATAAGGCTTTTGCTATACCATCTCTGGCACGCCCATTGCACCGACAGGAGTTTAATGAAGCTATTGACCTGGCACATCAGCAAGGTTTATATCGTCTGGATAAAGATAACTTCCCACTTCCATTGCGGTTTATCTTGAGATAAAGTTCCATGGCTGACTTAGCCTCAGTTCAAGCAACAGTATATGGTCGTGTTCAGGGGGTCTTCTTCCGCTCCTTCGTGTCCAGACAAGCTACCCAGCTAGGCTTAACTGGTTATGTGCGCAACCTACCCGACGGAAGAGCTGTAGAGGTTCATGCTGAGGGGGAGATGAAACAATTGGCAGAGCTGCTTAGCTACCTCAAAATTGGGCCGCCGGGAGCTAAGGTGGAGCAAGTAGAAACCAGCTGGTCAGAGTACACCGGAAATTACTCCAGCTTCAGTGTACGGTATTAGCTTGACATATCTGAGTTTACCAAGTATTGTAGGTAATGATATAATAATAAGGGTTCCGAAGAACCAATCCTCAGTAAGAATCAGTCTCTGTACCAACTTACGCTATTGAGGAAGGAGGAGGTTTCCAAGATGCCAAAGATTAATTTTCAGGGGCAAGAAGTTGATGCCACCGAGGTAGATTTTCAAACCCGCAAGGAAGACTGGAATGAATACCAGCTAATGGACGGGACTGTTATTAAAATGAAACTGGTGGTTAGTGAAATCTTTAGAATAGAGGGTGTGTATGATAATGAGGGGAACCCCGCCTACCAAATAAAGTCCGCCAATTTACCACTGGTAAAATCACCGGATGCCCTAAAAAGAAAGCTATAGACCAGAATAGAGAAGGGGGATAAATTTAATGACAATAGTTGATACTAAAGACACGGATTGGTATTTACTAGTATCAAAACTAGGGGTAATGGCTGTACCTTCTGACATAGAGGTGGATATACTCAACAGCGTAACCAAGCAATCCGTTGCTAGGGATTGGCCGTCAACAATTCTTATGGGGTATGAAGAACCACTGCCTCTAGAAAGCGTGGACAACAGGAGGAGTTTTGATTCTTCAAATCAGTGTGTTGATGGATGGATAGCCCTTATTAGCGAGAAGCTTTACTCTAACCCCTCAGTGGAGGATATCTTTGTCAGCATCGAAGACAATAACGTTGACGTGTGGGTGGTAATACCAAACCGTGACATTGCTGTGCTTGACCAACTAGCAAATATTGAGTGGGAACTACTTGAAATGTTTGTTTCTGGAGAGTATCCTGTGTTCCTTATCGATTTCCATATAATATATCGCTGTGGCCGAAATATAGAAGAGTTGGTGAGCAGTAGGGCTATCAGACTGCCACGACAGGTGTAATCGAATGCCTCAAAAGGACGAGCATACTAACTGGGCTACACACGACCGAAACTTCTGGACAAGTATTGACTTAGCCAATACTCCTTTTACGGACTGGGCGGTTACCGGAATGTTTTATGAGTCAGTGCATTGGGTTGAAGCATTCTTAGCAACTAAGAGTCGCCATTCTACAGCACACGCTGAGAGAAAGACAAACATAGTGAGCCATAAAGCAGAGCTACAGCCAATATGGAAAGATTATATACAGCTCGAAAGAGACAGCAGAAATGCTAGGTATCTTTGTTATCAATATACGGCTGAGAAAGTGCGCCAAGACCTCGTTCCTCGCGTTAACCACCTCAAGAACCACATATCACAATTACTGTAGAGTATTGTAGCTAGCTATCTAGTTCACCCAACTCTGAGCCTGCCTCAGACCATAGTATTGGTCACTCTCAAAGAGGCGAGATAAAATGTCAGCCGAAGTGCCGTAGGTATCTCCACCACGCCACTGGCTCAGTTGCTTTCCCAATTCCTCCAGGTCAAGGGGTTGATTATTATTAGCCAGAAAAAGGCGAAATATACTCTCTAAAATAGGTAGGTTATGAGTGATAAACCTTGGGGTTTTGGAGCAGCAATCTCTAATAGTGGACAAGATGGCTTCCACCGAAATCTCTACCTCACCTGCCTCTAGCTGTTGGCGACACTTGGGACACAAGCAGCCCTTAGCCAGAGCAAAAAGTGAGCGCTTATTCCACTGATACCAGTCTAAATCAATAAACCAGCGTGGACTAGGTTGGTCAGTACTAATATTCTATCCTCTTAGTAAAAAACTTAGGTTCCAAATTTCGTTTTGACCTCTTTAATCAAGTTAAGGTACTCTGTCATAAGCTTCAGCATCACTGAGGGTTCTAGGCCTCAAACTCCACCCTGGCTTCTTTAATCAAGTCAAGGTGCTCTATCTTAAGCCCCAGCGCTGCTGAAGCCTCACAATCTACCTCATAAGGCTCACCAATAAAGACCTTACCACACTCCTCAATCTCACCCTGAGTGGGGTCACCCTTACTTACGAACGTCTGGCGAGCTTCTATAATCCCCAAGTCGAAGGGCAGAGTAAAATAAAGGTCAGCTATTACCTTCTCTATCCCCAGGTTGTATAATTCTCCCCAGCCACCTGATGCCTCACCACGATACTTGATACTTGGCAGTAGTGTCAACAGATTCATTACGCTAAGACTAGCTCTACCCTTAAAAACCTTAAGTGGAGCCACAGTTATCAAGTAGTCGCTAGACAAGATAACATTTGGCACCCAGAAGGTGGGGATAGCCAAGGGCTTAGGTAGAGGATTATCCACCTCCACCCAAATACAATCCTTCACATCCAGTGTCAACACCCGTGGGAAATCGTAACCTAAGGTCTGATATATGGGATAGACTGGACCACCTTCTGGGGTGCCCTCAAGAAGAAGAATATCAGCATCACCGACCTGTCTGATACCCTCTATTATCACCGCTAGCATATCTCGGCTGGTAGTTACTGGATATGACACCGGGTAGGAAGCACAGGGCTTAATCAACACCCGCCGCGCCCTAGATATTGTCGGTGGTGCTTTAAAAGTAAACTCTGAAGCTTCAAATATCAAGCCGTCCTCCTCAACCAAATAAGCAAACTCTTTACCGCTTCAACACTCGTTTTGGACTACTCCATTTCCTCATTCCAATCTAACATCATCACCGGAACCACATCTCCAGCCTCTACCTTAGGCTTGTCTTCAGGAACAACCACCAGCCCATTGGCTAGGCTCATAGAGGTTAGGATTCCCGAGCCCTGAGGTCCGGTTAGCTGGGCAAAATATTGACCACCACGCTTTTCCACTACCGCCCGGGCGAAGATGCGGCGTCCATCACTATTTACTATAGGCGCTTCAATCACCGCTTCTACAGTAGGCTTAGCTAAATTTTTCTTGCCCATCATCTTAAGGATAGCCGGACGAGCAAACAGCTCAAAGGTAACCATTGCGCTAACTGGATTACCGGGTAGACCAAGGTGGGGTATATTCCTAGCCACGCCTGCCTTACTGAGTCCCCTAATCGTACCAAAGGCAAGCGGTTTCCCCGGCTTCATTCGAACTGTCCAAAAGCTAATCTCACCTTGTTTGACCAAAACATCCTTGACTACATCGTAGTCTCCCATAGAGACGCCGCCAGTGGTTATCAGCATATCAGCCTCCACTCCCTGACGGAGTCCCGCCACCAGTGAAGACTCGCTATCTAAGGCTATTCCCAGAATTTTAGGAATACCACCATAGCGTAGAACCAGAGCCGCCACACTATAAGAATTGCTATTATAAATCTTACCCCTGGGCAGGGGTTCCCCGGTGTCTACCAATTCATTTCCGGTAGCCAGAATAGCTACCACCGGGCGGCGGATGACCTTCACCGTACTGCGCCCCAATGAAGCCAGGATGCCAATTTCTGCGGGTCTGATTACCATCCCCCGGGATAGCACTAATGACCCTTGGGTAATATCTTCACCCGCCCGGCGAATGTCCCCACCAGGCTCCACTTCACGTAGAATGCCGATTTCATCAGCAACCCCTTTACGTTGAGCTTCATCGGTGTCCTCAAATCTCACCACCGAGTCAGCACCTTTAGGTATTGGTGCCCCGGTCATAATGCGAATAGCCGTGCCCGGTTTCACCTCATATTCAGAGATGGAACCAGCTGTGACGGTGTCAATAACATGCAGAAACCGGGGAGACTGCTCCGTGGCACCACGGGTATCCTCTGACCTAACGGCGTAACCATCCATAGCCGAATTGTCTAGTGGAGGGATATTAATAGTGGCGTATACATCCTCAGCCAAAACCTGCCCCAGACAATCCAGGATAGAGCTTTGTTCTACCTCTAGAACGCATACATAACCAAGGATTCTTTCCAGAGCTTGCTCAACGCTTAGCAATAGTAATATCTCCCTCCCCAGCTAACTCCTGGGCTGTCTTCAAATCAGCCTCAGTATTAATGTTGAAAAAGCTCAGGTGCTTAGGGTCAAACTGGTTAATCTCTTCAGCTTCCACATACCTTACCCTAACCAAGGTTAAAAGGTCACTGACTTTCAGATTACCTTGCTTAAACAGATTTTCTATTGGAGCCAAGCAATCCTTTGAGTAAACAGCGTGAAGCGGCTCAACCATACTACCCAATCGGGGTACTACCAGGTCAAAGTCATCACAAAGCTGTATCATGTAACGGAGCAAGGCTTGGTTCAAAAAGGGCATGTCACCGGCGACAACAAGGTTATAGAGTGAATCCGAGGCTACTAGACCAGTATAGATACCACCCAACGGACCTTTACCTGGATAGGTATCAGCCACAATTCTCAGCTTAGGGTAACCGATAAACTGGGGCAGAGATTGCTTGCTAGCCGTAACTATAATAATATCACGGCTAAACAAGCTGAGATAGAATACTACCCGCTCCAGTAAGCTGATATTGCCAACAGTTTCTACAATCTTGTCACGCCCTAGGCGCAAACCCTTACCACCAACCAGAACGATACAACTTACATCCAAGGTATTTCTTCTCAGTTCCTTGCCCTAACCTCACCCCCATATACTATTTTACCACAGCCGTCAATAGCCTAAAGCTAGAGTGCTGATTTTAGAACTATAATTTGGGTGCTGGCCGGCAGTTCTTCCAATTCAAAATTCCTTTCACTAGTTTCCAACCGGGTTACCCTCTCCTTCCCCTTAAGGAAGTCATCCACACCGGCTATAGGAAAGGCACACTTATCAGTTCTATAGTGCATGGGGATAATCACCCTGGGCTTGAGTTGGCTACAGACCTGCGTAGCCACCTTGGCATCAATAGTGAAATAACCTCCCACTGGAATGAGCAGTATATCTATGCTGCCTAACTCAGCTACCTGCTTATCGCTAAGCAAGTGACCCAGGTCACCGAGGTGACAGACCCTTATACCATCCACTTCAAAGCAGAAGATAGTATTACTACCCCGCTGGCTTCCTCCAGCCTTATCATGGTAGCTAGGAATTCCCTTGAACTCTATCCCCTTAACTTTGGCAGACCCTCTAATTACCTCAGGCTTACCCCTGACTGCAGCCACATTGTTGTGGTCAGCGTGCTCATGACTTACAGCAACAATCTCAGCCGATTCATTTATTTCGCCATATTTGATGTTGCCTCCAGGTTCATAGGGGTCGGTAATTATTCTTGTTCCGGTATCTGAGGTAATTAGAAAAGATGCATGTCCCAGCCATTTAATTTTCATAACCTAAACCCTCCTTTATTATAATTCATATCAACCTCACCCCCTTTATCCCCCTCTCCTTAAAAGGAGAGGGGGAGGGGCAGGTTTTAAAGGGGCTCTACCCCTTCAAAACCTGCCTTGATTAACCACTCTTTAGTTTCTGCTACTTAGCAAGGGAAAGGACAAGATTCACTAGGGTGCGCACCGGTACCCCGGTAGCCCCTTTAACTAAATAGGTCCGTTCCTTTTCGCTTAGACTGGTGCCGGCGATATCCAGATGAACCCATGGGGTATCACCAGCAAACTCAGCGAGAAATTGAGCAGCAGTAATAGCCCCACCGTATTTACCACCAACATTCTTAATATCGGCAACATCACTCTTGATTTGCTCCTTATATTCCTCATGCATGGGCATCTGCCAGATAAGCTCCCCGGCTTCAGCGCCAGCAGCAATCACCCCGTCTACTAACTCTTGATTATTACCAAAGGCACCACTATATACGTCACCCAGTGCTACTCGCATAGCTCCGGTGAGGGTAGCTACATCAACTATATGTTTGGCGCCAAGCTTCTTAGCATAGCCCAAAGCATCAGCCAGAATAAGCCGCCCCTCAGCGTCGGTGGAAATAATCTCAATGGTTTTACCACTCATTGCGGTTAGAATGTCACCCGGTTTCAGAGCCTTACCACTGGGCAGGTTCTCGGTAGCTGGGATAATAGCCATAACATTAATCTTCGGCGTAAGTTGTGCAACGGCACTTATCGCCGCCATTACCGCCGCCCCACCAGCCATATCCCCCTTCATTTCCTCCATTTTTTCTGATGGCTTGATAGAAATACCCCCAGAATCAAAGGTTACTCCCTTACCAACTAAGGCCACATCAATCTCAGTAGAATCACATCCTCTATAATGGAGAGTGATAAACTTTGGAGGCTCTAGACTTCCCCGAGCCACCCCTAATAGTGCCCCCATCCCTACCTCCCGCATCTGCTCCAGCCCAAGAACACTAAGCTCAAGCCCATAATCCTCGGCTAACCCCTTAGCTGTCTCCGCCATTTGACTGGGTGTCATATAGTTAGCCGGCTCATTAACCATATCACGGGCCAAGTTAGTGGCTTCAGCTAGAATCCTCCCCAAGTTGCATCCTTGCTCTAAACTGGGGAGTTTCTTTTCATCGGCATCTACAATGGTGAGCTCCTTAATCTCACCATATTCAGCCTCCTTGGTCATATGCTTACGAAATGAGTAGCTGCCAAGTAGAGCGCCTTCGGTTACGGCTTGAGCCGCACCCTCCACACTTATTCCAGTTACTCCCGCCCCTTGGGCAATGGTAGCCATGCTATCTATACCCTTCTGCCGCAAAAGTCGGCAAGTCTCAGCTACCACCCCCCGAACCTTATCCCGGGATAGCTCCAGCGGCTTACCCAAACCAGCAATCACCACTCGGGCGGCAGGAAGCTTACCCAGGCTATGAACAATAGTAATCTCACTGAGTTTACCCTTAATCTCGCCCTGGTTAATGAGTTGAGAGATAGCCCCGTCTAAAGCCTTATCTACAGTAGCCAGGTCACCGTCAGGATGTGCCATCTCCTCAAAGAAGTTCACGATAATAGCACTAGCTTTAATCTTGGTAATATCACCAACAGTAACCTTAATCTCCATTTCAAAATTTCCTTTCACTCACTAATTATTAGATTTAGCCACTTTCTACCTACCAACAATCGCCACAAGTGGTTTACTCACACCCACCTCCAAACGCACCCTGTAGAGATTGTATTACCAACCCCTCTCCCTTTATCCCTCTCCCCTTGTGAAGGGGAGAGGGAAGTTCTATATAAGAGAGGCTTCGCCTCTCTTTGACTCTCCTCACTCAAGGGCAGTAGACAAAGGTAGTTTGAAGGGGCTTCGCCCCTTCAAGTCCTCCATCTCCCCCTCTCCTTCAAAGAAGAGGGGGGATTAAGGCGGTGAGGATGATAATCACCCCTTAACGCTTCACCTCGCGGACAATCTTATCCAGGACCGGAGTAATGTCCCGGGAAGTATCCACGGCATAGTGATTACGGCCGATTTTTTGAACCGCCGGCTTCATCCTCTGGTATACTTCCCAGTCGGCATCTGACTTCCTAGGGCTTCTCCCTTCTTGTCTGGCTTTAAGCCGCTCACGCACTTCCTTGGCTGGCGCCTCAACCCGCACCAGGATTAGCCTAACATCCAAGTGGTCAGCAATACTATATAGTCGCTCGCGGTATCGCTCCGACAGGTTAGTAGCATCCAAAATAAGCGGGATTCCCTTTTTCAGTAGTCTCTCAATGAGCAGGTGACAGGCCCGGAAAAGGCGAGAGCTCTCCACTGGACTATAACTAGGTGACGGGAAAAGAGTCTTGCGCAAGGCATCACTTTCCAGGATAACCAACGGTAGCCTCTCGGCTAACCGACTACAAAAGTGAGACTTTCCGGTTCCGGGCAAGCCACTAACTACAATGAAGGTGGGTTCTACCATCAGCTCAGGAAGTTCTCCTAAACTTTCGGTTAGTCGCTTGACATCGGAAACAAGCTGGGTAGGTTCCACACCTTAATTATAAATTGTTTCCTTTAATTTGGCTAGATGGTCTAAAAACCTGACTGATTACTAAACTTCCACCTGGCTTACCCTTTGGGGATTACAAGGGATGAGTTAATAAACTAGTTAGCTACCTCGCCCCCTTTATCCCCCTCTCCTTCAAAGGAGAGGGGGAAGGGTATAAAAAGAGGGGCTCCACCCCTCTTAGACACCGGGGTGAAATCCCTAATCCCCGCTGTAGAAGGCAACGCCAATTACCCCCGGTCCGGTGTGAACTCCCATTACCGGGGTAAATTCCGTGATGAATAACTCAGCACAATCAAACTGTGAAGAAATGCGGTTCCTGAGCGCTACTACTTTATCCAGGACATCAGCGTGCATCACGGCGACATGGAGCGGTTGCCCCTTAACCACCCTCTGTCCCATTAGCTTTAGCATGCGCTTTATGGCACTACGGGTAGTCCTGGGAAGAGCCACCGTATGAGCATCACCCTGGTTGACGGTAAAAATAGGCTTAATCTGAAGCAACGAATTAACCAAGCCGGCTGCTTTTGGCACGCGCCCTCCTTTAACCAGATAGTAAAGGGTATCCAGCATGGCAAATAGACTCACTCTTTGCATCACCCCACTGGCAGTTTCAACTACCTCGGTCAGGCTTTTCCCTGAAGCTGCTGCCCTGGCGGCGGCTATAGCCACCAGTCCCTGCCCAGCAGCGGCGGTAGTACCTTCAAGCACCTCTATAGCTACATTGCGGAGGACCGTCTTGGCCATCTCCATAGCCACTCGTGCCGAGTTAAACATCCCGCTGAACTTAGACGACTCAGTGATACAGAGGATGCCGGAAGCTCTTTTGCTCGCTTCACGATAAGCCTCAAGGTAGGGGCCGGGCAAGGAGCCAGAGGTGGTAGGCAGCTTCTTGGCCTGCCGGAGAAGGGCATAAAATTCGGAGGGACTTATATCTATCCCATCCCGATAGACCCTATCGCCAAAAACAAGTTCTATCGGCACCACTTCAATGCTATACTTCTCTACCTGCTCTTTAGGTATACAGGCAGTGGTATCAGTAACAATAGCTACCGTATTAGTCATCACGATAAAAGGCAAAACCTAGGGTTCCAGTGCCGGTAGCGTAGCCCATTACCGGGCTAAACTCGGTGAGCCAGAGTTCAACGCAATTGAATTCGGATGCTACCCGCTCCTTTAGTCTTTCGGCCTCTTCTAGGGCATAGGCATGCATCACAGCAACGTGCACCGCACTTTGCCCCACCCTATCCCTCATCATCTTAAGGATGCGGTCTATGCCATGCTCCTTGCTTCGCACTGCGCCGCTAAAACGCACCAACCCTGAAGACATGGTAAGTATTGGCCTGATATTAAGCATAGACCCTACCCGGGCGGCCACCTTGGGTATGCGACCGGTGCGATAAACATAACGGATGGTATCCAAAAGGACAAGAAAGTTGGCCCGGCTTCTAATTTCCTCAGCGGCTTTAACTACCTCAGCCATGCCCTTCCCCTCGGCGGCTGCCCTGGCCGCCGCCAAGGCAACAAAGCCCTGGGCTGCGGTAACCATCTGGGAGTCCAATACCTCTATTGAGACCCGGGGAAGCTCAGTCTTGGCTTGTTCCTTGGCGACACAAGCCATATCATACCCGGTGCTTAACTTAGACGAAAGGGTGATACAAAGAATGTTCTTCGTTTTATTACTTGCCTCACGGTAGACTTCAAGATAGCGTCCGGGTGATGCCGGTGATGTAGTGAAATGTTCAGGGTCCTGTAACACTAGCTCATATGCTTCAGTGGGGGTTATGTCCACCCAATCCCGATAGACCTTGCCCCGAAAGCAAATACTAATGGGCACAATCATAATGCCATACTGCTCAACCAATTCCCTGGTGAGATTAGCTATGCTATCAGTCACAATGACTACCTTCTGCATTATAAACCTCCGAGTAGACAGCGCCTAAGCCAATGGTCGCTGCCAGCGATGTCTTACTTTTCGTTCCACTAAGGCCGGAGTTAAGAAAAGCCCAAACATTACCAGAATTAGAACCAAGAATACCGGCCAGCTCAGCCTGCCCCCAGCATAATAGGCGACCATAGCTAGGGTTAAAAGCCCTGTTACAACCAATATGGCTACCTTTAACCAACGCTGCCTCAGACGAATAAACATAGCCACGCTGGCCGCCAAAATTAAAAAGCTCAGCCCTATCCAGGGAGCCAAATCTTGGAGACGCTGGGCACTGAACTCAGGGAATTTACCCTCCAATGCCACAGCTAGAAACCAACCGATGATGATAGGCACGGGAAACAGCATTAGCGAACTCTGCAACCAATCTCTCTTTATAGTCTGAACTATGACGGAGAAGATGAACCATAAAGCCAGGGGGATATAGACAAGTATTGCCAACCACGACCACCCTTTAGGCAGATAAAGTAAAAGGAGACCAGCCCCTACTACCGGTAGTAAAGAGTAACCCAACCAGGGGAAAAGCCAGGTTGGCTTACCGTGCCACCAGCCATAGATGGCTGTCGCCAGGACTAAGGCCAGCATAACCAGTAGCCAACCAATGCCTTGCCACCAATTGAGAGCAAATAGCAGTCCAAAAAGCAGGTGTGGTGCTGAAGCTAATAGTGCCTGCCGCCAGCTACCCTGGCTATGAGCTTCATATATCTGACGGGCAACCAACTTGGCCGAGCCTAAAAGCCCGACACAGGTGCTGGCTGCTTCCTCCTCAGATAGCCCGTTGTCCTTCAGTTCCTGTAGCCTATCCTCAATGTGTGTCTCAAGCTCGCTTATGACCTCCCTCTCAGTTGAGGGGTCAAGTCTGAGGTTGTCTCTAATACTATCTAGGTAATGACTCAGCGCGGTTACCATTTTCTCTAACCTATACTAAATGCTAGCTGGTTGGATAATCAGGTTCATGGCGGTGAAAAAATCCTGCCACTGGTTCCTCTTGGCTAGCAGCGCCTGATAACCTTTATCGGTAATATGATAATACCGTCTATACCGACCATTGGGCAGCAACCGCCACTTACCCAGGATTAAACCTGCCCTCTCCAAACGGTGAAGCGCCGGGTAAAGAGTGCCCTCCTTAAGTTTGAAGTAACCCTGGCTCTTGCTCTCCAGCTCCCTAATAATCTGGTAGCCATACATCGGTTGCTGGGATATCAAGCAAAGCAGCAAGGAATCAATATTAATCTTCATTAACTCACGCCTTGGTGCCATTCAGATCACCTCGCTTATCATTATACATAGTTGAGCTATGTATATAATATAACATATATCACCATATTTTGCAATAGGGTTAAGGAGATTGTTTAGCAACCTATCCCCCTGACCCCCTTCCCTTAATAAGGGAAGGGGGTGTAGGTAAGAGAGGGAAGCGCCCCTCTAAAACTCCCCAATTGTTATTCTAGGGTAAAGAAAGTCAAAGAGAGGCAAAGCCTCTCTTTCATAACAGTTCCCCCTCTCCTTCGAAGGAGAGGGGGATAAAGGGGGTGAGGTTGATATACAATTTCTTTAAACATGGGGGCAAATTGAATAAAGGGATGGCTTTTATTATGGAGGGACTAGCCAGAAATCAAGGTAGCATTGATGCCACCAAAATCGAAGGAGTTAAAGAAGGCTACCTTAATACTATATACTTAAGGTCCTCTTTGCGAACCCTGCCATTGGCAGTTTTGGGTAGAGAATCTAGAAATATAATTTGCCCAGGCAATTTGTAATCAGCCATATGTTTCCGGCAAAAGTGTCTAATCTCCTCTTCGGTAGCCACCTGCCCCACCTTCAAGCTGACACAAGCTCTAACACTCTCCCCTCGCACCTCATCAGGAATCCCTATCACCGCTACCTCAGCCACCTTAGGATGGCTAGACAACACCGCCTCAATATCACTAGGATAGATATTCTGGCCCTTGCGGATAATCACGTCTTTCTTCCTGCCCAGAAGAAACAGGTAGCCATCCTCATCCACCCTCCCATTATCACCAGTATAAAGCCAGCCGTCCTTAATCACCTCAGCGGTAGCTTGAGGATTATTATAATAGCCCTTCATTATGGGACCTTTAGCAATTATCTCCCCCGGATGATTTGTCGGAAGCTCCCTACCATTATCATCCACTACCTTTATCTCCCAACCGGGCAGAGCCTTCCCCACCGAGCCAAACTTTCCGGTGCCATCAACCGGCGGGCAGGTAATATGACATACAGCCTCAGTTAAACCCCAGAAATCAATAATATCCATACCAAAGTGTTGCTTAAATCTCCTCATAATATCGGGTGATAGAGGCGCACCGGCACTGCCACATAGCCGCAGAGAGCTTAAGTCATTTCTTATCCCATCCTTTTCCGCCATATTAATCATCAGGGCATAGACATAGGGCACCCCCATAAATATTGTGCCCCGCTCCCTTTCAATAATTTCCATAACACCTTTAAGCGATAACCCTGGCACTATTGCCACTGTGCTGCCTTTATAAATAGCAGTTAGCAATATGCCCACTAAGCCAAACATATGGTGCATCGGCAAAGCAAATAGTATCGTTATATCTTTATCAGTTTGCTCAAATCCATAAGCCGATATGGTTGCCTCAGTGACTAGACTATGATGGGTTAGTACCACCCCCCTGGGATTAACTGTAGGGCTTGAAGTGTAGGCAATAAGGGCAATATCCTCTGGCTCTAGTTCTACTTCAACCCGGCGTGCCGAGCCCGTAGTCATAATCTGGTGATAACTAATAAATTGACCCGCATTATCACCCAGGTCAATGACCTGCTCAATATAGTGGAATCGGGGTAAGGCAGGAACTAGTAGTTCCAGAGAGGGGGTTTCAGCCACCAATACCTTCGGCTGAGAATTATTGAACAGAGATGTTAATTCATCAATTTTATACCTAATATTCAGCGGAAGAGCTATGCCACCAATTTTGACTATTCCAAAATAGAGAATAACAAATTCTGGGCTATTCGGAAGTAGCATAGCTACCCGGTCACCCTTCACTACCCCCAGTTCAAGCAAAGCACTGGCTACCTTATTGGAGGCTTCATCCAGCTCAGCATAAGATACTCTGCGGTCGCCGTAAACAACCGCTGTCTTCCCTCCATATTGCTTGGCTGCCTCCTCCAGTATCAGTTTTAGATTTATGACTTGACTCCTTTTCTTTAATAGGCACGGCCATTTAGCTAAATAACTGGTGGCTACAAATGCCCATCGCTAAATGACCTCTTAATTTACAAGAAATACCTTCAATGAGGTGAATACTAAACTAATCCAATATCTATAAACAATAAGACAACGAACTAATTACAAACACCAGACCATCCTTGGTCTGGAGCAATTGAACAATAGCGTTAATTAGCTAAAAGTAGCTAATTATTAACTAACGTACCAAGTAATGATGATGTATTAGACCAACTGATGTTAGGTAATGGCTGGAGTTTCACCTGGGTGCAGTCCACGCCACTTTTCCAGCAACTGCTCCCGGCTTTCCTCATGTTCCGGGTCAAGTATACAGCAGTCTACCGGACAGACCTCAACACACCTGGATGATTCATGAGAGCCAACACACTCAGTGCACCTATTGGGGTCAACTATATAGATTGTTTCCCCCTCACTGATGGCGTTATTCGGGCACTCTGGCTCACAGGCTCCGCAACTAATACACTCATCAGTAATTTTGTATGCCATACAACTAACCTCCTGACTTTATTCCTTCTAGGAATTCGTTCTTTCTGAATACTTAGTTTACCCTTTGCTCCGAATCTTCTTCCGCAGAGCTTCAGCTACGTGCCGGGGAACAAGGTCATCAACATTGCCTCCTAAGCTAGCTGTCTCCTTAAGCAAGCTGGAGCTAAGAAACTGGTACTCCAGTCTTGACATTAAACAAACTAGCTCCAGCTCGGGAGACAGTTTTTTGTTCAGCATTGCCATCTCAAATTCCCGCTCAAAATCGGCAGTTGCTCTCAACCCTCGTACTATTGTCTTTGCCCCTACCTTTCTGGCAAAATCAACGGTGAGTTCGGGGAAGGCCTCAACCTCAACATTGGGTAACCCCGCTACCGCTTGTCTGACTAACTCTACCCTCTCTTTGGTAGTGAATAGTAAACGTTTATTTGGGGTATCATAGACCCCAATGATTAGCTTTTCAAAAATCAAAGCAGCTCTGGTGGCAATATCAACATGCCCGTTGGTTATTGGGTCGAAGGTGCCCGGGTAGATAGCGATGGTCAAAGATTACCCCCCTTTTGGTATATTGCAATACAACTATCACCATGACGGCGCTCTTTAACAAGATTTAATGTGGCATAACTTGAGCTTAAAGGAAGATGACTAGAGTGAGTCACCACTACCGTTGAGCCCACCCCAACCAGTTTAGAAGCCGCCAGTTGTGTCACCAGGCTGCCTATAGAGGAGTTAGAATAGGGCGGGTCCATTAGTATAATGCTATACTCCTTGTCTAGGAAGGAAATTGCTTTGGCTACACTACAGCAATAGATGTGAGCCTGGGCTTCAAGCTTTACCTTCTCCAGGTTTTGCTTAATTATAGCACAACAACGCGGCTCACGCTCAACAAAGTCAACCCAACCGGCACCACGACTTAGCGCTTCGATACCCAAAGCACCACTACCAGCAAATAAATCGAGCACCTCGGCCCAATCACTGGTCGTAGTTTCCAGAATAGAGAAAATCGCCCCGCGTACTAAATCTGTAGCTGGACGAACAACAGTCCCTCTTGGTACTTTAAGCCGATGTCCCTTGGCTTTGCCAGCAATAATTCGCATTTATTAATATTTTAAAGGTTGCCTTTGCTTTCCCTATACTACTTATTGATAGTCTATCACCTAGCCAGAAGTTTGTCAAAGTGCCGCCTTGACACCTCCAAACCCTCAGGACTTCAGGTCACCCTTAATTATGACACATATCATGGCTACCTCGTGGGGCTGTAGCGAGGGTATGAGGGTGGGAAGAAAAAGTTGCCGAAAATCCTGTTAACACATTATCTACCTCACCCCCTTAATCCCCCTCTCCTTCAAAGGAGAGGGGGAAGAATTAGTTTTGAAGGGGCTTCGCCCCTTCACGCTTCCCATTTAGGTTGCTTACTTTTGGGAGGCGGCATGGGTGAGCTTACTGCCCTGCCTTCCAGTTGCACGCCATACGTTTTATTGCTACAATTAGGCTCAATGAGAGCTAGGGGACTTCAAAAGCTCTACCTGTGGTTACCCGGCTCCACCATCAAATTTATTTTGGAGGTGTTTTATGGCTACTTCTCACGCTTTAAACAAAGAACTGCGTAACCAAGCAGAACAAATGGCTAGAGATGGAAAGCCAATATCAAAAATCCAAGAGACCCTACACGTGGATTACGATGAGATATGGACTTACCTAAACTCTATTGGCGCTTATAGTTGGATAGGTGCTAAGAGCATCACTACACGGCGCCTAAAGTCTCTAGTCACTGAAACTGACCGCGCCAGACGCCAAGAGCTTGCAGATGAAGCTAGACACATGGTCGATTACTTATATTATCAAGGACTCAGGCAAGGTAAAATGCTTGATAAGGTAAAGAAAGCTTTAGAATGAAACATGTTACACAATAGCATGATTGAAAGACTGGAATGAAGCTTGCGATTACCCCCTATAACTAAGATAAGGTTGCTCTTTGCTACTAGTATTGGGCGGAGGGCTTTTACTAGGTAAGGAGGATAATAATGAAAAGAAATAGACTCAGAGAACTACTAAATGAAGGCAAACCGACCTTAGGGACTCATGTCATAACCCCCTGGCCGGGGATTGTGGAAGTAATTGGCCATTCCGGCGCCTTTGATTATATTGAATATGTCGGCGAATATTCACCCTTTAGCCTGGAGCAACTGGATAACTTCGGCCGGACTATTGAGCTCTTTCCCAACATGTCCTCTATGATGAAGGTAGAGGAGCAAGCCAGAGGATTTATCGCTACCAGGGCAATAGACGCCGGTATTCAGAACGTGCTCTTTGCTGACTGTCGTTCTGCAGAAGCAGTCAGGGAATGTATTCGCCTCGTCAGACCGGAGACACCTGAGGCTGGTGGTACCCACGGTTGCAGCATGCGGCGAAATGTTGGCTATGTGCTGGAGGTCGGCTCAGAGGCCTGGACCAAGGCAATGAACGATGTTGTCATCGCCATCATGGTCGAGAAAAAAGGCGCCATGGAGAACCTGGAAGAGATACTATCTGTCAAAGGCGTAGATATGGTCCAATTTGGCCCTGGTGACTACTCAATAACTATTGGCAAGCCGGGACAGCGGCAGGACCCAGAGGTACAAAAGGCAGAGCGAGACATGATAGAACTAGCTCTGAAAAAGGGTGCCAACCCCAGGGTGGAAATAGCTAGCTTTGAACAGGCAAAGCCATATGTTGAGATGGGAGTTCGTCATTTCTGTATTGGTACGGATTTAAGGGTCATCTACTGGTGGTGCCAACAGCAGGCAGAGGGCATGCAGAAACTGCTCGCTTCAGTATAACCTGACGCCTAATAAATGACAATCATGATGACAAAACCAAGGGTCTTTATTACTCGCATTATAGCTCAAGAGCTCCAGCCTCGGTTGCACTTCAC
>Ga0209979_1001327_pt1 | contig 27617 bp, 25 predicted proteins | sample AnhtaG_FD_183114 | JGI IMG/M metagenome (GOLD analysis project Ga0209979, IMG submission 183114) | Deep subsurface microbial communities from Anholt, Denmark to uncover new lineages of life (NeLLi) - Anholt_01485 metaG (SPAdes) (version 2) | ecosystem: Environmental > Aquatic > Marine > Oceanic...
CCATGAGCCTGAAACACAGGTGGTAGGCGCTGTGGAACTGCAGGTTCCTGAGGAGCAGCTATCTTTGCCTGATGGCTCAGGTACGGTACCCCTTTCTTCCGACTTAGCCCATATCCTCACCACCTGTCAGCCCGATGTGCTGGTGGATTTCACCACTGCTCAAGCTGTTATGCCAGCAGTGCGCATAGCCACTAAACAGGGGGTTAACTTGGTGATAGGGACTACCGGATTAACTGCCGATGAACTTGGCGAGATTGACCGTCTATCAACAGCGCACCAAGTTGGGGCAGTAGTCGCACCGAACTTTGCTCTCGGAGCAGTCCTAATGATACACCTGGCCAAAGTAGCCGCCAAGTATCTTGACTATGCCGAAATTATAGAGCTACACCACCACCAGAAAGCTGATGCCCCTTCAGGAACTGCCCTAGCTACAGCCAGAGCGATGGCTCAAGCTAAAGGTAAACCATTCTACCGCCCCCCACAGCAAGGCAAGACCTCGGCTAGTCGGGGAGAACAAGTCGAAGGTATTACTATTCATAGTGTTCGCCTACCCGGTCTCCTGGCTCACCAAGAGGTACACTTAGGAGCACCAGGACAAACACTAAGCATACGCCATGATACCATTAGTCGAGAATGCTATACGCCAGGCGTTATACTAGCCATTAAACAAGTAGCTAAACGCCAAGGGCTAGTCTACGGTCTTGATACTCTGCTTGGTTTATAGGGGAGGGTGATGAAACGGTATAGAGTGGCCATTATTGGCGCCACCGGGCTGGTAGGACAGGAGTTCATCAAAGTCCTGGAACAACGCAACTTTCCCATGACCTCGATTCACCTTTTTGCCTCAGACCGTTCAGCGGGGAAGAAGCTGTTTGTTACTCACCAAGAGATTGAAGTCAAAGAGACCGTTCCAGAGTCCTTTGAAGAAATAGATATTGCCCTTTTCTCGGCTGGCGCTGAGATTAGCCGTTACTTCTCACCTATAGCCGCCCAAGCAGGAGCCGTAGTTATCGATAATAGCGCTGCTTTTAGAATGGACTCCAGGGTCCCCTTGGTAGTGCCTGAGGTGAATCCCGAAGACATTAAATGGCATAAGCGAATTATAGCTAATCCAAATTGCTCTACCATTCAAATGGTAGTGGCTCTATACCCACTGCACAAGGTTAACCCCATCAAGCGCATTATCGTAGATACTTACCAGGCGGTATCAGGCACCGGTTCAGCAGCAGTAGATGAACTAACGACACAAGCCAAGCAGGTGCTTGAGGGGCAGACCACTATCCCCCATGTTTACCCTCACCAAATAGCCTTTAATACGCTACCAGAAATTGATGTCTTTCTGGACAATGGATATACTAAAGAAGAGTGGAAGATGGTGGAAGAAACGAGAAAGATAATGCATGCTGATGATATAGCTATTTCAGCTACTTGTGTGCGGGTCCCAGTATTTACCGGACATAGCGAAGCGGTCAATATAGAATTCTCCCAGCCTATGTCTCCCGACGAGGCACGGCGCATTCTCGCCCAAGCTCCAGGGGTCAAGGTATTAGATGACCCAGCCATCAGCCTTTATCCCCAGCCATGGTCAGCTGCCGGCACCGATGAAGTCTTTGTCGGACGTATTCGCCAGGATACTTCCCACCCCTGTGGTTTAAATATGTGGGTTGTCGCCGACAATATGCGTAAGGGAGCAGCGCTAAATGCAGTACAGATTGCTGAAGAGATGGTTAAACGGGGATGGGTACACTCACGGAGGGCAGGAAGTTGAAAAAACTGGGACGACTGATTACAGCCATGGTAACACCCTTTAATGAAGAAGGGGCAGTCGATTATGAGCAGGCTAAGAAGTTAGCTTTAGCCCTGCTCAACTCAGGAAGTGAAGGGTTGGTGGTCGTGGGCACAACTGGGGAATCTCCCACCCTTACCCGAGAGGAAGAATTACGCCTGTTCACCGAGGTAAAATCAGCCGTAGGCGAACAAGGGACAGTAATAGCTGGCACCGGTAGCAACAGCACAGCTGAGGCCTTGGAGACGACCAAAGAGGCAGAGAAAATTGGAGTTGATGCCTGCCTACTCGTTGTCCCTTACTATAATAAACCCACTCAAGAAGGCTTATACCAACACTTCAAGACTATTGCCCAGAGCACAAGCCTACCCTGTATCCTTTACAATGTACCCTCACGCACCGTTACCAGCCTATCAGCCGACACGACCATCAAACTAAGCCACATAGACAACATTATCGGGGTAAAGGAAGCCAGTGGCAACCTGGACCAAATTTCCAAGATTATCACTAACACGGGAGAGGATTTCCTCGTCTGGAGTGGTAATGATAATGATACCCTACCCATACTAGCCTTAGGTGGCTATGGCGTCATTAGCGTTGCCTCCCACCTTGTTGGCAACCAAATGAGGGAAATGATTGATAGCTTTACTTCAGGTAAGATTGGTGAAGCCGCCAGCATACACCGCCGACTTTTGCCCTTAATCAATGCCCTGTTTGTTGTCTCAAACCCCATTCCAGTTAAATATGCCCTTAACCATATCGGTTTCTATGTGGGCAAACCCCGCCTGCCACTTACCGAGCCTGACGAAAAATCAGCCGCCTTTATTAGAGACACGCTAAAGAACTATAAAATTGACTTGCCGGTATAGGTGAGAACTACTGTCTTGTGACACCCTGATTAAAAGATACAAGAGACTTGTCCCTGAGCGTGGAAGTAAGTAAATCCTGGTAACTTTATGTAGACAATTTAGCTTCGGGTGGTACTTCTTAGTACCACCTGATACTTTTTGATGGTGAAAAGTTAGTTAGCAAAAATGTTAGCAAAAAGCGATGAAATAAATGATATCACTTATTAAATCGCTCAAATATTTGGATTATCTCATGAAAGGGATTAGGGTCTGATTTCATAGCTTCAGCTATATAAGCTCGTTTTAGCATACCAACTTGCATACCTGCTTTACTAGAAAATATACTCAGTATACTTTTACCAGGGATTAGCTTTTTCCAATCGTCAGTATCTTTTTCAATACTATCCTCCATTCGCTTCATCATATCATCAATGAATTTAGCTATATTGGTATTATCAATTGTTTGATTGATTCGAGTTCCTTCAATAGTCGCCTTCCTACATATAATACTCTTAAGGTGTTCAGCAGATTTTCCATTACAATCTCTAGGCATAAGGTCTATATTGCCTACTTTCTCACGGAAATGAGCCGAAGTATATAGTGCCACTGTATAAGAAACCATATCTTTAGCAATATATTTTAGAACTTTTCTTATAGAATCTGGTGTTCTTAGCCAAGAGCCTTCAGGTTCAAGAGAAGAAAAAACTCTTGCCAAGATTTCTTCTTCTAAGAAATAATTTTCCAGGTGATATCTATCTAGTACACTCAATCGCCCCTTGCTTAACTTTATGAGGGCACGCTTATCTAGTGATAACGGTATTGCATCACCGTCGCATAGCATAAAGAATTCAACTCCCCAAATTGATTTGCTTAATACTTCTTCGACTAGTGTTGAGAATGAGCGTATAAGGCCTTTACCACCACTAGGTACAAGAACTAAATCAGGGAAGCTATCTTTAAATATTGCTCCATAAGTAAGCTTGTCTAAACTAGCATGTGTTCCCTCTATTAATACTATTTTTTTACCCAAGGCAATGATTCCCACAGACTGCCCGAGAAGCTTTAAAGCTTGATTAGTTTTATCATCTTCACTTACCGGAATTGCTTGATTTTGCCCCTCAGAAAGTGGTGGCCCAATAAAAACGACTGAGTGTTCTAAAGAGGCAGTTATAATATCGGGGGAATGAGTGCAGAAAATAAATTGATTATTTTCACCTATTCCCGTTAGAGTTCGTATAAGTTTATAACTGAGTTCTGGGTGCAAGTGGAGTTCTGGTTCATCGAATATTATTACACAGTCCCTGGGACTTCTGAGGACAAAGTCAAAAACGATATTGATAACCTCGCCCTCACCTGAGCTTAATGTTGTTAGCGGGAATTCTTGCCCTTCAAGTGCATATTTTAGCTGCTGAGCCGTTAAATCTGCGTCAAGCAACTGTTTAGGTGCTAATAATTGTAGAAATACATTCTTGAAAGGTTCTAAAGGGTCAGGAAAGTCCAGCTGCATCCTTTTTTTCCCTTCGCGCATATACTTTTCAGCCTTAGAAGATATTCTGTTTCTATGAGCATGGACTTTACGAAATATTGCGTGAATAGTATCTTGATATCTATTTTGAAAACCACCGAATGTAAAATTCCATTTAACTGACTCTTCATCAGGGTCAACAGCAGCAAAGCTAAATGCGTAAGGGTCAATCTTTCTAATTGACCTATCGCTTTCTATATTAACGATACTGCTTTTCCAGTTTCTTCGGAGACGATTTACCTGAAGTATAGTTTGAAGATGTTGGGCATCCTGAACATTTGCAGTATCAATTTGAGACTTTCCCCAAGCTTCAACTTCAGTTTTACATGTAGCATCTAAAACTAATTGAATATTTTGATTATTGGTTGGATTCTGACAATAAGTAACTAACTGCTTTACAAGACGTGTTTTACCAACTCCATTACGGCCTGCAATGACGACAACATTGGATAATCCACTAACATTGAAGCATTTTACAGGAGGAACATCTTTAACTCGAAGTGCACTTATACGCATTATTATACTCGTTAATCTTATAGCATTTTAGCTTGTTCTTCCAGTTTTCCATAATATTAATTTTACTATAATCTACACCTATTCGGGTCATTCTGCAATGTTTTTGACTATTGAAACCCTGATTAAAAGATAGGCGTCTTCTGGATGGTCTGCTCTCGCTCTGGTCCTACACAGATAAGGTTGACCGGGCAGGAAACAAGCTCTTCCAGTCTAGTTACATATTGTTGTGCCTCAGGGGGTAGCTCATCAAATTGGCTAATATGGCTGGTAGGGGTTTGCCATCCCGGTAGCTCTTCATAGATAGGTTGACACCTCTCCAGGGCAACTACATTACCCGGGAAATAATTAATCGTTTGCTCATCCAGCTTATAGCCAACGCATATCATCAGGCGGGGAAAGACATCAAGAATGTCGAGGCGGGTAATTGCTGCTCCGGTGAAGCCATTAATTTGGCTGCTAAAGCGAGCGGCAACGGCATCAAACCAACCACAACGGCGGGGTCTACCGGTAGTAGTGCCATACTCGTGAGCCCGCTCCCGAATTAAGTCACCGGCTTCATTCTTCAATTCAGTAGGCATCGGACCACTACCAACCCTGGTGCAATAAGCCTTGAACACCCCTAGAATGCGACTAACCTTGGTAGGACTCAAACCAGCACCCAAACAGCTTCCCCCGGCTAGCGGTGAAGAGGAAGTGGTATAAGGATAAGTGCCAAAATCGGGGTCAAGTAAAGTCCCCTGGGCTCCCTCTAATAGAACCAGCTCCTCCCTGTTCAACGCTTCCTCCACCATTATCGCCGTCTCCCGAATATAAGGCGCCAGACGCTCCCCATAGCGGCAATACTGACTATATACCTCATCCAGTGATAGAGGGTCAATCCCATAAATTTTGGTCAAAATAATGTTCTTGTCGTTAAGTACAAAACGAAGTCGCTCCAGTAATGCTTCTTTATCTAAAAGGTCACCGGCTCTAATGCCTAACCTAGCTGCTTTATCGGCAAAGGCAGGACCTATACCCCTACGGGTTGTACCCAACGCTTTTCCCGCCCGCGATTCCTCCTCCAGACCATCAAGGAGGACATGATACGGCATAATCAAGTGAGCCCGGTCACTGATAAATAGCCTGGTGGTATCCACACCACGCTCATTTAGCTGGTCTATCTCATCAATTAGTACCGGGGGATTAATGGCTACCCCATTACCAATAATACAAACAACCTGCGGAGAAAAAATACCAGAAGGGACAAGGTGCAGTCTAAACTCACCATAGGGATTAACTACAGTATGCCCAGCATTATCACCACCAGAAAAACGGACAACTACCCTTGCTTTCTGAGCAAGCAGGTCAACCACCTTGCCCTTCCCCTCATCCCCCCACTGAGCTCCAATTACAGCAATAACCGGCATTATTCACTCCCCTATGCTATCTATTTAATTCTCGTTTGCTGCCTGATATAAATTAGCCTCTGGACAATGGTGACAAAGCTAAATACCACTATGATAGATAAGGCAGTAATTAAGGCATAGTCAACAACCTGGCTTAGCAAAAGGCCTAGCGCCAGCACAATAACCCTCTCGGTTCGAGTAAATAATCCCGCCTCACATTCCAGACCCAACGCCTCCGCCCTAGCCCTGATATAGCTTACCAGTAGTGAACCAACCAAGGCAGCACCAACAACTAAAATCTGGGCAAATGACTGGTCTCTAGCATATAGGACTAAAATGCCAAGTAGCAGCACTGCCTCAGAGAAACGGTCAAGCGTAGAGTCAAGGATGGCACCAAAGCGGGTAGTCTGATTAGTGCGACGAGCCAGAGCTCCATCCACGATATCAACAAAACCGGCAATAAGCACCAGAAAGCCGGCAGCAACAAGGTGTTCTGTAATAATAAGTGCCGCAGCGCCAATAGTTAGTAAAAAACCAGACCAGGTTACGGCATTAGGTGTTATAGATGTCCTAGCCAAAAGCCGCACTGCCGGTTCAGTAACACGATTGGCTACTGTCTTACGAACTCCAGATAAATTTGCCATTGACCACTACTTCCGTGAAATAATAACCTAACACTTTTTACTTAAACCGAAAGCGAGGTAGCTTCAGATTCGGAAAACCGTTCCTTCCACGGAGGCTCGCTAAGCACTCTAACATAATAATCCAATATCTTTTGGGCAACGTGTTCCCAGCTATAATCTAACGCTTTAAGTCTGCCCTTAGCCCCCATCTGCTGGCAGAGTGATTCATCAGTAACCAGAGAAATTAGAGCCTGGGCTAACATTTCCCCATCTTTTGGCGGCACTAATAGCCCGTCAACGCCATGAGTTACCACGCTGGCATAACCCTCTATATTGGAGGCAACAACTGGCTTACCAACAGCCATCGCCTCAAGCAGAACAATGCCAAAGCTTTCCCTACCAGTGGCTGGAGAGCAAACAATGTCAGCTGTCTTATAATATCTGGGTAGTTCATCATAGGATACATAGCCAGCAAAAACAACATCGTCTAAACCGTTCTGCGTAACCTGCTTCTCATACTTTTTACGCAGTCTGGTGCCAGGACCGACTATAATAAGCCGCGAGTTAGGAATTTCCCCCTTAACTCGCTTATAAGCATCAAGTAAATAGTCTGCCCCTTTCCGCTTTTCAAGGCGACCAACAAACAGAATATTCAGCTTACCATCACCAAAGTCATCAATTGGCGATACATTGGGAGAAAAATGGTTTACGTCTACCCCGTTAGGGATAATATTGTAGTATCCAGGGAAATACTTACTGACGTACTCCATCGCTGGTTTAGACACCGCAATCTTACCGTCAAGCTTGCGAAACCATTTCTTCAAAAATAACTTGCCAAGAGGTGTACCGAACTCATACCAAGGTCTGGCACCAGAAGCATGAAAGGTTCCCACATTGGCAGTGTGTGACAGGCGGAGCACAGTAGTACATAACATTGGCAATAAAGGCTCGTGAAGGTGAATAATATCAAATTTTTCTTCGTCAAGTACAGCCTTTATTCTGGACGACAACCAGGGTGAAATAGTAATGCGTGCAATGGAGCCACTGGAAGGAACTGGGCGAGGTGTACCTACGGGTATAAACCTGTCACCAAAAGTGGAGACGGTGCTGGATGCGGGAGCAATTATCCTAACCTCGTGCCCCATTCTGGTAAAATGATGCTCGAGGGAAGAGATATGATTAGCCACGCCTCCCGGGTAAGCAAAGTCATACGGAGAAACTAATGCTATCTTCATTTATAGCTGCCTAAAACCTCCCCACAGAGTTACTCAAGCCTTCTCCGGAATATTCGCCTCTGCAACTTCTCGAGTGCCAGCAATGAACTCTCCCACCATCCGGTGAGCTTCGTCATCGGTATATTGAATAGGTGGTGATTTCATAAAGTAGGCAGATGGAGCCACCAGTGCCCCTTTCAATCCCTGGTCTAAGGCAAGTTTACAACACCTTATAGCATCAATAACCACCCCGGCTGAGTTAGGGCTATCCCACACCTCAAGTTTCAACTCCACGCTTAACGGAACATCACCAAAGGTTCGCCCCTCCATCCTAATATGGCAAAACTTACGGTCAGTCAGCCAGGGGACATAATCACTGGGACCAACATGGATATTATCAGAGTCAAGCTCGTAATCCAGCTGAGAGGTGACAGCGGTAGTTTTAGATATCTTCTTAGACTCAAGGCGCTCCCGTTCTAACATATTGAGGAAGTCAGTATTGCCACCAAAGTTCAGTTGATAGGTTCGCTCCAACTTAACTCCACGGTCTCCAAACAACCTGGTAAGCACACGATGAACAATAGTTGCCCCAACCTGAGATTTTATATCATCACCAATAACCGGAAGCCCCTCGTGAGCAAACCGTTCCTGCCAATACTTCTCCCGAGCGATAAAAACAGGAATGCAGTTGATAAAGCCACAGCCAGCCGTCAGCACCTGCTCAATGTACCACTTGGTTGCCTCTTCACTGCCAACGGGCAAATAGTTAATTACGACATCAGTCTGACTTTCCTTAAGGACTTTAACTATATCAACGGTTGAGCCTGGTGCCTTCTGTATTATTTGAGACAAATACTTACCCAAACCATCGTGGGTCATACCTCGCTGAACCTTAACCCCTGCAGCTGGCACCTCACAGAATTTGAAGGTATTGTTAGGCGCAGTAAAAATCGCCTGGGCTAATTCCTTGCCAACCTTGTTCCGGTCAATATCAAAGGCAGCGACAAAATTGATATCACTTATATGGTATCCCCCCAGATTAACATGCATAAGCCCGGGCACGAAATCAGTCTCTTTCGCCTGCTTATAGTAGTAAACACCCTGAATTAGAGACGAGGCACAATTACCTACCCCAATTATGGCTACATTTATCTTGCCCAAGATTAGCTGCCCTCCTTTCAAACATTGGAAAGCCACTAGAAAAGGCTTGCCCAATTATCCTAGTTTATGTTATGGTTAACAAACAACATTACCAAACCATACTATATACCACAAATCTTGGTAAGAGGTCAAAAAATGGTCTATGATTTTCACACCCATACTTCACTAAGTGACGGCGAGCTATCACCAATGGAGTTAATCAAGCGTGCCTTAGTTAATAACTATCGCGCCATCGCTCTCACCGACCATGCCAGCCTCGGCGAATTAAGCCGCATAATCCACGAGACAGTCGAAGTATGTGCCTTAGCTCGCTCATACTGGGACATATTAGCCATCCCTGGCATAGAGCTTACCCATCTTCCTGCCCAAGCCATTGCTGAAACCGCCCAAAAAGCTAAAGAGCTCGGGGCATTGATTGTACTAGTTCACGGTGAAACAATCATTGAGCCCATTGAACAAGGAACAAACCTAGCCGCCCTCCACAGCCCTCATGTCGATATCTTAGCTCACCCCGGCCTTCTCAGCCTGGAAGAAGCTAAATTAGCCGCTACCAATGGCATCTTCCTCGAAATTAGTCCCAGAAAAGGTCACTGCCTAACTAATGGATATATCACCTCCCTTGCACAACAAGTAGGAGCCAAGCTCCTACTAAACTCTGATGCCCATAACGAGCAAGATTTACTTACCACATCTCTGGCTGATGCCGTTGTTCACGGCACTGGCTTAAATGATACTGCCTGCCATGAAATCCTGACCGTAAATCCCCAGGCACTAATCAAAAATCTACCTTCCAGCTATCAAGGCTAATATAACACTTCGCTCAGCTCAAGTAGCTGTCTAAGAGAATGCACCTGCCCTCAGCACCGTGAAATCGCCTATTAATTAGCCTTGACCAATTCTAAATACTTTAGTCCCACACACCGGGCACACCCCCCGCGTAGCTGGTCTACCATTCTTTAGCGTAACGCGCTGGGGGTTCTTTATATCCCTCTTCACCCTACATTTAAAACAATATGCCTGCACCTCTTATCACCTCCTTTTCAGCATTGGTTGAACTATATTCTTATTATACTCAAGCTGTCAAGACCTTGTTAAGATTTTATGGAATTTAGTACCTAATTAGCTATAGGCAGCTACAGAAAACTTTCTCCGGTTGCCACTGCCCCCTCTCAGGGTTGAAGCGCAACACACCTAGGAAGTGACCGTCAGAGGTATAGGCACGGCAATGCTCCTCAGACGAAGACAATGCTGAGGAGCGCTGTTCAAGGTAATCAACGGGGCGCCCATTCCTTATAGCCTGTCCCGTGGCATCACTAACAACTATAGCCGTCCAATGCAAAAGCACAATATCTATGGGGTAAACAAAGCGTTGCCAGTAGCCATAGCGAAAGGCATCCTCAAGTTGGGGCAATGAAATAGCATCCTTTATGTCAAAGAGACCGCACCTCAAGCGAATTAGGCTCCTCAAACTAGCGCCACAACCCAAGGTCTGCCCTAAATCATGAGCTAGCGAGCGGATATAGGTACCCTTGCTACAGACCACTTCCATGGTGACTATAGGCGGTTGCCAGTCTACAAGCTCCAAATGATAGATTCTAGTTGGCCTGCTTCTGCGCTCAACCCTGATACCAGCCCGCGCCAGTTCATAGAGCCGCTTACCCTGATGCTTCACCGCACTATACATTGGAGGCGTCTGTTGTATCAAACCGCGGAAGGAACTAAATGCTGACTCCAGTTGTTTCCGGGTAATCCCAGAAGGGTCTTCCTGGTGGGTAATATTGCCACTGGCATCATATGTATCCGTAGTCACCCCCAGTTCAATCTGAGCCCGATAAGCCTTAGTAGTATCCACCAAAAACTCGATAATACGTGTTCCCTGACCAAGACAAACCGGTAACACACCCGTAGCCGCCGGGTCAAGGGTACCAGCATGCCCAACACGCCGCTCCCCACTCAGCCGCTTCACCATGGCCACAATGCTAAATGAGGTCTTGCCCTGAGGCTTATTAATGTTTAGTATGCCATCCATAGTCAGCCCTATAGTAGTCACCGGATGCTATCTGGGCTAATCTTATCAATTAGCTGCAGGAGATAGTCTCCCCGCTCAATAGAATCATCCCAGTGAAAGCTTAGTTCAGGGATACGCCGCATCCTCAGCCGTTTAGCCAGCTCGTTACGGAAAAAACCTGAAGCAGCAGTTAATGCACTCAGTGTCTCTTGCTTTTCCGCCTCGCTACCAATACGACTTACGAATATCTTGGCGCGTCTCAGGTCAGGAGAGGTGGAAACCTCGGTCACGGCAACAAAACTGCCAAGCCGTGGGTCTTTGACCTGGCGCTGAAGTAATTCACTAATTTCCTGGCGAATGAGATTATTCACCCGCTCAATACGATGTGCCATAATTATTGACCAGCCTTTTCCCTGCTGAAAAACTCTAGTATATCACCAACTTGAAAGTCATTAAAATCTTCGATGCCCACCCCGCACTCATAGCCAGCGGCTACCTCCTTAACATCATCCTTAAACCGTCTCAGGCTGCTAACCACAGATTCACACACCATTTGCTCTCCACGCCTTACCCTGACTGAGGCACCCCGGCCTACCTTACCTTCACTTACATAGACACCGGCTACCTTTCCCATTTTCCCCCTGGGGAAGATTTCCCTTACCTCAGCCCGCCCACTGATAACCTCAACGTAAGACGGCTCCAACATGCCTTTAAGTGCCTTGTCCACATCATCCGCTAAATTGTAAATGACATCATAGTAACGAATGTCTACACCCTCCACCTCAGCCAATCGCCGGGCTCCGGCCTCAGCGCTAGTACCGAAACCAATAATAAGCCCCTTAGACGCAATAGCTAACATGACATCACTCTCAGTAATATTGCCACTGCCACTGTGGATAATTCTGACCCGAACTTCCCCTGTCCCCAGCTGCTCCAAAGAACTTCTTATCGGCTCAATAGTGCCCTGAACATCAGTCTTGAGAATAATATTAAGCTCTTTTATCTGACCAGCACTTATTTGGGCAAAAAGGTTGTCAAGTCTCACCGCAGACTTCAGCTGCATCTCTAGTTGACGCTTCTGTATTAAAGCCCGCGCTTGGTGCTCGCCAGCCACAGCAGTTAGGGTATCACCCACCTGAGGTACACTGCTTAGGCCAAGTAATTCAACCGGCGTAGCTGGTTCAGCCTTTCTCACCCGCTTACCCATATCATTAAACATAGCCTTTACCCTGCCCCAGGTGTTACCAACTACTACAGTATCGCCAAGCCTTAAGTTACCGGTATTTACCAGCACTGTAGCTAGCGGTCCCTTGGTCTTGTCCAGCCCAGCGTCAATAACCACCCCTACCGCCGGTCGAGACGGGTTTGCCTTAAGGTCTTCCATCTCAGCCACAACCAGAAGGTTCTCCAGCAGCTCGGAGATACCTACCTTCTCTTTAGCCGAAATTTGAACACAGACTGTATCGCCTCCCCACTCCTCAATAAGCAAGCCGGCATCAGCTAGCTGTTGCTTAACCAGCTCCGGGTTAGCATCAGCCTTATCAATTTTATTGATAGCCACTACAATAGGCACCCCGGCTGCCCGGGCATGGTCTATAGCCTCTAAAGTCTGCGGCATTACCCCGTCATCAGCAGCTACCACCAAAATAGCGATGTCAGTTACCTGGGCTCCATGAGCTCGCATAGCAGTAAAGGCTTCATGACCTGGGGTATCTAAGAAGGTAACCTTTTGCCCATTGACCTCTACTTGATAGGCGCCAATGTGCTGGGTAATACCCCCGGCTTCAGTAGCCATTACATTTGTTTGTCGAATGGCATCAAGTAATCTAGTCTTACCGTGATTAACATGCCCCATAACAGTAACTACAGAAGGTCGTGGCCGCAGACCACCAACTTCCTCATCTTGGAGCTGCTGGCGCCGCTTAACCTCACCCATAGCTAGCCTTTGAGCCTTCGGGTGCGGTTCATAACCCAAGTCCGCCGCCACGGCAGCCGCTACTTCATAGTCAATAACCTGATTAATATTAGCCATAATGCCATTTCTCATCAGTTGCTTAATAACTTCTATGGCACTAATCTGCAAAAGGTCTGCCAGCTGCCTTACACTCAACGGATGAGGGATGTCAATCGAGTGCACCTTCGTTGATGAAGAACTGTCACTAACTCCCTCGCCTACGGGCGGCGAGACCTTATTTGATTTACTTACCCTTGCCACTAACTAACTCCTTGGGGAAGGTCTTTCCCATATCTAATAAGCTGTTCCCGATTATCCTGGGTAAGACTGGTCCGTAAAGTATGTTCTAGCCGACTACCCTTGAGCCCAATCTCCCAGCACTCCCGTGCCCGACATAAATAAGCACCACGCCCTGCCTTCTTTCCGCCAGCATCAACCTCTACACTTCCATCAGAAGTACGCACCAAGCGGATTAACTCCCGCTTAGGTCTTAGCTTACGACAAGCCACACAAGTCCGCTGCGGTATATGCTTAACCGAACCAGGGCTAATACTCCTCATCCTCCCCGGTAATTTCTAGCTCTCGACGCAGTTTCCTCGGCCTGACGTCACCCTCGGCATGCTCCTTGTCCCGAACCCCTTTCTTTTTCTTCTTCCTTGGTTTAGCCCCCGGCTTGGTAGGTGCTCGTACCAAAATATCCTCAGCAAACCGAAGCTGGGGCTTTTCCTTTTCAACCGAAACCTCGGGTGGAATAAACGGTATCGGCTTCGCCGCCTCTTCAACTAATGCCTTGCTGGCTGGTGCCTCGGCAGAGACTAAAACCGGCATCTCAGCAGGAAGCTCTTCCTCAACCACAGCCTCTTCCTTCGTCTCAGCTAAAACCTTAGTTTCTGCCTCGGCAACCGAGGCACTCTTGATATTAATCCGCCACCCGGTGAGTTTAGCCGCAAGCCTGGCATTCTGACCCTCTTTACCAATGGCTAATGAAAGTTGCTTATCGGGGACAACTACGGTAGCCACCCCCCCGTCATTGTCCAGCTTAACACCTAATATCTGGGCTGGGCTAAGAGCATTAGCAATAAAAACAGCGGCATCTGGATCCCACATAACGACATCTATCTTTTCACCATTTAATTCACTGACAATATTTTGTATCCTGATACCGCGCAATCCAACGCAGCAACCAACTGGGTCAATGCCATCCTGGCGTGCAGCTACAGCTACCTTACTCCGATAGCCAGCTTCACGAGCCACTGATTTTAATTCCACTATTCCATTAAAAACCTCGGGAACCTCCAACTCAAAAAGCCGGCGAACTAAATCTCGATGGGAACGTGATACCACCACCCGTGGCCCCTTGCTGGTTCGAACCACCTCTAGAAGGAAAGCCTTAACCCTTTGCCCTACTCGATACCTCTCATTGGGCATCTGCTCAGCCGCAGGCAGCACTGCCTCTGTTCTACCCAAATCAATAAAGATCTGCCTAGGCTCAATACGCTGCACTAACCCGGTGACAATATCACCTTCCTTACCGGCATATTCCTCAAATATGGCGCTATGCTCTGCCTCATGAAGACGCTGCAGAATAACCTGCTTTGCCGTTTGAGCAGCAATACGCCCAGCATTACGCGGGGTAGCCTCTACTACAATAGTGCCACCAATCTCGACGTCTGGCTTGATTCGGCACGCCTCATCTAACGATATCTCACTACGACCATCCGAAGGCAGCTCAACTACAGTCTTCTCAGCCCATACTTCAACTTTGCCAGTATTAGCATTAATCTCAACCGAAATATTCTGGTTAGAAGCAAAATTATCCTTCCTATAAGCTGATACTAGTGCTGCCTCAACGGCGGCAATAACCACCTCCTTAGGCAAGTTCTTCTCAGCCGCAAGCTGGGTGATAGCGATCAAAAAGTCGCTCTTCATCTCAGATTAAGGCCTCCATTTTTTTCCTTACAACAAAAAAGTGGGGATGAAACCCACTTAACAAGTTAACCTTTTTATATGTTAAGAGTATACCATAATTAAGCTCAAGATGCAAGCATCCAAATTAAATCATCTAATATGTAACCGAAGATTTAATTGTTAAATCACATAAAAAGTAGCCGAAATTAGTTAATAAGATGTAGCCCGGTTATTTATCAACTTTATCCCCTTCCCGCTAGCGAGTATAGACAACCAGCGTCAAAGCGTAGAAATCTCGCTAGCGTTAAGCTATAATAAACACTATATTGTGATAGTTAGAAAGTTATCCTCAGAATGGTGGAGAGATTGGATATAGAAAAATTAAAGGCTTCAGCCATAGGCGAAATAGACGCTCGCCGCTATCAGCTCAGTGAACTGAGCCTAAAAATCCATTCTAACCCCGAGCTAGGTTTCCAAGAGGTCAAGGCAGCCGCCTGGTTAACCCGATACCTTGAGGAAAATGGCTTCTCTATACAACAGGGCATCTGTGAGCTACCGACTGCCTTCAGGGGGAGCTATGGTCAAGGAAAACCAGCTATCGCCATCCTGGCTGAGTATGATGCCCTACCTAACCTCGGCCATGCCTGTGGTCATAATCTAATAGCTGCCAGCGCCGTTGGTGCCGGGGTAGCCTCTAAGCTAGCTATCGACCAACTTGGGGGCACCATCCTTGTTATTGGCACGCCGGCTGAGGAATTATACGGGGGCAAGGTAATAATGGCTGAGCGGGGAGCCTTTGGCAATCTGGACATGGCTATGCTGGTGCACCCGGGAGTATATGATACCGCTACTACCGAGGCCCTTGCCTGCCAGGCTTTGGAAGTTGAATTCTTTGGCAAGGCAGCTCACGCTGCAGCCCGACCTGATGCGGGTATCAACGCCCTAGAGGCAATGCTTCAAGCTTTCACCGCTATCAATTCACTCAGACAGCACATCAAGGATAAAGCCCGCATCCACGGTATTATTACTGATGGCGGGCAAGCAGCTAATGTTGTCCCCGCCCACAGTGCCGGAAGCTTCCTGGTGCGCGCCGAGGATGATACCTACCTCGATGAACTAAACCAGAGGGTGTTAGACTGCTTTATCGGAGCTGCTACTGCTAGTGGCGCCCGCTTGGAATATAAGTGGGGGGACATACGCTATACTCCCCTGCGTAATAATCTAACCCTAGCCCAACTATTTACTCAAAATATGCAGTCCCTGGGGCGTAAGGTGCAATTCTCTGACCCCAGTAAAGCCTTCGGTAGTACCGACATGGGTAATGTCAGCCAGCTAGTGCCCAGTATCCACCCTTTTGTAGCCATAGCCCCGGTGGAAATAGCAACCCATTCTCCCCAGTTTGCCTCAGCGGCTGCCTCAGAGGCAGGCATCCACGGTCTTCTTGATGCAGCCAAGGCTCTAGCTATGACCGTGGTTGATTTGGTAGCTAATCCTGAAATAGCTACCAAGGTTAAACAGGAGTTTAGGCAAAATAAATGATTAAGTACTTGCCAAACAATGCACCTTGGCCTAAAATTATATCAGCCTTCCACTTTGCTCTGGCTAAACTAAACGCCAAAACAGAGTCGGTCTAAGGGGGTCTATGGAAGCCTATTTGGGTATTGATGTTGGCTCAGTAACGACCAAGTTTGCTGTGCTGGATAAAAGTGACCAGCTTGTTACCTGCCTTTACCTGCTGACCCAGGGCAAGCCCATTGATATGGTGCAGCAGGGTCTGAAACAAATCAAACAGCAACTGCCTGAAGATGTTAATATTTGTGGTGTGGCTACCACCGGTAGCGCCCGCTACCTGGCTGGGGTTATCGTTGGTGCCGATCTAGTCAAGAATGAGATAACCAGCCATGCTGTGGCCGCCCTACAATATATCCCTCAAGTGCAAACCATTGTTGAGATTGGTGGGCAAGATAGTAAGATTATCATTATTAGACACGGCATAGTGACCGACTTTGGCATGAACACGGTGTGTGCTGCTGGCACCGGCAGCTTCCTTGACCACCAGGCGCTGCGGCTCAATATGAGCATAGAGGAGTTTAGCCAACAGGCACTGAATAGTAAAAAGCCGGTGCCCATTGCCGGGCGATGCACCGTTTTTGCCGAATCAGACATGATCCATAAACAACAAACGGGATACCAAACTGAGGATGTTATCTACGGTCTGTGCCGGGCATTAGTGCGTAACTACCTTCATAATGTTGGCTTAGGCAAGAATATTCAACCCCCGATAGTATTTCAGGGTGGGGTTGCCTTTAACCAGGGTATAGTCAAGGCACTCCAGGAAGAGCTGGGTACTGAGGTTATTGTGCCCCCCCACCACGAGGTCATGGGAGCAATAGGCGCCGCCTTACTGGCGCATGAAGAGATGGCAAGTAATAACAATGGAAGCAAGTTCAACGGATTCGGCATAAGTAAAGTAAAGTATCATACCTCCTCATTCGAATGCAAAGCCTGTCCTAACCCGTGCGAGATAACCCAGCTCTCATCTAATGGCAAAGTCCTTACCCGGTGGGGAGGTCGCTGCGACCTGTGGGAGAGAAGCCCAAGTAGCTAAAATTTCTAACTGAGGGAGTAGATGATAATTGCCGTTGACGCCACCGGTGGAGAGTATGCTCCCCGGGAAATAGTCAAGGGAGCGATAAAAGCAGCTCAAGAGTATGAAGTGGATATTGCTCTGGTGGGCAGAAAACCCATACTCCATGTGCTGGCAAGCCGCTATTCAAAGAAACCAGGGCTTACTATCGTTGACGCAAGCCAAGTTATTGAGCCTCACGAGTCGCCTATCAAAGCAATCCGCAGTAAAAAAGACTCGTCAATAGTAGTCGGCATTAACCTGGTAAGAGATGGCACTGCCTCAGCCTTTGTCTCCGCAGGTAACAGCGGGGCAGTGGTATGCGCTGCCCTCCTCAACTTGGGAAAGATAGACGGCATCACCCGCCCCGCCCTTGGTAGTATCATTAATATCATCCCCTCCGCCCCGGCTCTCCTTATTGACGCTGGTGCCAATGCCGATTGCAAACCAAGCTATTTACTTCAATTTGCCCAACTGGGTACCATCTACGTTAAAAGAGTTATGGGCATCGACTCGCCGCGTGTTGGCTTACTCAGCAATGGTGAGGAGGAAACAAAGGGCAACCGTTTGATTCAAGAAAGTTACAAGCTTCTCCAAAAGGCTAATTTAAACTTTATCGGCAATGTAGAAGGCCAAGACTTATCCAAAAGAAAAGCAGACGTAATCGTTACTGATGGCTTCACCGGCAATATAGTACTCAAGACTATCGAAGGCATGAGTGACACTTTCCTGAGCTCGGTGCGACAAGTCGGGCAACTATTTTCCAGTGCCTATCACCTTCAGGGGCGGTCTCTTCTCCGCGATATAGGATTAACCAAACGAGTGGACTACCAAGAATATGGCGGGGCATGCCTCCTCGGGGTAAATGGGAATGTCATCATCGCCCACGGTCGTAGTCAAGCCAAGGCTATTAAAAATGCCATCGGCTTAGCCAAACGGACGGCAGACCAAGGCATTTGGCAAATAATTAAGGAGAGAAGCTATGAGTAAACCAATTGAAGTAGACGACAACAACTTTGACCAAACGGTGTTACAATCAGAGACGCCGGTGCTAGTTGACTTCTGGGCACCGTGGTGCCGACCGTGCCTTATGACTGCCCCAGTACTGGAAGAACTGGTTGAGGAGTATGCCGGTAGGATAACTATTGCTAAGTTGAATGTCGACCAGAATGCAAAGACTGCTGCCAAATATGGCATAATGGCGATTCCCAACCTCATTGTCTTCAAAAAGGGACAGCCAGCTTCACAGATAGTTGGCTATAAACCCAAAGCAGAGTTGAAACGAGAATTGGACGCTGCCCTGGACTAAGAACCATGAACAAGGAATATGAGGTAATTATTATTGGCGGAGGTCCGGCTGGGCTTAGCGCCGGGCTTTACACTTCAAGAGCCAGGCTCAATAGTCTACTTATAGAAAAGGGGCTGGTCGGCGGTCAGATAACAGATGCCGAGCTGGTAGAGAACTACCCCGGCTTTGCTGAAGGTATTTCTGGTCTTGAGCTCGGTCAATTAATGCACCAGCAGGCAACAAAATATGGGCTAAAAACCTTACTGGCTGAGGCTACTGGCATTGAGCTTAAAGGGGAGCAAAAAGTGGTAAGGACCACTAAAGGCAACTTTACTGGCAAAGCAGTGATTATAGCCAATGGCTCAGAACGGCGCAAATTGGGCATACCTGGAGAAGAAAAACTCACCGGGAGGGGAGTATCTTATTGTGCTACCTGTGATGCTCCTTTCTTCCAAGAAAAGCCAGTAGCAGTAGTCGGTGGCGGCGACGCTGCTATCACTGAAGCCCTCCACCTCGCCAAGTTTGCCTCCAGGGTTATAGTGATACACCGCCGTAATCAGCTTCGCGCCAGCCGCATCCTGCAGGAGAAAGCCTCCTCTGAACCCAAAATAGAATTCCTGTTGGATAGCATAGTTGACGAAATTGAGGGCGAAGATGTAGTTAAAAAAATCAAGCTTCGTCAGGTAACGACAGGCAAAGAATCTACCCTGGATGTAGCCGGAGTCTTTATCGCTGTCGGGCTTAAGCCCAATACAGATTACCTCAAGGGTGTTTTAACATTAGATGCTGCTGGTTATATTACCACCAATGACAGGATGGAGACAGAAATACCCGGCATTTTTGCTGCTGGTGATATACGCCAAAACTCTGCCCGGCAAGCAATAACTGCTGCCGGAGACGGCGCCACCGCTGCTATCTATGCTAAAAAGTTTATCGCAGAATAATGAAAGTAAGAATTCTTACCGGTTTTCTAATATACGGACTGGTAGTAGGCGTTTTAAGTGTTTGGTGGGATGGAATTTCAGACATGATATTCCCCCTCAATATTCCTGGAGTAATTCTCGGTGATGGGACTTACGGTCTGGCAATTCGTTATCTCGGAGACCCGAGCTCGCCCCATGCTCATTACACAATACCTTGGATTTTACGAATTAACCAAGTATATGTTCCTGTTTCCATAATATTCTGGGGTTTAGTTGGTTTGTTAGTTCAATTAAGTTACAAATGGATAAAAAGATAGCGCCCTTCAAAACCTCCTCCTCCTTGATAAGGAGAGGGGGATAAAGGGGGTGAGGTTGCTAAAAAAATATCCAGATTAACCTTCCACTTCACCGTCGGGTGAAGTATAATTATAAGTAAGGGGAAATTATGAAGGTCATTTTCTTGCAAGATGTACCCAATGTGGCTCAAGCCGGTGAGATAAAAGAAGTAGCTAATGGCTATGGCAGGAACTTTCTTATCCCCAAAAAGCTAGCCTTACTCGCCAGCTCTTCAGCTAGCAGCGTAATAAAAGCACAACACCAAATAAAAACCAGTGACCAAGCCCAAATTGAAACTGAACTAGTTGAGCTGGCTAACCAGCTAGAGGGTAGGGAGGTTAACCTGAAAGCTCGAGTCGGAGCCAAAGACCGCCTCTATGGCTCAATTACCAGTGCCGATATTGCTGGTGAGCTGGAGAGCACCGCCGGGTTAGTTATTGACAAAAGGAAGATAGAGCTAGCTGAGTCTATCCGTCAACTCGGTAGCTATGAAATAGCCGTCAGACTAGCTAAGGATATTATACCCAAAATAAGGGTTACCGTGACTGAAGAGGAGACGACCCCGGAGAAAGAGGAGAAGAAGACTCTGAAGAAAGAGAAGAAGACCCCAGGGGAAAAGAAGAAGACTCTGAAGAAAGAGGAGAAGACCTAGAAGAATGAATGGTGAAAAACTACCGCCGCATGATATTGATGCTGAGGAAGCAGTAATCGGCTCACTACTGATAGACGGCACAACAATCTATAAAATTGCTACCTTGCTTCAGCAGCCAGACTTCTACCACGAGCAAAATCAATGGATTTATGGGGCATGCCTATCGCTTTACCAGCGCAACGAGGCGATAAACCAAATCACGGTAGCTCAAGAGCTAGACCGAAAGAAAAGACTGGAATCATGTGGCGGTGCTGCCTATTTAAGTCACCTAATTGCCAATTGCCCTACTCCGCTTGATATTGAGCACTATGCCCAAATTGTTTATCGCTTATCGGTGATGCGCCACCTGATTAATGCCGCTGGTCAGATTGCTACTATTGGTTACGAGGCTGACCCGGACGTTGATGCCAGCCTAAATAGGGCAGAGGACGTCCTATTTAAACTACGTCATGGGCAGAGCCCCCGAGACTTCATCCCCATCCGCCAGGTGCTGGACAAGTATTTTGAGACTGCTCCCAGCCCGGAAGTGGAAGGCTACCCCGAGCCAATGCCCTATGTGCTATCAGGTTTTGCTGGTCTGGATGAATTCCTCGGCGGATTTCAGCCCTCTGACCTGATTATCGTCGCCGGCAGACCCAGCTTGGGCAAAACCAGCCTAGCCCTTACTTTCGCCAGAAATGCTGCTGTGGAGTATAAGGCATGCGTGGCTCTGTTCAGCCTGGAGATGGCACGGGAGCCATTGGTCTTACGCATGCTAGCCAGTGAGTCCGGGGTCGATTCGCGACGGGTTCGTCTTGGTCTTCACAGCGAAGATGAGGAAAAACGGATTATGGATGCTATCGGCAGACTTTCCGAAGCACCAATCTATATTGATGATTCCCCCCAACTCCGGGTAATAGAGATGCGAGGTAAAGCCCGTCGCCTCTACTACGAGCGTGGCATCAACCTCATAATTACTGACTACCTGCAACTGATGCAGGGGGACGGGAGAGGGGAAAACCGGGTTCAGGAGGTTAGCTACATCTCCCGTTCCCTTAAGGCTATAGCTCGTGAACTTAACGTGCCAGTGCTAGCTGTCTCACAGCTCAGCCGAGCTGTGGAGTGGCGGGCGTCACATAGACCCCAACTCTCCGACCTACGAGAGAGTGGTAGCATTGAACAGGATGCTGATGTGGTTATGTTTATCTACCGGGATGAAGTTTACTTTACTAAAGATGAATGGGAACGGGAACACCCAGACAAAGAATACCCGCGAGGCATGGCTGATATTATTATTGCCAAGCACCGCAATGGTCCTACCGGAGAGATTAAGCTACAGTTCAAACCCTGGTTAGCTAAGTTCGAAAATATTACTAATGAAGAGCCAAGTCTATTATGAAGCATTTAAACTTCCCGTCAAATTCCAGATAGCTAAGTTCTAGGATATTAAGCTAAAGAAGAGTAAGTCTATTATGGAACAATTTAAGGGTTTCCCAGCCAAGATGCAGTTTACCCCGCTACCCAATCTTTTCTTCAGCACGCTGCTGCCACAAATCAATGACATTACTGAGCTAAAGACTACCCTCCACATCTTTGGGACACTTTACCGTAAACGGGGCTACCCCCGTTTTGTTAGTTACAGAGAACTTCTAAGCGATAAGAGCCTGGTGAGTAGCCTCAGAGAGACAACAAGACCACTTGATGAGGTACTGCGTAATGCCCTGGAAATGGCTGCCAAGCGGGGGACTATCCTTCATCTAGTATTAAGCAGGGACGGGGTGCCCGAGGATATCTACTTTCTCAATACTGTGGCTAATAGACAGACTATAGCCAAAATTCAGAGTGGTGAACTCAGCTTAAGCGGACTGAAAACTGAAAGGCAAACCTATATTGAAACCGAGGAACAACCTGACCTCTTCACCCTTTATGAACAGAACATCGGTATGCTAACCCCGATGATTGCTGAAGAGCTGCGTGACGCAGAGAAACTCTACCCTGAAACCTGGATTAAAGATGCCATCAAAGAGGCGGTCTCCCTTAACAAACGGAATTGGAGATATATTGCCCGGATTTTGGAGCGCTGGTCGGCAGAAGGTAAGAGTGATGGAACATATCGGCGATATTCTAAGACAGACCCGGATAAATACATCAAAGGTAAATATGGACACATGGTCCGGCGCTGAACCAGAAGAAGACTCACCAAGTGCAGCCTGTCCAATATGTAAAGGGGCCGGATTCGTTCATCCCCGTCTACCCTCAGGGAAGCCGGATTTTAGTCGAGTTGTTCCTTGCCGTTGTGCCCAGCAAGGATTAGATAAAGAGCGTCAAACTCGCTTACAGCGATATAGTAACCTGGGCTCGCTAACTCGCTTTACCTTTGACAACCTGCTTCCCCAAGGCAGAAGCGGAAATCCCATCAGCCAGGAACGATTTAGCCGTGCTTATGAGGCAGCCAAGGCGTTTGCCGCTGAACCCAAAGGCTGGTTAATCCTATCTGGTCCCAGTGGCTGTGGCAAGACCCACCTGGCGGCGGCTATCACCAATGAGCGTCTTAGCTACGGTTACCCCGCTTTTTATATCACCGCCTCTGACCTTTTAGACCACCTGCGCGCCACCTTCAGCCCTGAAAGCGAAATGCCTTATGACGAGTTCTTTGACCAAGTGCGTAATGCCCCGCTGCTGGTTTTGGACGATTTAGGCGCTCAAACCAGCACACCCTGGGCTAAGGAAAAACTGGACCAATTGCTAAATCATCGCTTTAATAGTGAACTGCCTACCGTGATTGTTACTATTATCCCCATTGAACAGCTAGAGGAAAGGATAAGCACCCGCCTAGCTGATCCCAGACTGAGCCACATATATGTAATTGAGGAAAAATCCCCTGCCTTATTGGAATATAGCTGGGGGCCGGAGTTTGAACTGCAAAAAAGCATGAAATTTAATAACTTTGATTGGAAGCGGGTTAACCTGTTGCCGGAGCAACGTGAGAACCTGGAGATGGTGTACCGCGAAGCCATGAACTTTGCCCAATCGCCTGATGGCTGGTTGGTGTTGGTGGGGGTTAATGGCTGTGGTAAGACCCACTTGGCGGCGGCTATCGCCAATTATCGTTATGAAGCTAAAAAACCAGCCTTATTTATAGTAGTCCCTAGCTTTCTTGACCACCTGCGCTCCACCTTCAGCCCTGAAAGCAAGATATCCTATGACCAACTGTTCGAAAGCGTAAAGAGCACCCCGCTGCTCATTCTAGATGACTTTGGTGAGCAGTCAACCACACCCTGGGCACAGGAAAAGCTCTACCAGGTTATCAACTATCGTTATAACGCCCGGCTGGCGACTATAATTACCACCTGCTGCTCACTGGATGAAATGGAGAGCCCCATCTGCTCCAGGCTAGCAGACCCTAAAATCAGCAATGTAATAAATATCACCGCTCCTGACTACCGGAGTGATGTGCGGTCAAGTCAAAGTGCTAAGAGATATCGGCGCGGTGGAAAAGGGCGCTGACACCCCTCTTACATTGCCCCCTTAAAGCAATCTCAAGCCAAGTTGTTTAATAATTTTTCCCCCCATCCTCTAAAGCTAATGAGTGAAGCCCCATGGGTGGGAACAACAGGCGTTAGTAAACAACCTCTTAAACCAAAGCTTGCATAGCCAGAAGTTTTCTAGTAAAATAAGTAAGTTTTGTGTAGAGAGAAGCGTTAAAAGATGATAAACTTTCCCGTTTTAGTGCTAAATCAGAACTACGAGCCACTTAATATATGTCGAGTCCGGCGGGCAGTAGTGTTAATTTACCGAGGTAAGGCTGAGATGCTAGAGAATGGCACCGGCTTTATCCACTCAGCCACCAATACTTTCCCCCTCCCCTCGGTAATCCGACTAGCCTATATGATTAAACGCCCCCGGCCAATGAGAAAGCTAACTCGCCTTGAGGTTTTCAATCGTGACCAATACACCTGCCAATACTGCGGTAAGCAAACCCACCAACTTACCCTAGACCATGTCATCCCCCGCCACCAAGGCGGCGAACACATCTGGGAAAATGTGGTCGGTGCCTGTATACCGTGTAATCGTCGTAAGGCAGGTAAAACACCCAGCGAAGCCGCGATGAGATTAATCCATCATCCCGCTCCTCCACACGATAACATCTATTTTTATATCCCCTACCACTACCTCCAAACCCAGCATGAATGGCAAAAATACCTGCCCCAATGAACCTGACGGTCTATGCCAACCTAGCCCTTCTTACCCCGCTTGTGAAGCTGCTCATCCTCAATAGTAACCTCGCTTACCGGCAATTCCACAGTTGCCCGGCTCTCCAGCTCAACCAGTACCGTTTCCTTCAGCGGGTTACCTCCGACTACAGTGGCTACCCCCATAGGTGTAGACACTCGCTCACCCTCCTTGGGCAACTTCTCCTTCATAATGTGGTATTGCTCACTCTCATAGACCAAGCAGCACAATAATCTACCACAAACACCTGATATCTTCATCGGGCTAAGGGGTAAATCTTGCTCCTTTGCCATTCTGATAGAAACTGGGGCAAACTCGCTTAAGAAACTCATACAACATAGAGGACGACCACACCTGCCAAAGCCACCCACGAACTTGGCTTCATCCCTCGGTCCCAGCTGCCGCAGCTCCACCCGCATCTTAAAACGATTGGTTAACTGCCGAACCAGCTCACGAAAATCAACCCTCTCAGCAGCGCTAAAGAAAAGGGTTAGGCAACTACCATCAAGATTATATTCAGCAGACAATAGTTTCATTGGCAGACCAAGCTTAGCAATCAGCTTGCCACACTCGGTCAGAGCCTCCTCTTCCTTACTCTTAAATTCTTGGGCACGCTCAATATCTTCAGCTTCCGCCTTGCGCACTATCGGCTTTAACTTACCACTTATCTCGCTAGCCAATACCTGCTTGGGGGAAATGACCACTCGCCCCAGCTCAAGACCGCGGGTTGTCTTGACCACCACGTAGTCATTTACCTCTAGGTCAATACCCACCGGGTCAAAGTAGTATACTCTACCGGCTTCTCTGAAACGTATGCCAACAATCTCAGCCATATTTTGCTACGCCCCTCCCTTCTGGGATGCTAAGCATTAGCACCTCCAGCACCAGCCGCGGATTGGCATTCTGCCTAAGCTGCTCCCCGGCTGCCTGAATACTCCTAATAAAAGCCTTTATCTGAGCCAGGCTATAACCCCTAGCCATCTCAACAAGCCTGGCTTCAAGGTCAACATTAGTAATAGCATCACTGCAGCCTACCTTGACCAACAAAAGGTCGCGCCAAAAATCAAGCCACGAATCCAGTATATCATAAACCAATCCCCGGCTTTGACTAAACTGGGCTACCAGCTGGGCAACATAAGTAAAACGCTCCTCATAATCACCATTGATAATATCAAACAACCTGTCCATCCTCTCGGCACGCTGCTGGAGCCGACCATCATCAACCGCCGCCGATACTGCCCAACCTAGGCAGCCATGGCAAAGTCTAGCCACAAGCTTGGCTTTCTGCGGCTCAATGCCCCAGCCACTATTAAGGGCAGCCTCCACCTCACCAGCCGCCAGAGGGGATAACTCCAGCCGCTGGCAGCGAGAAACCACTGTGGCTGGTAGCAGTCGCTCATTTGTAGTTAGCAGGATAAAGATTACCCCCGCTACCGGCTCTTCCAAGGTCTTAAGCAAACAGTTAGCTGCTTCAATTGATAATTGCTCAGCCCCATCAATAATAAATACCTTATACTTACCCTCAAAGGGGGGTAAGCTGGCAGCGTGCTGTATTTGTCTAATCTGGTCGATGCCAATTTCTGTCCGAAGCTTAGCCTCAGCTGAATCTCCGTTAGAGGTCAAGCCTACAATCTGGACATCAGCATGCTTGGCTGAAGCTATTTTTTGACATGAGGCACACTCACCACAGGGGGGCTCTGCCGCCTCGCAGTTCAATGCCTGAGCCAGATTTAGAGCCAGGGTCATCTTACCCACATGAGGGGGACCGGCAAAAAGATAGGCATGAGCCAGAGACCCCCGCTCCAAGCTACGCTGGAGTAAGGATACCGCCCTAGATTGCCCAACTACTTGCCACACTCTAAAATTCCCTCTTACCTATGCCTAAACTAAGAGGTTGTTTATCACGGGAAGTTTGAAGGGGCGAAGCCCCTTCAAAACCTATACCTCCCCCTCATGATAGGAATATATATCCATATCATGGAGAGGGGGATAAAGGGGGTGAGGTTGATAAACAATCTCCTAAATTAAATCACACCTGGTTAGGTCGTCAAAGGTCTCCCGGCGCCGAATAAGATGTGCTTTGCCTTCCTTGACCAAGACAATAGCTGGCTTAAACGAGGCATTATAATTGCTGGCCTGTGGCAGGCAATAGGCACCACAGTCAGGTATAGCTATAATATCACCCACTGAAACTGGTGGCAGACTAATGTCTCTAATTAATATATCGCCAGACTCGCAAAACTTGCCGGCAACAGTAACCTTCCCGACTTCCTTTTGTGCTACCTTATTAGCTACAACTGCCTCTTGTTTAGCCCCATAAAGGGCGGGACGGATATTATCAGCCATACCGCCATCCACCGAGACATAGCACCTGACCCCAGGTATCTCCTTCACCACCCCTACCTTGTATAGTGCCACCCCAGCCTGCCCTACTATTGCCCTTCCTGGCTCAACGATAAGTTGCGGTAGTGCCAGCTTTAGCTCGCCATACCGGCTAATAATCTTGGACGCTATCGCCTTAGCATAGACAGCAACAAATGGCGCTGGAGAATCTAAGGTATATTGAATGGCAAATCCGCCACCAACATTTAGTTCCTCGAGCTCAAAATTATATTTCTGCTTCATTTCAGCAGCAAAGTTGAGTATAAGCTC
>Ga0209979_1001328_pt1 | contig 27610 bp, 9 predicted proteins | sample AnhtaG_FD_183114 | JGI IMG/M metagenome (GOLD analysis project Ga0209979, IMG submission 183114) | Deep subsurface microbial communities from Anholt, Denmark to uncover new lineages of life (NeLLi) - Anholt_01485 metaG (SPAdes) (version 2) | ecosystem: Environmental > Aquatic > Marine > Oceanic >...
CGATATCGTCAAGTTCAGGCCTGTCATCCGCACCCAGATGGGCGACCCCAACTATGACAAGCGGTTCGATCTCGACGTCAGTGGCGCAGTCAATATTCTGGATATCGTCAAATTCCGGCCGGTCATCCGTACCCAGTGCACGTAGCCCGCGTTCTCGGACTGGTTGCACTTACGAGCGCGGAAGAATCCTCAAGAGGCGTCAAAGCGCCTGTCGTAGAGAGCCGAAGGCCGTAGGGCAGTCTGACTGTGCAATGGCGTGCCTTGATAGCTCGATGGCTCGAGCAATAGGGGTTTCTCTGGTTACTCGCTCGCTCAGACAGACACCCCGCCTTGAACATAGGAGCGACCTGTTGGGACCCCTAAAGCCCACGTCTCCAAGAAGCTGCCTACAACGATCTTCGAGATCGTTGGCCTGCTCTTGTGCTGTGCGTTTTAGCCCTAGCCTGGCCCTGTCCGTTTCAGCGTGTTTTCGGAAGCCCTGGCACCCATGGCTTGGAGAGGCGCATCGGACACGCCCGCAGGGCCTCACCGAGCGCTTGAAGTAACTCCTTGCTAGATCGGCAACAAGGTCCGCACGCCTCCCCCTCTTGAAAGCGCACGTCAGAGGGCCCATCCTTCTGCAATCGGATGGGCTCCGCTTTCCGGCGACCACTGTTGGGCAGCACCATAAGCGCCCTAGCGGGGCCTTCGGCGAGCGATGTGGCAGCGAATAGCCAGCGCTAGCTCGAAGCTTTTCCGTGCCCAGCGCGTCTTGTATTATTGCGGGTGAAGGTGAAGGAACCCTTCCAGTAAAAGGATTGCGCTTAGAGGCGCTAGAAGGGTCGTAGAAGCGCGTGGGAGGTAAGACAAACATGATTGGCGACCCACCGGCCGCGAGACTCGCAACTGTGCTGAGCGGCGCCCTTGTGTTCGCTTTGGCGCTGGCCGGCTGTGGCGGCGACGGAGAGGAAGAGCCACCGCCCTTCGAGTCGCCTACGGCCGTGCCCGTGAGTCCTAGCCCGTCATCCTCTATTTCACCGTCCCCGCAGGCTCAGCCTGCGCGCGATGTCCCCCTAGCGCCCATTGCCGTGGGCTCCAAACCATGGGCCGTGGCAGTGAACCCGGAGACCAACCGCATTTACGTGGCCAACGAGGGCGATGGAACCGTCTCGGTGATCGATGGAGCCACCGCCACCGTGGTCGCTACCATTCCGGTAGGTTACATGCCATGGGCCCTAGCGGTAAACCCGGAGACCAACCGCATCTACGTGGCCAACGGGGGCGACAACAGCGTCTCGGTCATCAACGGCGCCAACGACACGGTGGTTACCACCTTGGGTGTGGGTGACCTACCAAAAGGGGTCGCGGTCAGCCCTAGGACGAATCGGATCTACGTGGCGAACGCGGGGAGCGACGACATGACGGTGATTGACGGTGCCAATAACCAGGTGCTTCTCGCCGCTCCAGTAGGCCAGGAGCCATCGGCCATCGCCGTCAATTCAAAGAACGAGCGCGTCTATGTAGCGAACCTTCAGAGCTTCTCCGTCTCGGTCATCGACGGTACGGCTGGCACGGCGATGGCCACGCTGCCCGTGGGCGACGCGCCACAGGCCGTGGCAGTGAACGCTGACACCGATCTCGTCTACGTGGCCAACGGCGAAAGCGCGAGCGTCTCGGTCATTGACGGGGCCAGTGACACAGTAGTTGACACCGTCCCCGTAGGCACCGGGCCGCTGTCTGTGGCCGTCGATCCCAACGCCGACCGGCTCTATGTCGTCAATGCCGCTGAAAGCACTGTTTCCGTGGTCGAGGGCGCCACGGCTGAGGTCGTGGCTACCATACCCGTGGATGGAATGCCGTGGGCCGTGGCGGTGAACCCAGAGACCAACCGGATCTACGTGGCCCAGCGGCAGAACAATACAGTCTTGGTAATCGGCGGGGACCGCATCGGGCAAGCGAGCCCTGCCGCTACCATCGGCGTCGACGTCGACATCGATGACAATGATGACGGCATAGCCGACAACAGGGCGACATCGCTGGGCACCATCGACTCGTGCATAAGCGTGAGCGAGGGCGCCACCTTTGACATTGACATCGTCATGACAGACCTGGTCGACCTCAAGGTGTGGAGTATGGCCTTTCGCTATGACCCCTCAGTAGTGAACGTCATCGACAGGGATGCCCAGATGCTTCTGGACGCCAGGGTCGGAAGCCAAGTGAAGGACCAGTCGTATGGTGACCCGGGCCTTAGCGGGGCGTACGATCTTCTGGCCTCGGACGTCGCGGATGAGGCTGGCGCCCACGAGAGCGGCTCCGGAGTCCTCGTTAGGCTAACCTTGAGGGCGGTAGGTTCCGGCATCAGCGAGCTCACGGTGGAGGATCCGTTCCTGTTTCCGTTCCAGTCCGTCGACTCCTCAGGCAGCGCATTCATTGCCGTAGACGAAGCGTGCCCCGGCTAGCTACCCCCCACACGGCAAGCAATAGGACACGCGTTCGGCTAACAGCGGCCTCATGCGCGCTGTGAACGTGCCGTCTGCTACTATTCACCGTATCTGGTCTATGCTTCACGAATTTATGTTGACAAATACGGGCGCTCATGTTACTATCCACGTGATTCTAGTTCGCGCGCGAACTGGCGCAAGGTGCGCCTGCGTATAGCGTGCACTCGCATTGGGCGATAGCGCACGTGTGAGGTATCGGTGTATATATCGTCCAACGAGACACGTGATAGCGGGTTGCAACCTAAGCGCATGGCGAACTAGGGCGCTCGCTAGGTGCGTAGCTCCTGGGGTGCGACATGGGCAAGATCCTGGCGGCGCGCCGGCCTGTCGCTATAACAGTAATAAGCATTCTGCTCCTTGCCGTCCTCGTCGGCATAGGGACGGCATGCATGTCTGTCCTCGCGGGGGAAGGCGACGGCCCCACAGTCACCGCAGACAGGCCAAACTACCTGCCAGGGGACACCGTCCTTATCACCGGCTCCGGCTTCCAGCCGGGTCAACTCCTGGACGTCCCCGTCATTCGGCCCGACGGCTCCATCGTCAAGGGCGACGGCAGCACGGAGCCCGGCTGGGATACCGTTCTGACCGACCAATCCGGCGGCTTCGTCTATCACTACATTCTGAACGGCATAGACGGACTGTACACGGTCGAGGTCTATCCCACACCCTGGGGAGGCCCGGACTCGGGCGAGGTGCCTCTCGCAACGACCACGTTCTGGGACAAGCTATACACCCTTGACTTCGTAGCGGCGCAGCCCCTGACCTATGACGGGTATACGCCGCCGTGGCCTTCGGCTGTTCCCTCGGACATCACTGGTGAGACCTTCTCCCAAAACACGGAATCTCTGGCTCCGGCGGAGGTCATGCTGGGCCAGATAATCATTTTCTACGTCGAGATCCGTGCCGCCTCGGCCGTCTCCGGCGCCGACCCTGACAAGACCATCAACTTCCAAGCCGAATGGTGCATGTACACGACGAACGGCAGCGACTTCGGGTACGACGAGTCGTGGGGCGTTGTGAAGGCATTCGTGGACACGACCGACACGCCCTCCTACGTGGGGAACGGCAACGAAACCGTCACCTTCTCGTGGGAGGTGCTCAACCCTAGTGCGTGCCAGCAGCAAATTGAGGGGACGTTTGCCGTTCATCATGTTGACCCCGACGAGAAGATCATCGTCGAGATGTGGGTCGCCCTAGAGGACTGGATTCCGCAGGGTGCCAGCGGCAATGTCCAGTCCGCGCTTGGTGACGCCTGGTTTGATACGACGAGTATACCCACGGGCGCAGAGACGGTCCCGCTGCTCAAGATCCAGGAGATCGAGGTGTGCGACGGCGTGGACAACGACGGCGACACGCTAGTCGATGAGGGCTTCCCTGACACCGACGGCGACGGCGTAGCTGACTGCGTAGACTGCTGCCCCGATGACCCCAACCCGGAGCAGACAGATACCGACGGCGACGGCCCGGGCGACGAATGCGACAACTGCCCCTCCGACCCCAACCCCGGCCAGGAGGACGCCGACGGTGACGGCATAGGCAACGCCTGCGACAACTGCCCCGACGACCCCAACCCTGGCCAGGAGGACGGTGACTCAGACGGCGTGGGCGATGCCTGCGACAACTGCCCCTCCGACCCTAACCCCGCCCAGGAGGACGCCGACGGTGACGGCATAGGCAACGCCTGCGACAACTGCCCCTCCGACCCCGCTAAGACCGCGCCCGGCCAGTGCGGCTGCGGTGTCGCCGATACCGACTCCGACAACGACGGCACCGCCGACTGCCAGGACGGCTGCCCCAACGACCCCGCTAAGACCGACCCAGGCGTCTGCGGCTGCGGTGTCGCCGATACCGACGCCGACAACGATGGCACCGCCGACTGTAACGACGGCTGCCCCTACGACCCCGCTAAGACCGCGCCCGGCCAGTGCGGCTGTGGATTCGCCGATACCGACTCAGACAACGACGGCACCCTCGACTGCAACGACGGCTGCCCCAACGACCCCGCTAAGACCGCGCCCGGCCAGTGCGGCTGTGGATTCGCCGATACCGATACCGACAACGACGGCACCGCCGACTGTAACGACGGCTGCCCCAACGACCCCGCTAAGACCGACCCAGGCGTCTGCGGCTGCGGTGTCGCCGATACCGACTCAGACAACGACGGCACCCTCGACTGTAACGACGGCTGCCCCTACGACCCCGCTAAGACCGCGCCCGGCCAGTGCGGCTGTGGATTCGCCGATACCGACTCAGACAACGACGGCACCGCCGACTGTAACGACGGCTGCCCCAACGACCCCGCTAAGACCGACCCAGGCGTCTGCGGCTGCGGTGTCGCCGATACCGACACCGACGGCGATACCGTCGCCGACTGTAACGACAACTGCCCCGCCGTCTCCAACCCCGGCCAGGAAGACACTGACGGGGACGGCATCGGCGATGCCTGCGACCCGGAGATGGCCCAGGCCGACGTCAAGATCACCAGCCAGAGCTTGGTTGACCCGCCGACTGAGATAGCCGTCTCCCAGAACGTCGACCTCACCCTCCGCAAGACCCTCCACAACAACGGCGGCTACGGCCCCGTCGACGTCGACATCTCTGCCACCGCCTCACCACCTGCCGACTGCACCGCCACCCCTGACCCCCTCAACCCCACCTCCGCCAACCTGCCCGTCAGCACCGACGTCGTCATCGACGAGCTCTGGACCATCCACTGCAGCAAGCCCAGCTCTCATTCCTTCTCCTTCGATAACGCCATCACCATCACTACCCCTCACGTCTCCGACCCCGACCCCACCAACAACGCCGCCTCCACAGGGCTCACCGTCACCGCCACTGCCCTGGCCGACGTCAAGATCATGAATCAGTGGGTGGAGGGGCCAGCCGAGATACCGGTGAGCGAAGACGTTCCCATCGTCGTGAAGAAGACCATCCACAATAACGGGCTGTATGGGCCGGTAGACCTGAAGACAGTGAAGACCGCCGTAGCTCCGCCTGACTGCGAGATCACGCCTGACTCCCACGTGGAGCAGATCTACAGCGTACCGGTCAGCGTAGATGTGACCCACAGCGAGCCCTTCACCATTCACTGCCACAAGCCCAGCGAGCATACCTTTATCTTCGACAATGTGATCAGCATTAAGGATCCGCACATCAGTGATCCCGACGGCGGCAACAACACGGCCCATACGGAATGGACGGTGCCTGCCATCGCCCAGGCCGACCTGGAGATCGTGGACCAGCGGACCGTTGTTTGGCCCACCGATGTAGACGTCAGCGAGAACGTGGTGGTCACCCTAGAGACCGATGTGAAGAACGGCGGTCCCTACGGGCCAGTGGAAGCGGAGTTCGAAGGCTGGCTGTCGCCTCCCACCGAGTGCACCGTCGTACCTGATCTCATCAGCCAGCAGGCGGTACTGGCCGCGGGCGAGACCAAGACGATCCAGCAGCAGTTCACTATTCACTGCTCCGAGCGTTGTCTGCGGACGTTCACCTTCTACAACCGCATCACGGCCAAGGACCCGCACATTGTCGACCTCCAGCCAGCGAACAACGAGCAGTCCCGTTTGTTGCCCTCCGTCCACGCCTGGGCCCAGGCGGATGCGAAGATCGTGAGCCAGAGCTTCGTTAACCCGCCGGCTGAGATTCCGGTCAGCACGAACGTTGACGTTACCCTCCGCAAGACCCTCCACAACAACGGCGGCTACGGCCCTGTCGATGTCTCTATCGCCGCTAGCGCCAACGCCCCCGCCGACTGCACTGCCACCCCCGACCCGGCCAACCCTACCTCCGCCAACCTGCCCGTCAGCACCGACGTCGTCGTTGACGAGCTCTGGACCATCCACTGCAGCAAGCCCAGCTCTCATTCCTTCTCCTTCGATAACGCCATCACCATCACTACCCTGCACGTGGAGGACCCCACGCCCGCCAACAACGCCGCCTCCACTGACCTCACCCTCACCGCCACCGCCCAGGCCGACGTCAAGATATCCGGCCAGCAGCTCATCGACCCGCCCACAGAGATAGCCGTCTCCCAGAACGTCGACCTCACCCTGCGCAAGACCCTCCACAACAACGGCGGCTACGGCCCCGTCGACGTCGATATCTCTGCCACCGCCTCACCACCTGCCGACTGCACCGCCACCCCTGACCCCCTCAACCCCACCTCCGCCAACCTCCCCGTCAGCACCGACGTCGTCATCGACGAGGTCTGGACCATCCACTGCAGCAAGCCCAGCTCTCATTCCTTCTCCTTCGATAACTCCATCACCATCACTACCCTGCACGTCACAGACCCCACCCCCGCCAACAACGCCGCCTCCACCAGCCTCACGGTCACCGCCACCGCCCAGGCCGACGTCAAGATATCCGGCCAGCAGCTCATCGACCCGCCCACAGAGATAGCCGTCTCCCAGAACGTCGACCTCACCCTGCGCAAGACCCTCCACAACAACGGCGGCTATGGCCCCGTCGACGTCTCCATCACCACCAGCGCCGACGTCTCCCTGGCGCCAGGCTGCTCTGCCACCGCAGACGCCGCCAACCTCACCTCCGCCAACCTGCCCGTCAGCACCGACGTCGTCATAGACGAGGTCTGGACCATCCACTGCTCCGAGGAAGGCGAGAAGACATTCCAGTTCGATAACTCCATCGCCGTAACGACTCCCCACGTGGATGACCCCACGTCCGCCAACAACGATGCTTCGACCCAGCTAGTCGTCACCGCCACGCCGCTCGAGATGGACGTCCTGGTGTGGCTGGTGAAGGACGAAACTCCAGCCGTGCCGGTGAGCCACCCGCAGCAGTTCCCCGTAGAAGTGCACGTCCGGAACGGCGGTGGCCCTGACACGATCAGTGTGGACGTCTCCCTAGTGTCCGATCTGAACTGCCCCGCCGAGTGGAAGCCGGCCTACAGCGGCAGCGTCGATCCGCCGGCCATCGTTGGCAGCAACCAGGTCAGTAAGATTCACTTCAACATGGCCGACGTGCCACCGGGCGGGGTCATGGCCCCGAACGAGGAGCGCGTAGCCACCATCGAGTACGAGGTCCACTGCCTGGCTGCCGGCAGCTATGGCCTGCAGGTCATTGCCAACGTCAACCCTGACACCATCCCTGACCCCAACACCCTCAACAACCAGGCGGAGAACCAGCCGGTGGTGACTGCGCCGGAGGACTGGGATGGCGATGGCATCTCTGACCCGCAGGACAACTGTTACGATGTGCCCAACCCCGGCCAGGAGGACAACGACGGTGACGGCCTGGGCGATGTCTGTGACCCGGACGACGACAACGACGGCATCCCCGACAACCCGGATGATGAGTGTCCGTTCTTAGCCGAGGACTTCGGCGACCTGGAGGAACTCGACGGTTGCCCTGACACCGACATGTCGGTGAGCGTCACCAAGGACGACCCCATCGATGTCGACGTGAGCGTGGACACCGACTTCGAGGTCACTCTCCACATTCAGAATGGCAACTACGACGCCGACGCTCAGGTGAACCTGCTGCTGAAGTCAGACGCCACCGACCCCAACAACAAGTGCGAGGCTCGCTGGAACGCGGAGGCCGGCGACGGCTACATCGAGGACCTCATATGCGAGGACTGGGCCAACAGTGGCTACACCGACACCAACGGGAACACTGTTCCGGATTGCGGCGAGCCAGGGGTGGAGCTGGTGCTCTACAGCATGATCGAGCGCCAGGAGGACGGTCTGGCCGCTGATGAGGCGTGGGCGGTAAGCCGCACCTACACGGTTCACTGCAACGCCAAGAGCGACCACCAGATCTTCCTCGAGGCCTCGGCAGTGCCCAAGTCGCCAGTGCGTGAGGAGTACCTATCCGACAACGTCCACAAGCAGTTCATTGACATCGACGCTTGGATGGTGGCCGACCTGAAGATCGCCAGCCAGGAGATCCTCAACCCACCAACCGACCTTGACGTGAACGTTGACACCGTAGTGACGCTACGCAAGGTGGTCCACAACAACGGGCCCTACGGGCCGGTAGACGCCCAGATCAGCAAGAACGTCGCTGCTCCTGCTGGCTGCACGATGACTTCCGACAGCCACACCGTGGTCATCAACGCCATACCGGTGAGCACGGACATCGTTCTTGAGGAGGACTTCGCGATCCGCTGCGACCAGCCCAGCAGCCACACCTTCACCTTCGACAACACCATCTCGGTGCTGACGGAGCACGTGGATGACCGGACGCCCGGCAACAACACCGCCCACAGCGAGCTCACGGTGGCGGCCATCGCTTACGCTGACGTCCAGATCGTCGAGCAGTATTTCGACAACCCGCCGAGCGAGATCGACGTCAGCCAGGACGCGCTGGTCACCTTGAAGAAGGTCCTGAGGAACAACGGAACACTCCCGCTGACGGTGACCACCGACAAGTCGGCGTCCGCTCCGCCCGACTGCACCATCAGCCCGGCCAGCCACAGCGAGCAGGTCGCGCTGGCTGCGGGCGAGGAGAAGACGCTGAGCGAGGAGTTCACCATCCACTGCTCGCAGCCCAGCTTCCACACCTTCACAGTCGACAACGTCGTCAGCGGACCCAAGGAGCCCCACGTTGTTGACCCCGACGAGACCAACAACGTGGCGGTGACGGAGCTGACGGTAGCCGCCATCCTGCACGTCCAGAAGACGGTTCTGGACATCGACATGGGCCCCGACCCGCTGCTGGTGGTTCCCAGCACGGTGAATGTGCTGTCGGTGACCGACACCGACGACAGCTCGCACGACGTCAACATCGAGAAGACGGCGACGTTGGCGCAGGTTGCCGGCCCCGTCGTCTGCGATGTCACACCGCCTCAGCAGGTCGTGCAGGTGTTCGAGCCTGCCGGCATCAGCTACGAGACGCTGGATTGGGACATCCACATGGGCAACGCCGAGCACCTCGGCCTGCCGACCTGGTGTGAGCTGGAGTACACCGTCAGCAAGGCACCGAAGGACGCCCACGTTGTCTTCGACCAGGCAGCGGCTGGCAGCGAGACCCTGCTGGTCTGCGGTGACACCGACGCCGACACCGTGCCCGACAACTGCCCGGCCGCTCCGGCGCCCAACAAGGACAACTGCGTGCTCGTCCCTAACCCCGACCAGACGGACAGCGACGGTGACGGCCTTGGTGACGCCTGTGACCAGACGCCGAAGCACGACCTTGAGATCAAGTACTGCCTCAAGTTCGGTCCGGCGCCGGTGAACCTCAGCGACAGCCAGGGCAGCTACATGTGGCTGATCTGCGAGATCGGCAACCTCAACGGTTGGGTGAACCCCGCCACCATCGGCCTCAGCGTGAGCGGCGTGCCCGCTGGCTGCAACTCGCTGCAGCAGGGCATCCTGCCTGCTCAGGACAGCTTCGAGATGCAGCCGCTAGAGCAGAAGTGGGTGCTCTACCGCCAGCGCTTCGAGTGCCATGAGCCGGCGGTGGAGGACATCTACACGCTGGACGTCACGTTCTGTGTCGAGGCGACGCCACCCATCCCGTTCGATGACGACGGCGACACCCGCGTCGACGAAGACGCCATCGACGGCGTGGACAATGACGGCGACAGCCTGGTAGATGAGGACCCGCCGGAGGGCAGCGGCCCGCCTGTGTGCCACGAGCAGGAGAAGCTGCTGACCGTCCACTCTCCCTAGGCCTTGCTACAGGGGCTGAAGGCGAAGCAGCAAGCGCTGGGCAGCAGAGACTACGTTGCTTCTTCCCCTGAGCCGTAACCTATCGCCAGTTCCGAGCGTTTTGTTGAATAGGGTCACTTTGTGCAGGGGTGGCGGTTGAAATAGGTTGACCCGTCTGGTATAATTCCGCCGAACTTATTCCAGTCAGACCGGCTAAAGTCCAATCATGACGGGCAACAGCCCGGCGGCAGCAGAGGTTAGCTGCAGGAGGCAAATGCGATGAAAGCGACTACGAAGATGCTCACGCTCGCGGTCCTGGGAGCCGGACTCATAGCGGGGGTGATAGTGCTGGCGGTGTGGTTGACGGGCGGCTCCGGCGGGCCCGCCCAGGCTCAAACGCCGGTGATCGTCGGGTTTGACATGGACCCCGGTTTCGGCAGCGAGAGCGGGGCGCAGTGCACCGAGGACGCAACGACCGGGCCCATCCTAGATGACGACAGCGACGGCTACTTCAACGACGGCTGCCCGGTTGCGAGCCTCGCTGAGAGCGGAGCCCAGTGCGATAACGCCGTCGACGACGACGGCGACACCTTGGTCAACGACGGCTGCCCGCAGGCGGGCGCTGCGGCGGAGACCGGCACCCAGTGCGACAACGACACCGATGACGACGCCGAGCCGGAGACGGGCGCCCAGTGCGATAACGCGACCGATGACGACGCCGACGGCAAGGTCAACGACGGCTGCCCGGCCTACGACCCGACGGCCAGCGAGGACGGCTGCGCTGCTGGCACATGCAACAACGCCATTGACGACGGCGCTGTATGCGATGGCACTGGGACGGATGGCGCCGACTACGCGGACCCGGACTGCCAACTGGGCGGCGCCGAGACCGGCGTCCAGTGCGATAACGACATCGACGACGACACTGACGGCAGGGTCAATGACGGCTGCCCCATGGTCCCCGACGGCAAGGTGAACGACGGTTGCCCGGCGGACGCCGCCGAGACCACCTGCACTGAGACCGTATGCGACGCTGCCAACAACTACTGTGACGACGACGGTGACACGCGGGCCAACGACGGCTGTCCTAGCATGGCCGAGAACGCGTGTCCCGGCAGTGGCGCCGATTGCACGCTAGGCAACATCGACACCTGCCTGGCGGTGGCGTCGGGGGGCGCCGTCATCACCGTCGACGTGTTCCTGGACGGGCTGCCGGAGTTGGCCGGCCAGCCCGACGCAGGAGGCATCACCTCTTTCGAGTACCAGATAAACGAGAAGGACAGCAAGACGGTGGGGACTGTGTCCGCATTCACGCACAATGACACCTCGGTAAACCTAGTCGTCCAGGAACCCACCGTGAACCTTCAGGACTTCAGTGCCGCCGTGGGCTCCGCCGTGCCCGGCTGGTGGGCTTCGGTGGGCGACCTGGGTGACATAGAGTTCAACGGGTGGAACGGAACCGTGGACCTGCCGTACACCAAGGGAGTCCTCAGCCGGCTGGAGATCGACGTGACTGCGGCGGACGGGCTTTACAGCCTGACCATGGACGACCCACTCGTCGGTGACGTATTGGGCGACGACTACTGCGACCCGACGAGCCCCGTCTACGTCGGCTGCGACCTCTGGGACGCCAACGCGACGCCTGTACCCTACGGCATCATCGCCGTCGGCGTGCCCTGCCCCACCTACGCTGACCTCAAGAAGGTGAGCCTAGCCTTTGCCCCCGATGCCGCCTGGACGGACTACCCAGAGGCGGCGGTGAGCGAGGAGCGCTGGTTCACCCTCACCGACACGATCCACAACAACGGACCGACCGACGCCGTGGCCGCCGAGGTGATCACCGTCTGCGAGCCGCCGGAGACCATCGCCGGCGGCGCGCCGGGCGGCGAGTGCTCCTACCGCGTTGCCGCCACGGAGATCGTCACCGTCGACGGCACACCGCTTACTTGCACGGCGCCCGGCGCCCTGCCCATTCTCTGCTCGCAGAATTGCACGGACGGGGTGTGCCCGGTCACCACGGTCATTAAGGTAGCATGGCCGAACGTGCTCGACGTGCACAAGTTCATCACCCTCCCCATCAGCGTGGAGGAGGTCCTGCCTGCCCAGGAGTGGGACATCCACTGCTACGAGCCCAGCACCCACACCTGGCGGTTCGACAACCTGATCGTTCCCGTCGACCCGGCCATCGCTGACCTCGACCTGGAGGCGCCCTGCGATCCCGACGTCCCCAGCACGTGGGAGGCCCAGTGCGGCAACAACACGCAACACTACGACCTTGTGGTGGACTGCGTGACCACCGCCGACCTGGTGGCGGGCAACCTGACCGTAACAACCGTCCCACCCACCGAGGCCGCCGTCGGCGAGCTTTTCGACGTGAAGGTGAGCGTCGACGTCACCAACAACGGCCCCTGGGGACCGGTAAACGGCGACGTTACCTTCAACCTGACCGTGCCGGGCGACTGCACCCCTACTCCCACATCGCAGATCGTACAGGATGAGACGCTGTCGCTGGGGACCACGGTTGTGAGCTACACGTGGGTGGACATCAGCTGCACCAGCACGGGGCCTCACTCCTTGAACGGCGGCGCCGCCGTCGCCCTGGATGACCCCACTGACCACACCACCGAGGGCAGCCCGACCGACGAGTCTGACACGGGAAGCGGCAGCATCGCCATCACCGACGCCGCCGATGTGCAGGTCCTGAGCTGGACCTTCCCGGACGACATGCCGGGCATTCCCGGATACCAGGTCAGGGTGATGCCGGGGGACGGAGTGGACCTAACCATCGACAGCACCGAGGTGCTCCATAACGACGGGCCGTACACGCCAGTGAACGTCGACGTGGACGTGTCGGTGAGCGATGCCGACATGGACGGCAGCGGCGTTGACTGTGCCATCACGCCCAACTCGCCGGCCACCGTGGACCTCCTCCTGCAGGATTCCGTGAACGTGCAGGACGTCGAGCAGTTCGACATCGACTGGGTGGACGCCGTTAAGCCGCCCTACTCCTGCACGTTCACCTTCTACAAGACGGTCACCATCGACACCAGCCTCGATCCCAACGTTGGCGACCCCACCCCCGAAAGCCCCACCAGACAGGTGGAGGCCATACGGGACACGGACGGCGACACGGTGGTCGACAGGTACGCCACCGGCGATGAGGACGGAGCCGGCCTCGGCTCCTGCAACGACGGCCAGGACAACGGTCCCGACGGCGACACCGACATCGACGACGCCGACTGCACCCTTGAGGAGGAGGACAACTGCCAGGATGTCGTGAACCCCGGCCAGGAGGACGTAGACAACGACGGCATCGGCGACGCCTGCGACCTGGACAACGACAACGACGGGGTCCCAGACGACGGCGACGGCAGCGGCCCCTTCAGCAACCCGTGCGAGCCCGGCGAGGCCACCCCCTGCGACGACAACTGCCGACTGATCGCTAACGCGGGCCAGGAGGACGAGGAAGCTGACGGCATCGGCGACGTGTGTGAGCTCGACGTCAACTGCAGCAATGACCCGAACCCGGACGTAGAGCCGACGATTACAGACGTGGTGATGATACTGCAGTACATCGTGGGCCTGGCAGACCTAAGCGACCAGTGCCCACCGCTGTCGGGCTATCTGTACGGGCCGAGGGCGAGCGCCTATATCGCCTACCCTGATGGCGTCGGGACCATTATCGACGCGGTGATGGCGTTGCAGTGCAGCGCCGGCTTGCACAATATCGTCTGTCCGGCTCCTTGATAGCCGCGAGGCATTTCCTTGCTAGAGAGCAAATGAAGGCCAAGGGGAGGTAGCAAATGACCAAATGGCCCATAGGCAGAGCAGTAGGGTTCGGGGTGGTAGCTCTGCTGGTGGCGGTTGGGGTGACGTTCCTGACGACGGCCGACCTGGCCTCCAGCCAGGACGGGCCCACCGTTAGCATCGAGGGGAAGGAAATAGTGACGGGCGGCACCGAGGTGACCAGGTTGTCGGCCCTAGACATCAGTGACCCAGCCCTGTGTGGGTTCACCATCGATGTCGTCTACGACCCCCTTGTCAAGGATGCCACGGATTGCGATGCCGATCCGGGTGACAATTTCGTCGCGGCGCTGTGCAACCCAGACTACGACTCCGATACGGTCCGAGTGACAGGAGGCATAGGCACCGCCGAAGGGGTGACAGGCAATATTCCCCTGGCGGATATCACCTGGACCGCCGTGGGCAGCGCGGGCGACTCGACTCTTCTGACTGTCGTAATAGTCGAGTTCGTGGACTGCTCGATCCCACCCGCCGAAATCACCCCGGTCGCCGCCGAAGACGGCGTGAACGACATCGTCTCACCGCCCGTTCCGCCGCCGGTTACGCCTACGCCTACACCCACGCCTACACCCACGCCTACACCCACGCCTACGCCCACGGCCACGCCCACGGCCACGCCCGAGGTCACGGCTACACCCACGGTGGAGATCACACCCACAGTCGAGGTCACACCCACGGTGGAGGTCACACCCACGGTCGAGGTCACGCCCACGCCAGAGGTGACGCCCACGCCCACGGAGGTGATAATACCGATCGCCCCACCGCCCACCGGCGGCGGTGGCTTGTTCAGCGGCGGCAGCGCGCCTTGGACGGCGGCCTTGGCAGCGGCAGGCGCTCTGGCCTTGCTGCTAACCGCAGTCGGCCTATCCCGTGGCGCCAGGAGGCGATCCGGATAGGGGTAGAACCGAGAGACCAGCGCCCCAGCCAGCGAGAAGGACGGTCTGGGGACTAGCGTTCTTCCCCAGGGCGTCGCCATTCGGGCGATGTCTGTCTGGTCCCGGTGGGCACCAGCTTTGCTACTTTGCTCGCCGCCTTGTTGTCCGCTATACTGAGCATCGAAGCAGCGGCCCAGGTGAAGAAAGGGCCGCCGTTAGTCTGCGGTCAGCGAGGAGAGCGGTAGCGTGGGTGGACTGTTCGCTAGAGTCGTCCTGGTCAGCGCATGCCTGGGGCTGGTCGCAGTGCTGGGGCCAATATTTGGCTCGTCCCAGCAGGTCGGCCGAGCCAGCCAGGTGTCCACGGTCATGGGCATAGACGCCGACCCCACAGGCAACGACGCAACCTCGCTGGGCGAGATCGATCTCTGTGTGTCGGTAGCAGCGGGGGAAACCTTCGATGTCGACATCATTGTGGCCGATGTTGTTGACCTGCTGGCCTGGCAGGCCACACTCACCTATGATGCCTCGGTTCTACAAGTGGTCCAAACGAACCTGGAGCTTTTCCTAACCAGCGCCGAACCCGGCAGAATCCTCAATCTATCCGACCTGGTGCCTCACCAGGATGGCAGCTACGACTTTGCCGTTGTCGACGCGACGCCAGAAGGCGAGGCACACAGCGGATCGGGTGTGCTGGCCAGGGTAACGCTCCAGGCGGTGGGAACGGGAGCAAGCTTCCTGACGCTGGATGGGATCATCCTTGCCGATCCCGAGGCGATGGCTATAGGCGACGTGACCGGCGACGAAATATTCGACGGTGCCGTTGGCCATGCCCAGGTGTGGGTCGATGAGCCCTGCCCCAGCCCTCTCCCCAGCCCTCTCCCCAGCCCTCTCCCCAGCCCCATACCCCGACCGACGCCAACTGTGAGGCCAGCGGAAACACCACCTAGCGCGGCCAGCCCTGCTCCCCCGGCAGCGACGGTGGAGCCAGCGGAGACCACGCCAGCGACCCCCAGCGAGGGCGGCGATAACGGTGGCTTCCCCTGGGCGATCGTCTGCGGAGCGAGCGCTGGGGCTGTCGTGGCTGCTGTAGCCCTAGCCTTTGTAGGTAGGCGATTGCTGCGACGGAGATGATCGAAGGGAGGAGCAAATTGGCTCCACAAATGGATACTAGCGTATTGACAATAGGGTATGAGTGGGTATGATAGGGTCGTTGTTGGGGGGAGGAGAAGATACGGTTATCGGTAAGAATAGAGCGGAGGAAAGGCGATGAGAATAGGTTTTGCGAAGCCGCGTGGGTGGAGCGGAGCGATGATGATCAGTGTATTGGCCCTGGTAGTTGCTATATCAGGGCTTGTCCTCGTCCAGGGAGGAGTTGGAGCCCAGGGCACCTTTAACCCCGAGGTAGATGCCTGGGTCAGCGACGACGAGCACCTCGCCAATGCCGACATAACCACCACCTTCGACGTTCCTGGAACGGACTACAACTACATGGTGCTCGTCTCCTTCACGCCGCCGGGGTTCGGTCCGGCGGCAGCTGGTGTGCCTATCGGCGCCAGGGTGGGGGAGATCTCTTCCTCGGCCACCCTGGGCCTGCTGAACGACGCCTGCGGCGCCGAGCTGGCGCCCCATTTCGACCTGTTTTGGGCGAGTACAGACATCTCCGACACCATTACCTACGACGAGCAGTTCGCGAACGAGCCCCTACCCAACCCCCCCTACCAGCCCGGCATCCACGACGGCATACACCACTATCCCGACTTCCTTACCAGGATGCTGCCGGGCATAACGCCCGTCTCGCGGATGTACGGCTACGCCAACGTGTCCGGCTCGGATGTGACCATCAACCTTGTCGTCCTTGAGGCCGGAGCCCTCGGTCATCCCGCCGCCTGGGGCCAGCCCTCGATGAGCGTGCTCAACGACATGGGCGATCCGGGGGCGGTACCGGCGCCCAATCCCATAACCGACTTCTGCACGCCGCTGGAGACAACCACGGTCGTCTTTGGGCTGAGCGAGGACAACCTCGATACCCCTGGTGAGGATGAGGCGGGCTACGAGATGCGCAGCAACCCGGCCTATGGCGGCACCTACACCTTCCGCTGGTACACCGAGAGCATGCCCGACGCCGACGGCGACGGCTTCGAGAACTACGGGGACACCTGCCCCTTCGACGTCAATGTGGACCCGTCGTTCAAGGTGGTGCCAGGTCACCCCGACAACGACGGCATCGACGGCGCCTGCGAGCTCGGAGACGGAGCGACCCCGGGCATCAATTGCTGGACCGGTGCGCCTGGCCTCCCGGACTTCACTGACTGCGACGGCGACGGCTTTCAGAACCGCGGGGACAACTGCCCCTTGGTGGCCAATCCCGGTCAGGCGGACGTTGACACCGACGACATCGGCGACGCCTGCGACGACCGGGGCAACGGACCCAACGTACCCGATGGTGTGCCCATCGAGCTGGAGCTGGAGGTGGACGTAGACATCAGCGGGCCGTCGCCGGGCGAGGACAGCGATGGCGACGGGTATGACGATGCAACCGAAGCGAACCTTGGCTCCTGCCCCGACGATCCCTGTTCGGACGAGGACTTCTGCAGCGACACTGAGGCAGCCGACAGCACACCCGAGGACGCCAGCATCGCGGGCAGCTGCAGTGACGGGCAAGACAACGACCTAGATGGCTACGTCGATGACGTCGACGGCGGCTGCGGGGACGACACAGATGGGGACGGCGTGAGCGACGACGGAGAGGACGACCTTGGCTCCGACCCCGAGGACGCTGACAGCACACCGGAGGATGCCAGCGTCTGTGACGTCTGTACCGACGGCGTGGACAACGACGGCGACGGGGACACCGATGCCGCAGACGAAGGCTGTGCTGTGGAGGCGGAGACGCCCACGGTGGAGGCGGAGACGCCCACACCAACAGTGGCGGAGACGCCCACACCAACGGTGGAGGCGGAATACTGCTCGCCGGTGTTCCCCGGCACCTACAACGGCCTCGTCCGCGTCGATGGCCAGCCGGCGGCCAGCGGCTACGAGGTCACGGCCAGCATCGACGGCGTGCAATGGGGCAGCGCCCTCGTCTCCGGCGGCCGCTACGCCATGGACATACCGGACCACATGCCGACGGAGCCACCTTGCTTCGAGGGAGGCACCATCACCTTCGCGCTAGATGCGATGGAGTGCACCCCAACAGCGGATTGGGCCTCCGGCATTCACACCGTCGACCTGAGCTGTGCGCCGGCCGCGCCGCCGGTCACGCCCACTCCGGAGGTTACACCGACGCCGACGATCACCCCTACGACGGTGCCGCCCACTGGCGCCGGCGGACTCTCCGGGTCGGGCCCTGGGCTGCCTCTATGGGCGATGGCCCTGGCTAGCTGGGCCGGGCTGGCGATCGTTGCCGGCTTGGGGACGCTGGTGGCAGCGAAGCGACGCTAGAGACTTAGGCTCAAACGTTGACCACCCCGGCGGCCTCGCTGGTGTCGAGGTTGCCGGGGTGGTTTTATGTCTGGCGCGAGGTGCTATTGACCCTATCGACGAGAGGGATTAATCTAATTACCAGCGGCGACAACAGAGGAGCAGGTGAAGGACATCGGGCAAGTGGCGAAGCGATGGCCTGGGGACGGCGGCTGGGGGAACCACAGACGGTGGCCTTCGGCGGTTAGAAGACTGGCGAAGGCATGGGGAGTGCTGGCTGTCGTTGGCCTGCTCACCGCCTTGGCAGTGGCCTGCGGCGGCGGAGGCGAACCAGAGGGTGAGGGTTCGCCAACGCCCCCACCAACGGGGGAGGATGCCGCCCTCGCTCCCTGTCGGGCGCTTCAGAACCTCAAGGCTTACCGTTACTCGCTCGAGTTGACGCTGGAGTCACCAGAGTCGGCTGAGACTCCTGCCGAGGTCCAACCAACACCTACCACCACCCTTGCGCCACGGTATACCGCAGCCGTCCGATTCGAGTACGCTATCGATGCCTCATTCGTGGCTCCCGACCGGACCGAGGCTGTCATCACAGCCGGTTCGGAGGATTCGTCGTTCACCATGATCGTTATCGGCGACCAAGTGTGGGTTGAGCTTGCAGGTAGGTGGACGGCAGCGTCGGAGCAGACCAAGATTCCCTACAGGCCGCTGGACATCTGCGAGGCCGTTCTGTTCGACCTTGACCTATCCCAGGTAGAGTCGCAAGAAGAGAAGGTCAACGACGTGAAAACCCTCCACTACAGCTTTTCCCAGGCATCTGCGCCACAGGCCATGGCCAAGATCTTCGGCGCAGGCTCCGACATGGACATCCTTATCAAGACGCTTGACGTGGACCTTTGGCTGGCAGAGAAGGACGAGTACCCGGTGCGCCTGGATATCGGCGGCAGCGGCCTCTACTCCGATGGGCGGGAGCTGCGAGTGCACCTGTCGGTAGACATTAGAGACGCGAACAGCGGCGACATACGGGTAGAGCCTCCACTGTAAGCAGCCCTGCCGCAAAGAGGTGAACCACTGAACGAAAGGCCCCAGGCGAGAACTCGCCTGGGGCCTCGGCTATTTGGCCCTGGGAAAAAAGAGGCTGCTTCCTACCTGTTCCGCCGCCTTGCCGCCCACGCAGCGCTGCCCATGCCCGCCAGCATCAAGGCCATAGCACCAGCCAACAAGGCCAACGCAGGCCAAACCGTGGTGAACGGCGTTGCGCCGCTGCCCCCGGTCGGCGGCAGTGCCGTTGGCAGTACTGCTGGCGTGGCAGGAGCCACCGTCGGCGTCGGCGTAGGAGCCGCCACCGTCGGCAGGACGAGTGGTGTCACCGGCGGCGTGGGTGTGGGTGTGGGTGTAGGCGTGGGTGTAGGCGTCGGTGTAGGCGTCGGTGTAGGCGTGGGTGTAGGCGTCGGTGTAGGCGTCGGTGTAGGCTCCCAGGTCACTCGCAGCTCGGTGTCGGCCGAGTCTGAACCCCGCACGTGCTCGGGAGCCGCCACCAGGATGGAATTGGCGAAGGTGAAGGTGTAGTCGCCCACCGCAGAGCAACTGATGGTCCAGTCCTCATCGACCGTCCGCTCCTCGCCCACCGCCACGCCAGTCTCGTCGGGCGGGCTCTGGGAAGACGGATCAACGGTGCAGTTGGCAGGGGCCAGAGCGCTGCTGAATATCGAGATGTCCACCGGGCCGTAGGGGCCGTTGTTGTGGATGATCTTCCGCAGAGTGACATCCACGTCCTGGTTGGCCGGGAGCTCAGACGGCGGGTTGACAATGCTCTGACTTGTGATCTTCACATCTGCGTCGGCCCACACAGTGACGCTCAGGTCTATGGAGGCCGAGTTGTTGGTGGGGTCCGGGTCCTCCACGTGGGTTGTATCAACAACGACGGTGCTATCCACGGAGAAGGCGTGGTCGCACGGCTCGGAGCAGTGGATAGTGAACTCCTGATCGACCGTGACGTCCGCGCTCACCGGCAGCACTAGCTGCTCGCTGACGCTGGCCGGGGTCATCGTGCAGTCGTCGGGCGCGGTGGCCGTCGTGTTGAGGGTCACGTCCACGGGCTCGGAGTACGGCCCGTTGTTGTGCAGCACCTGACGCAGAGTTACCGGCGTGTCCACGCTCACGTCCGTCTCCATGGGCGGGTCCACGAAGTACTGGTCAACTATCTTCACATCCGCCTTGACAACCGCTGCCACCTCCAGGTCCGTCGACGCTGTGTTGTTGGTCGGGTCCGGGTCCTCCACGTGCCGCGTGGTGACCTCGATGGCATTGTCGAACTTGAACGTGTGAGAGCTCGGCTTGTAGCAGTGGATCACCCACACCTCGTCTACCAGAACATCCACGCTCGCCGGCAGACTCACCGGGTTCGCTGGCTCCTGCGACTCTAGATCCGCCTCGCAGTCCCCAGGAGGCGTAACGTCCGTAGATACCTTCACCTCCACCGGCCCGTACTCACCGTTGTTGTGCAACGTCTTGCGCAGGGTAACGTCCACGTCCTGGGAGACAGCTATCTCCTCCGGCGCGTTCACAAACCCCTGGCTCACTATCTTCACGTCCGCCTTGACAACCGCTGCCACCTCCAGGTTCGTCGACGCTGTGTTGTTGGTCGGGTCCGGGTCCTCCACGTGCCGCGTGGTGACCTCGATGGCATTGTCGAACTTGAACGTGTGCTCGCTCGGCTTGTAGCAGTGGATCACCCACACTTCGTCTACCAGAACATCCACGCTCGCCGGCAGACTCACCGGGTTCGCTGGCTCCTGCGACTCTAGATCCGCCTCGCAGTCCCCAGGAGGCGTAACGTCCGTAGATACCTTCACCTCCACCGGCCCATAGTCACCGTTGTTGTGCAACGTCTTGCGCAGGGTAACGTCCACGTCCTGCGAGACCGGTATCTCCTCCGGCGCGCTCACAAAACCCTGGCTCACTATCTTCACGTCCGCCTTGACAACCGCTGCCACCGTCAGCTCCGTCGACGCTGTGTTGTTGGTCGGGTCCGGGTCCTCCACGTGCGGATCCTTGATCGCGATGTCCGTCCCGAACGAGAAGGTGTGCTCGCTCGGCTCCTCGCAGTGGATGGTCCAGGTGTGGTCGTCCACCACTTCCACGCTCACCGGCAGGACCACCTGCGGCGGGCCAACCGTGGCCACTTCGCAGTCAGCGGGTACGCCGGGAGCCCGGTAGCTCACGCTCACGTCCACCGGCCCGTAGGGACCGTTGTTGTGCAGCGTGGTGCTCACCGTGATACCCACGTCCTCGCTCACGTCTATCTCGTCTGGACCGACCACCTCGATGCCCACCACCTTCACGTCCGCGGAAGCCCAGACCTCGACGCTGTAGTCGGCCGAGCCGCTGTTGTTGGTGGGATCAGGGTCAACGACGTGGACGTCCTGAGGCTCTTCCACAAAGCCATCAACATGGAAGGTGTGGGTACTCGGGTTCGAGCAGTGGATCTCCACGGAGCACTCCGCCGTTTGCGTCACGCTCACCGGCAGCTCCAACTGTCGGAGGCAGAGGGCGGGTTCAGCGGTGCAGCCGGCAGGCGGCACGATGTTGAAGGCGGGGGCTAGGACAGTCACTGGCCCATAGGGCCCGTTGTTGTGCAAGGTCAGGGAGACTGTGACGGTCTCGGTCTCGCTAGCGTCTATCTCCGCCGGGCCGATCACCTGGACATCCACAACCTTCACGTCCGCCTCGTCGATGGCCACCACCGTGTAGTCACCGGAAGCACTATTGTTGTCGGGGTCCGGGTCCTCCACGTGCCGCGTGGTGACCTCGATGGCATTGTCGAACTCGAACGTGTGCTCGCTCGGCTCGGAGCAGTGGATCACCCACACCTCGTCTACCAGAACATCCACGCTCGCCGGCAGACTCACCGGGTTCGCTGGCTCCTGCGACTCTAGATCCGCCTCGCAGTCCCCTGGAGGCGTAACGTCCGTAGATACCTCCACCTCCACCGGCCCATAGTCACCGTTGTTGTGCAACGTCTTGCGCAGGGTGACCCGCACGTCCTGCGAGACCGGTATCTCCTCCGGCGCGCTCACAAAACCCTGGCTCACTATCTTCACGTCCGCCTTGACAACCGCTGCCACCTCCAGGTCCGTCGACGCTGTGTTGTTGGTCGGGTCCGGGTCCTCCACGTGCCGCGTGGTGACCTCGATGGCATTGTCGAACTTGAACGTGTGCTCGCTCGGCTCGGAGCAGTGGATCACCCACACCTCGTCTACCGGAACATCCACGCTCGCCGGCAGACTCACCGGGTTCGCTGGCTCCTGCGACTCTAGATCCGCCTCGCAGTCCCCTGGAGGCGTAACGTCCGTAGATACCTTCACCTCCACCGGCCCATAGTCACCGTTGTTGTGCAACGTCTTGCGCAGGGTGACCCGCACGTCCTGCGAGACAGCTATCTCCTCCGGCGCGCTCACAAAACCCTGGCTCACGATCTTCACGTCCGCCTTGACAACCGCTGCCACCTCCAGGTCCGTCGACGCTGTGTTGTTGGTCGGGTTCGGGTCCTTCACGTGCCGCGTGGTGACCTCGATGGCATTGTCGAACTTGAACGTGTGAGAGCTCGGCTGCGAGCAGCGGATAGTGTAGTCCTCGCTCCTGACCACGTCCACACTGCGGGGCAGGGTCACTTCCTCGCTGATCGGATCGCTGGGGGTAACCGTGCAGTCGCCGGGTGGGTTAGCCGTCCTGAGGATTCCCACCGTCACGGCGTCTGGCCCGTTGTTGTGCAGAACCTTGTTCACCGTGATGCGCACGTCCTCGCCCACGCCGATATCCGTGGGCGGGTTAACGATGGCCTGGCTGACGATCTTCACATCCGCCTCGGCCCAGACATGGACAGAGGGCAACAACCCGGACGCCTCATTGTTCTCTGGCTGAGGATCGCGGACGTGCGGGTCTTTGGCCTCGATGCTGTTCCGGAAGGTGAACGTATGCAGGCACTTCTCGCCGCAGTGGATGGTAAACTGCTGTGGTATGGTCCTGGTCTCGCCGGCCGCCAGCACGACCTGCTCGCTGATCCCCTCCTCGGGCTGAACGCTGCAGCCGATGGGCGGCTCGAGCCACCCCTTGAACTCCGCCGCCACCGGTTCGTAGGGACCGTTGTTCTTCACAACCGTCTCCAGCGTGACCACCCTGTTCTCGCTCACGTCGATATCCATGGGCCAGTCTACGGTGCTCTGGCTCACGATCTCCAGGTCGGCCTGGGCGATGGCAGGCACCGTCCATGCGGTGTGGGCCCCGTTGTTGCTGTCGTCGGGATCAATGACGTGCGGATCCTTGACGCTGATCACATTGTCGAAGGTAAACGTGTGCTCGCTGGGCTTGTCGCAACGAATGGTGAACGGCTCGACTATGGTCGTTCTCACGCTAACCGGCACATTGAGAATCTGCTCCGTGTGGGAGGCAGGCGTGATGGTGCAGTCAGGCGCAGCTACGGCGGTCTTCACCGTCTGGGCATCTACCGGCCCATACGGCCCATTGTTGTGGATGGTCTTCTTCACGACGATGGGAACGTCTACGTCCACCGGTATCTCGGCCGGCCCCTCCACCCACTGCTCAATGATCTTGGCGTCGGCCTCGGCCCAAACATTGACGCTCAGCTGGGTGATGGCGTAGTTGTTGGCCAGATTGGTTTCCGGAATGTCTGAGTTGATGATGCTAAGGAAATCTTCGAAGGTGAAAACGTGGGTTGATGGCTGAGAGCAGTGGATGGTGAACTGGCCGTCCACGGGTATGTCCACGCTGATCGGCACGGCGGTGAACACCTCGGTGTGGCTGTCGGGAGTGACCGTGCAGCCAGCCGGCGCGTTGGCCAGGATCTCGTCCTGGATGTCCACCCGCTCCAGCGGGCCAATGTTGTGAACCACCGCATGCACGGTGACCGGCACGTTCTGGCTGACGGCGATGTCGGTGCCGGTCGGCGGGTCAAGCACCTCGAAACTGACCTTCTCGACATCCGGTTCCAGGTCGTAGCAGAACGAGATGTGGCTCAGGCCATACGGCTCGTTGTTATTGTTTGGATTGGGCGGCGCGTGCAGGCCGGTGTCGCCGAACCATTCCGGGTCATACACGTAGACGTTGGCGTTATTGCCGCCCTTGACGATCACGGCGTCAATGCCGATGGTGGCTGTCCAATCGAAGTAGGTCCCGTCTGGGGAAGGCGCGTCTACCGTGATCGTTATCGAGCCGCCGTCGGCAGGGAGCGTCCCTGAGTTTGGTGGCTCGAACTTTACCTCGGAATCCCCATAGCCCAAGTAAGCGCAATCACGATTGCCGTCTACGAAGATCGGCTCCACAGCGGCCGCTGAAGCGCCGAACATACCCGTGCCGACCGCGGACATCGCCACCACAACCAACGCGCACGCTGCCACGAGAAGTCCTATGCTAAAACGAGTCTTTGTCCACATTTCCATCGCCTACCTATCTCCCCTCCCTGATGAACGCCACCTGTTGTGGCTCAGCCTTATGTAAATAATGGATAATTTCAACGATTATACCACCTTTCCACTCCAACTGGAAACACCTCACAGCGAATCATGCCAAAGCTGGCGCGTTCTTAATGGCAATTATGCCTGGAATCACGTGCAAAGGCTACGATTTTCGCCGCCAGTGGCGTTAAGGAAGGGTAAAAAAAGGGCAAATCCTAGCCGCGGCCAACCGAAAGGCCCATCCCTAACTTGGGGGATGGGCCTACATCATAAGCAAAAGGCGGGCCGCCAAGGGCGGGAGGGGGCCCAGCCCTTGATTAGAGTACTTAAACTCCGGGACCCGCCACATATTAAGACGCACTGGAGGCCAAAGAGATTCATCCCACAACGAACCTTTCTCGGCTTTCCCGGCATACCTTAGGCGGCCGCGGGGCCCCTGCCTCCTTTGTGGAACCGTCTCTTCGGCCTCCTCAGCTCCTGCCTAACTAATAGCTAAACCCGCCCCTTGGCCAGAGGCGGGCTGAGCGTCCGGGTTCCAAAAGCGCGGGGGTGCGGCCCTTGCTTACCCATCTAACAAAACGCTGCCAACTCCAATTAGATTCGGGTGAACGCCAAAGACTGCGAAAAAGCAATAACAAACAATTACCAGGGCTATTGACAAACAAGGATGAACAGGTATCATAGCGCTAGTGTTAACTGACGAGCAGGTGATAGGTGCCTGCAGGAGACCCTTGGGGCCACAAGAACAGTTGCAGCGCCGAGTCTGTTGGTGTCTCCATGGCGAGACGGCAGGCAGGCTTTTCAGTAAGGAATCATCAAGCGCTGAGGCTTCTGCATTCCGTGTTCAGGCTTCGCGTGGAGCTGGCCGGGAGGTAGAGGCTTGTGCTTTTTGAGGAAGGAGGATAGCCAATGAAGGCTAAGCTTAGTGTGATACGCCCTCTGGCAGCCTTAGCGGTATTGCTGGCGGTGGTTGTGGTTGTGGCCCAGTGGGACACGGCCGAGGCTGTCACGTACGATCCGACGTTTGCTGCCAGCATCTCCGATGCTGAGGCGGGAGCCAACGCAGACGTCACCACGTCGTTTAACTTTCCGGTAGGTGACGCCAACTACGAAGTGCTCCTTACCTTCACACCGCCGGACTTTGCCAGGGGCCCGGGGGACATTCCCCTGGGGGCATACGTGTCTGAAATACAGGCACAATCTACTCTGGGGCTTCTCAATAACGTCTGCATCACTGCCTTGCCGGTGGCCTTCACCATGATGAACGCCACTACTAACACGGCGGATACCGTCAGCTTCGACGATGGGTTCGCCGACCTCGACGGCAACACCCTGCCGGACGCTGTGGACAAGTACCCCGATTTCCTCAAGACCATGTTCCCCGGCCTGACGCCTCTCACCCGCTCCTACGGTCAGGCCAGTGTGGCCGGCACACCGGTGTCCCAGAACCTCATCGTCTTCGAGCCGGGAACGACCTTGTCTGGACAAGCGTTCGACGCCAGTGTTGGCTACGCCTCGGTAAGCGTGCTCAATGACCCTACCGCCGAGCTGGCACCCGGATCGATAACCGATTTCTGCACGCCTCTGGCTGCCGACACAACGACTTATGGCATCAGCAAGGACAACCCAGAGACGACGGCGGTCGATGAAAGCGGCTACGTGGTGAGCACCAACCCCACGACCGGCGGCGACTACACGTTCACCCTCTTCTCCATAAGTCAAGGGGACGCTGACGGCGACGGCATCGAGAACGACCTCGACACCTGCCCCCTCGATGTCAACGAGGGCGACCCCCGCGTCGCAGGCGATGGCGACAACGACATGGACGGCATCGACAACGTGTGCGACCCCACGCCCGACGAGGCCGACCAAGACCACGACGGCGATGTCTACCTGAACCGCGGCGACAACTGTCCCTTGGTTAACAACCCTGACAACGCCGACAGCGACGGGGACCGCATCGGTGATGCCTGCGACCTGAACCCGGACACGGCCGACGGCGAGGGCACCGAGGTGACTGTGACAGCCGCGCTGACCATTACCGGCGAGGTAGTGGAGGAGACGCCGGAGGTGACGCCCGAAGTGACTCCGGAGGTCACGCCTGAGGTGACGCCCGAGGTCACGCCCGAGGTCACGCCCGAGGTGACGCCCGAGCCCACGCCCGAGCCTCCCGTGGTTGGCGGAGCCGGCCTGCTGGGCTCCGACGATGGCGGCTTCCCTGTGTGGGCCATATACGTCATCGGTCTGGCAGCGGCTCTGATGCTGGGCAGCATCGGCACGGCGGCTACAGCCGTCTGGCGCCGCAGACGTTAGAGCTTCTACCTTAGCTAGACACCAAGGGGCCGGCTCCGCTTGTCGGAGTTGGCCCCTTGTCATCAAAAGCACCCAATAAAGCCAGTAGCCGCCCTTCTGGCGGCTACTGGCTTTATTAGAGGAAAACGCTCCATTGTTGAGCGAGCAGGGCTATGGCTGTCAAGCCGAGAATGATGCAGTGCTTGAAAGATCTCGCGGTTCCTGGGATATACTAAGGAGACCGTAACGGAGGAGCTTCCGCGGCGTCCTAGTTGATAGCCTGATTCCAAAAGCCCCTAAGGAGGAGCCCACTATGGCAGTAAGGGTCGGTATCAACGGCTTTGGTCGTGTTGGTCGGCAGGTGTTCAAGGCTATTCGCGATTACCATGGCAGCGCCCTGGAGGTGGTGGCCGTCAACGACCTTACGGACCCCAAGACCAACGCTCACCTCCTCAAATACGACAGCAACTACGGCGTCTTTCCCGCCCACATCGAGGCCAGGGAGGATGCAATCCTGGTGGACGGGCAAACGGTGAAGGTTCTGGCCGAGCGCGACCCGGCGAGCATCCCCTGGGGCGATTTCGGGGTGGAGATCGTGGTGGAGGCGACAGGCCTGTTCACCGATGCCCAGAAGGCAGTAGCTCACACTC